>Ga0310786_10005218_pt1 | contig 17754 bp, 11 predicted proteins | sample AusTroGonzalo_MG_FD_203881 | JGI IMG/M metagenome (GOLD analysis project Ga0310786, IMG submission 203881) | Bovine rumen microbial communities from tropical cattle in Woodstock, Queensland, Australia - Gonzalo_03 (v2) (version 2) | ecosystem: Host-associated > Mammals > Digestive system >... | reverse complement strand
CCGCCATCCTGGGAAAACTCGGCTTTGAGAGCGTCCGCGGCTCGTCGTCCAAATTCGGGGCACGGGCGCTGGTGGAGATGGACAAGGCCATTGCCGACAACAAGATGCCGGCGTTGACGGTTGACGGTCCGCGCGGGCCGAAATACACTGTCCATTCCGGTGCAGTTGCCTTGGCTCAGTCCACCCATTCCGAACTGATTCCCGTGGTCAGCAACAGCCGACACCACTGGACACTGCGCAGTTGGGACGGCTTGCAAATTCCCTGGCCGTTCACGTATGTCGAATTGACTTTCTGCAAGCCTTTGCCCGTGGACGACTGTACCCTGGAGGAGGGCAACGAGCGTCTGCGTCAGAAATTGCTGTCCATGACTATTGACACCCCCGAAGGCTGGGCGAAGAAATGAACCAGGCGGAGATTCTGCGGGGCATGAATCCCCAACAGTTGGAGCCTATCCAGACGCTGGAAGGGGCTCTTTTGCTATTGGCCGGAGCGGGTACCGGCAAGACGACGGTCATAGTCCGGCGCATTGCCAACCTTCTTCTGCACGGGACTGCCCCGGAGAGCATTCTGGCCGTGACCTTCACCAATAAGGCGGCCAGAGAGATGAAGGAGCGTCTGCGGAAGATGACAGGCGAGGAAAACGCCTCGCGGATGACCATCGGCACTTTCCATGCCTTCTGCGCCCGCGTCTTGCATGAACATGCCGTTCGCCTGGGGTTCAGCCGCAATTTCAGCCTGGCCACGACCAGCTACCAGCAGGGGCTCGTCAAGGAGCTTATGACGGCGGCTGGACAGGTCGGCGAGGGCTATGACGCCGATGCCTGGCTGCACCAGATAAGCATCAGCAAATCGCGCCTGGAATCGCCAGAGGAACTTGCGGAGCGCGAGGGGTTCCGGATGTCCGAGAAGGCGGAAATCTATGCGGCGTACCAGAAGCGTTTGCAGCAGATGGACCTGATGGATTTTGACGACCTGCTGTGCCTGACGGTTAAATTGTGGTCGGAAAATCCCCGCGTCCTGGAGTCGTATCGCGCCCGCTACCGGCAGCTGTTGATTGACGAATACCAGGACACGAATCTGGTGCAGTTGAAAATCATGCTGATGCTGGCCGGCGAGCACGGCAATATCACTGTCGTCGGCGATGACGACCAGTCAATCTACGGCTGGCGCGGCGCCTCCTTGAGCAACATCACGGAATTTGAATCGTATTTTCCCCAGGCCAAGGTCATCCGCCTGGAGCAGAACTACCGTTCCACGGGGAATATTCTGACCGCAGCCAACAGCCTGATTGCGCACAACAAGGTCAGGCGCGAAAAGAATCTCTGGTCCGAGCATGGCCAGGGCGATCCCCTCAAGGTTGTGGAGTGCGATGATGCCGACAAGGAGGCGGAGTTCATCGCCAATTACGCTCTCGACCGTCATCTGACCCAGGGCTGGGGCGGTCTGGCCGTCCTGTTCCGCTCCAATTTCCAGGCGCGCAGCCTGGAGCAGGGGCTTCGCAAGAAGCGTGTCCCGTATGTGCTGGTCGGGGCAAACTCCTTCTACCAGAACAAGGAAATCCTTGATGCCATCAGCTTCCTGTATTGTCTGGTCAATCCCAAGGCCGACTTGCATTTTCTGCGGATACTGAACGTCCCGCCGCGCGGCATCGGCGACACGACCGTGACCATTCTGCGCGATTTCCGCGAAAGCTGCCATCTGCCCTTGCAGGAAATCGCCAGTGACAAGGATGTTCTGGACAAGTTGCCTGCTGCCGCTGCCAGCGCCTTGTCGTCCCTGCTGCAAATCTTCGACAAATACCGCCAGGAGTTTTCCACTCCTGGCGACCTGGCCGGCAAATGCCGCCGCTATTTCGAGGCACTTGACTATCTCAACGGCCTGGGACGAATGTACAAGCCTCGCGAGGACGCCCTGCGGCGGCGCGACAATGTTCTGGAGTTTTTCAATGCCCTGGCAGATTTCGAGCAGGACAGCCACAATCCTTCCACCTTGGAGGCCTTCCTCGAAAACATGGCGCTTCAGGACGCCAACGACCGCTTCAGCAAGGACAAGAAAGTCCAGGAAAACGATGCCGTCACGCTGATGACCATCCATGCCTCCAAGGGGCTTGAGTTTCCCGATGTCATCATCGCCGGCGTGGAAAAGGATTTGCTGCCAAACCAACGCGCCGTAGAGGAAGGAAGCCTGGAAGAGGAGCGCCGCCTGTTCTACGTGGCCATCACGCGGGCTCAGGAAAGACTGGCTCTGACATACGCCGACAAACGGATGGTTCGCGGCAACTTGCATCGCAAAATTGCCTCGGAGTTTCTTGACGAATTGCCGCAGGACATCGTCAAATACCTCAAGCCTTCGCAGTTTTTCGCCAAATTGAGCCCCGAGGAAGTGACCAAGCAAATGCAGGAAAAACTCAGGGCTTTCTTGCAGAAAGACAAGCAGGGATAGGAGTTCATGCCTGGACGACCTGGTTCTCAAAACGGCGCACACATTTCTACGGACGACGACGCGCACGTCCGCCTTCGCTAAAGCTACGGCGTGACACGGAGGTGCGCCCTCCCTACAAACAATGCACATCCACTTGGGCAACATGCGTTTTGGGCGTTTTGACTGTGCCGCCTTCGGCGGGTTCATGGCCTATGCCGCCTGTTCCGTCATCATGCCCATGGTGCTGTTGCAGGCCGCTAAAACCCTGAATTTCCCCCTGGACACCGGTGGACTTGCCGCCGGCGGCGCCCTGGAAATCGGACGTTCCCTGCTGATGCTCGCCATCATGCTGTCCTGCGGTTTGCTCGCCGAACGCTGGAGCATGCGCGTGGTGCTTGGCTGTTCCTTGATTTTCCTGCTTGTGGGTATTTTCCTCGCGGCCTGTGCTCCAGCCTACTGGTTCCTTTTCCTCAGCCTCATGCTCTGCGGGCTGGGCGAGGGGGTCATCGAGGGGCTTATGACACCGTTCGTGGAAAAACTGCATCCCGCCGAATCAGGACGCTATATGAATTTCACCCATTCTTTCTGGTCAGTGGGCATTGTCGTCGCAGTTCTGGTCGCCGGTGCGCTTCTGCAGGCCGGTTGCTCCTGGCGCCTGGTGGTGGGCCTTGCCGGACTCATGTGCATTCCGCCGCTGTGGCTCTTTCTCGGACGCAGCACGAATATCCCTGCCATTGAAAACGTCCGCCGGAAGAACTCGAATGTCTGGCCACATACGGTGGCCATCCTCAAGACCCCGCGCTTCTGGCTGTTCTTCGCGGCGATTGCCGTGGCCGGAGGCGGAGAGTACGGCCTGACTTTCTGGACGGCCAGCTATGTCCAGCTGGAATTCCAGTTCTCCGCCTGGGCGGCTGGCCTGGCCATCTCCGCGTTTTCCCTGGGCATGTTCCTGGGGCGAACCAGTTCCGGACTGCTGGTGAAGCAGGAGCATTTGCGCCGCCTGATTCTCGTCATGTCCGTCTGCGGCGTCCTGGTCTGTTCCGGCTTTCAGTTGCTGGGCGGCAGCCTGCCGCTGTTCCGCTGGCAGGGGACGCTTTTCGTCCTGCTCTTCCTGGCCGGGCTTTGCTCAGCCCCCTTCTGGCCAAGCCTGCAGAGTTGCTGCGCCAGCACGCTGCCACATCTTGACGCGACGATGATTTTCGTGCTTCTGTCCTGTTCCGGTGTACCCGCCTGTGCGCTGTTCACCTGGCTGATGGGAGCCATTGGCGACAGATGGGGCATGAACGCGGCGCTGCTGACCGTTCCTGCCTGCTATTTGACGCTGGCCCTGCTCGTCGCCGTGGAATGGTTGACAGGGCAAAAAACTGGCAAGCCGTGACGGAGGATATCGCCATGTCTGAACAGGTGAAAGTATTCATCCCCGAGTTCCATGCCCTGCGAGGATGGGCCTGGTGGCAAAAGCGTACCAAACTGCTCAATGGAACGGCAGAAGGGTTCTATAGCCAGAACGGCCAGGACTATCGCCTGGTGGCGGCGACAGGTATACCGCCGGAGACAGTCATGGCGGCCATCGACGAACATCAGCGCCTTTGCCGCGACGGAGGGCTTCTGAAGAACGACAAGAAACGCCGACTGTCCAAAGTTGAAGCCGGTGGACGGGGACTGATTGTCAAGGAATACCGTCATTTGTCCCGCTGGGGAGTTTTTTCGCCTGACCAGCGCAGTTGGCTGGGGGCGAACCGCCTGGGCGGTGCCTGCCCATGCCTGGCCTGGCTGCGTTTCCAGGGAAACAATGCCTACTTGCTGTTCCCTCAAGTCGGCGAGGAAGACTTGTTTTTCCAGGACAAGTCACGGTACCGTTCTTTCGCCAGGGAACTTTTCCGGGGCGTGGCGGGGATTCTGGCACGGCTGCACAGTGCGCGAATTTACCACGCCGACTGCAAATCCTCCAATTTCGTCTGCCACCGCCAGGATGACGGCAACTTCCGCCTTTCACTGATTGACTGCGACGATGTCCGCTGCCCCTGCTGTCTGTCGCCTCACATGCGCGCCAAAAATTTGGCCCAGTTTCTGGGACTGGAATCAAAAATCCGCGACCTCGAAATTCGGCGCAACCTGACGCTGGAATTTCTGCGCGACTACGCCGAATTGTCCGGTCTGGGACTGCCCACAGTCGCCGCCATGCTCCCGGAAATCCAGAAACTGGCGTGCCAACTGTATTCGGATCAGGCGGAAATCCTGAGGCAAATCCTCAGACGATAGCACAACGAAATTATCTTGCAAAAAGCGCAAGTTAAATATTGAACACATTTGACTTATACACGATAGCGTGTAAATTATATTTTGTTGTTGCCTTTGCCTTGCCAGTTTGGAGATTTGCCATGCTAGTATCTCTTGCAGAATATGCTGAAAAACATGGAAAAAGCGGTGACACAGTCCGTCGTTATGCGGAAAGAGGTCATTTTCATACTGCTCGCAAAATCGGAAGAAACTGGGTCGTGGAACTTAACGAACCTTATCCAGTGCACAAACGTCAGACAGAGGACATGGTGACTCTTGTTTCTCTGTTCAGTGGTTGCGGTGGCATGGACATGGGATTTCGCGGAGATTTTGACTTTCTTGGCAGGCACTATGACAAAAACGGGGTTGAAATTATCTGGGCAAATGAAATCAACCATGATGCCTGTGTCACTTATCGCAAGAACATAGGGGACATCATAGAAGGTGATATCAAGGATGTCATTAATCAACTTCCAGTATATGCAGACATAGTCATTGGTGGCTTCCCCTGCCAGGACATCTCCATCAATGGTAAGATGATGGGCATCAACGGGAACAGAAGTTGTCTTTACACGGCGATTGTGGAGGCTGTGTCAAGGATCAGGCCAAAAGTGTTTGTGGCGGAAAATGTGGGAAGTCTGATGCTTCATAAGCATGATGAATCTCGCAGAAAGATTCTTGAGGATTTCAATAGCCTCGGCTATAAGATACACTATCAGATTTATCATGCTGAAGACTATGGTGTGCCACAGACACGTGAACGCGTGTTCATTGTCGGAACAAGAGGTGATATGCCTTCCTACACGCCGCCCCAAGAGACGACATTTTTAAATCCAGTGACGGCCAAAGAGGCGTTAGCCGATCTTGAGTCCCATCCGCGAGATGAGTCAATCGCGCATATTTGGAGCGAAGCCAAGGTCAGTGGCGAACAAGGCAACAGAAAACTCGTCGCCAATCGTCCTGGTTACACTATGAGGGCAGAATGTCATGGCAATATTCATTTCCACTATTCTCTTCCCAGACGCATTTCTATGCGGGAGGCAGCCCGCATTCAATCGTTCCCAGATTCTTTTGTCTTCCCTTCTGGCCTTAGGGCGACTGAAAGGCAGATAGGCAATGCAGTTCCTCCCGTGCTGGCCTGGCATGTCGCTCAATCAGTGCTTTCCGTCATCAGAAACAGGAAATAGTCAATGACAAAGAAAGAATTCGAGGAACTTCTTGAGAGCATTTGCCTGCAACTTACCCTTGAGGCGAGGAAGAAGCCTTTTGCATCTTCTGCTATTTTTGAAGATCGTGTCAGGATGGCCATGAACGAGCAATCGCAGAATGGCAAACTTTTCACAATTGACATGAATCCGCATCAGCAGGCCTTTCCTGACATTGCTGCTGGAGAATATGGAATAGAGGTCAAATTTACAAAAGATGACACATGGCGAACAATTGGAAACAGTATTCAGGAGACTCAACGCATTGAAACTGTCAGGCATGTTTACCTGGTATTGGGGAAAATGGGCGGAACTCCTGAAGTCCGCTGGGGAGAATACGAAGCAAGCATTATCCATGTTAGGACATCTCATGTTCCGAGATTTGAAGTTGAAATCAATCTTGATGGCGCAAGGCCACGCAAGTCACTTTTCGAGATCATGGGCATTGCGTATGATGATTTCCGAAAACTGGAAATGCCGGAAAAAATGAAATACATTCGTCAATATGCCAAAACAATTCACCCTGATGGCAAATTATGGTGGCTTGAAGGCATGGAAGAACACACTCTGCCAGTACAGGCAAGGTTATATACAAACTTAGAACAGGAAGAAAAGGTAAGATTGCGGGCTGAAGGTGCACTGCTGTGTCCGGAGATTGTCAAATCAGGCAGATGCCGTGACAAGTACGACGGGCTTGTCCTATTCTTGCTCACATATCATGGCGTCCTGTGTCATCAAGCACGAGATTTGTTTTCGGCGGGAAGTGTCGCCAATCCCAAGAATGACGATGACGGCGGTCTGTATATCACAAGAGCATTGCTTTTGATTGAAGACGAAATGCTGAAAGCTGCCGAGCGTCTTCCCGACAGCCTTTTCGTAGAATTTTGGGGCGAAAGTGTTCCCAAGGAAAGACGTATTGCCAGATGGCTGGAAAAGGCAGACGAATTTGCCAAAACCTGGATTCCTTCACGGGTATTGTTCGTGGGAAAGCATTGACCACACAAAAAAAACATGCAATTATTCCTGAAGGCAAAGCGCAATATTTGCAAATTTCAATAGGCAGGCTAATTTATCCTATCGTCTGATTTCACAACCATTACCATAATCCCAAGGTCAAAGATGATGAAAAAACTGTTTGTTCTCGTTGTTACATTGGTCTGTGTGTTGCTCGTTTCCTGTTCTGACAACGGCAAAAAGCGTCTGCGCTTCGTGACAGGCGGGGAATCGGGAACCTACTATGCTTTTGGCTCGGTCATTGCCCAGCATGTCTCCAACAACACTGACGTGCAGGTGGTCGGGCTGGCCGGCAACGGCTCCCAGAGCAACGTCCTGGCTCTGGCCGACGGCATGGCCGAACTCGGCTTCTGCCAGTCTGATGTCATGGACTACGCCTATCATGGCAAGAACATCTTTGCCGAACAGGGCAAGATCAGTGGCTTTTCCGTGCTGGCAGCCCTGTACCAGGAGCAGGTGCAGATTGTCACGGTCAACAGTAACATCCGCTCCATCTCCGACCTGCGCGGCAAGACCGTCTCCATCGGCGCCGCCGGTTCAGGCGTCTACTTCAATGCCATTGACATCCTCAACGCCTACGGCATGACCGAACAGGATATCACGCCAACCTACCAGTCATTCGGCGACAGTGCCATCGCCCTGAAGGACGGCAAAATCGATGCCGCCTTCATCGTGGCAGGTGCCCCCACGACAGCCGTCACCGACCTGGCTACGGCCCAGAATGTTTCCCTGCTTTCCATTGAGCCCCTGCAAATGGAAGCGTTGCTCAAGACCGCTCCATACTATTCCCCCGCTACCATTGACAAGAAGGCCTACGGGCTCAAGGAAGACGTCAAGACCCTGGCCGTGGCCGCCGTAATCCTGGTTCGCAACGATGTTCCTGAGGATGACGTCTTCTCCATCTGCTCCGACATCTTCGACAATGCGCCTCTGCTGGGCGAAGCCCACGCCAAGTACAAGGAACTTTCCTTGGAATACGGTGCATCCATAACCACTGTTCCCTATCATCCCGGCGCGGCCAAATATTTCCAGGCTAGGGGAATCACGGTTAAATCGCAAGTGCCCGCCAACTGACAAGGAACACGGCTATGGACAATGGCGTGCACGAGCAAGTCGATGCGGTTCTGCGCAAGTTTGACCGCGAATCGAACACGCGAGTCTGGCAAGGCTGGCCACAAACCGTGGTCAATGCCTTCATGGCTCTGGTGGCCGTGTATTGCATCTACTCGACGCTGTTTTCCAACGCCCAGCCAGAAGCGCGCCTTTCGTTTTTCCTGGGCGTGATGGTACTGTCCGGCTATCTGTTGTTTCCCGCCAGTCGCAAGCATGTCCGCCCCAATTACATCCCTTGGTATGACATCATCCTGGGACTGCTGGGCAGTGGTTGCTTCTTCTATTTCACGGCCAATTCGTTGCATATCATCAAGGAAATGGGACGAATTACTCCGACCGAAATCACCATCGGCATCCTGGGTCTGCTCTGCCTGATGGAATTGTGTCGCCGTTGCGTAGGCATACCAATATTGGTGGTGGCTGGTTGCCTGCTGGTCTATGTCTTCTGCAACAAATTGTCTTTCCATACGCCACTGAAAATCATCCTGCGCGAGGTGACTAGCACGCTGTTCTATTCGACGTCCGGCGTGATTGGCACACCCGTAAACGTCTGCTTCACCTACATCGCGTTGTTCATCATCTTCGGCGCTTTCCTGGAGCGTACAGGGATTGCGGAGTTCTTCATTGCCCTGGCCAACCGCCTGGCCGGCTGGTCGAGCGGCGGCCCCGCCAAGGTGGCGGTAATCGCCTCGGCTCTCTGCGGCATGGTCTCGGGCTCCTCCGTGGGCAATACCGTCACCACTGGCTCCCTGACCATCCCCATGATGAAAAAGGCCGGCTACAAGCCGGAATTTGCCGGCGCCGTGGAAGCCGCCGCATCCACCGGCGGACAAATCATGCCGCCCATCATGGGCGCCGCCGCCTTCCTGATGGCGGAATACATGGACCTGCCGTATTTCCAGGTGGCGTTGAAGGCCATGCTCCCGGCCCTGCTTTATTTCGCGGGAATCTTCATCGCCGTGCATCTGGAAGCCAAGGCCCTGGGACTGAAAGGCATCTCGTCCAAGGACCTGCCCAGTTGGGGAAGACTACTGCGGACTGTCTATCTGCTGTTGCCGCTGGTTCTGCTGGTCTGGCTGGTGGCCTCTGGCCGACGCACGATGGCCTTTGCTGCTGCCTTGTCCATCGCCGCGGCCTTCGTGGTGGGTCTTGTGCATCTGGTGGCGACCGCCAAATTTGCGGGCGAATCCTGGGACAGGGCGGTTGCGTTGTCTCTGAAGAAAGCCCTGAAACTGGCCTACCAGGCCTTGTTCACGAGCACCAGAGGCACCATCACGGTGACTGTCGCCTGTGGCATCGCGGGCATCATCGCCGGCTGCATCACCACGACAGGCCTGGCCTCCATCATGATTAACGCGATAGTCAATTACGCGGGCAATGCCACCTTCATCGGCCTGATCCTGACCATGCTCTGCTGCATCGTGCTGGGCATGGGCGTCCCAACCACGGCCAACTACTGCATCATGGCCTCCACCTGCGCACCGATTCTCTGCCAGTTGGGATTCCCCAAGGTGGCGGCCCATTTCTTCGTCTTCTATTTTGGCATCATCGCCGACATCACGCCGCCCGTCGCCCTGGCCGCCTACGCCGGCGCCTCCATCGCCAAGGCCAATCCCGTCAAGACTGGCCTGAACGCCACGAAACTGGCGATAGCCGCCTTCATCGTGCCCTACATGTTCGCTTACAATCCCCAGATGCTGCTGGTGGACCTGCCGTCAAACTTGTGGATGAAACTCGGCTATCTGACCATCATTGCTGTCACGGGGCTTCTGGGGCTGTTTGCGATTGGCGCGGGGCTCAACGGTTTCCTGCGACGCCGGATTCCCGCTGTCCTGCGGGTAATTCTGGTTTTGGCGGGGCTTCTGCTCATTCATCCCAATCTCGTGACCGACCTCATCGGCTTTGCCGTTGTCCTGGGCTCTTTCCTTTGGCTGAGGAGGGGGACTGTGGATTACCGGGACAATGTTTCAGTGGTATAGCAAGCATTCAAATCAAAGGAGAAACGACGATGGAACTCAAAGGTTCAAAGACTGAGGCCAACCTCTGGTTTGCTTTCGCAGGGGAATCCCAGGCGCGCAACAAGTACACTTATTTTGCCAGCAAGGCCAAAAAGGATGGCTACGAGCAGATTGCCGCCATCTTTGAGCAGACCGCCAACAACGAGAAGGAGCATGCGAAACTCTGGTTCAAGGCTCTCAACGGCATCGGCTCCACCCTGGACAACCTGAAGGCCGCCGCCGCCGGCGAGCATGAGGAATGGACAGACATGTACAAGCGTTTTGCCGCCGAAGCCGAAGCCGAGGGCTTCACGGAACTCGCCGCCCAGTTCGCCGCCGTCGCCCAAATCGAGAAGCGGCACGAAGAACGCTACAACAAACTCGCCGCCAACATCGAGAACAACGAAGTGTGGATCAAGGTCGGCGAAAACCGCTGGGAGTGCCGCAATTGCGGTCATGTCTACATCGGTGAAAAGGCTCCGGAATCCTGCCCCGTCTGCCATCATCCCCAGGCCTATTTCGAAATCGAAGCCCAGAATTATTGACATACATGGGAGGCGGCCAGCCATCTGGCCGCCTCTGAGGCCGTGGAATAGGGCGGCCAGCCCCCTGGCCGCCGCTGAGGCCGTGGAATAGGGCGGCCAGACCCCTGGCCGCCGCTGAGCTACCATAAAACTTGTGCCACAGCTTGGGCAAAAGGGGCCCCCGCTCCCGCTCTTATCCCTCTTCTCCCTTTTATCCCTATCTCTCTCATCCCTAAAATCCCTGTTATCCCAGCCAATCAGCGCTCCCGCTCCCGCTCTTATCCCTCCTCTCCCTTTTATCCCTATCTCTCTCATCCCTAAAATCCCTGTTATCCCAGCCCACAGCGCTCCCCGCTCCCCCTTTTATCCCTAAAATCCCTCTCATCCCAGCCAATCAGCGCACCTTGCGCTGCTAACGCCATGCTCATCGCCCTGACCTTTCTCATTATTGTCGGTTTTTCCTGGACATGCACAGGCATTGTCATGGGGGGAACGTCAAGACATAATGTTCCCTATTCGCTGATGCAGTTGATTGCCTACTGCTTCAGCACGGCCGTGACTGTGTCCCTGCTGTTTTCGGGACTTTATCCGCCGTTGAGCATCTCGAGGGCCTCTTTCCTTCAGGCCTGCTGGATTTATCCTGTGGTCGGGGCGCTCAATTTCCTGCTGCTTGTCATCATGGCCAAGGGCATGGAGCGTGGCCCGAACAGTCTGGTCTGGGCGATATTGCAGTCAGGGATGGTCATACCATTCATCTACGGCATTTGCTTCCACGGCGTCAAGGCGGGGGTCTTGCGGCTGGCGGGAATGGTTTTGCTACTGGTGGCTGTGCCCTTGATGGCGCTCAGCCGCAAAGGCAAGGACGAGCCGAAGAAAAGCAACGGTCGGTCCTGGGTTGTCCTGGCCTTGATGGCTTTCGCAGTCTGCGGCATCCAGCAGACACTCAACAGCGAGCCGAGTTACAACGAGGAGATCCGCACCGGCTTTTCCGCCGTCCACCGTTGCCTGCTCATGTACATTGCCAATGTGGTTGTGGCTGCCTTCATGCTGTTTCTGCCGAGCCAGGCGTCTGTCCGCAGGAACCTCCGAGCACATCTGAAGAACCGTTATCTCTGGATTTACGCCATCGGCCTGCAGAGTTTAGGACTTATATCTGGCTTCTTCCTGCTATTCAACGGCATGGACCGCATGGCCAAACTGGGCATGGGTGCCATTTCCTATCCGATAATGGTTGTCAGTTGCATCATGGGATTCACGCTGTTTTCCCTCATTTGGTTGCGGGAACGCCTGACCTGGCAGGCCGTCGCGGGACTTGTCAGTTGCATGGCGGGCATGGTCTTGATTTGCCTGCAATAAAAGCATGTCCTTTCAGACGGCGAGGCTTTCGCCTGTCTGAAACAGGACTGCACATTCCTCGAGGGCGCCTTGGGAGCCCAGGATGGTCAGGTTGTCGCCCGGCTTGAGGACGGTATTGCCTCGGGGGATTATATACGCGTCGTTGCGCTGAATCATGATGATGAACGCCTCGGACGGCAGTTTGCAGTCGGCAATTTTCTGTCCGGCGAGGTCGGAGCCGGCAGTGACGGAAAATTCGCGTGGTCTGGTATTGCGGAAATCGGAGGAATCGGCGTGTCCGTGTCGTCCCAGGTTTTCGATGAAGAGCGGGGGATGGGGAGCAGGCTTCAGAGGGGCATCCAGGCGGAGTTTTTTGGCCAGGGGCATGATGGTGTTGCCCTGGATGAGCACGGAGAGGATGACCATGAAGAATATGATGTGAAAGAGAATCAGGCTGGTCGGTGTGTTTCCGTTGGTGGCGAGCATATCTTTCATCATGGGGAAGGTTGCCAGCATGATGGGGGCGCCGCCACGAAGTCCCACCCAACTGATAAGTGTTTTCTCCTGCCAGGTGAACTTACTGCGCAGCAGGCAGAGGAAGCAACTGACGGGCCTGGCGACGAACATCAGGAACAGGGCCATGCCCAGCCCCAGCCATTTGTATTTCCATAGTAGGCTGGGCGTGGCCAGGAAACCGAGCATGCCGAATAAAGTCACCTGCATCAGCCAGCCGATGGCGTCGGAAAAGCGCCCGTAGCCGTTGTGGAAGGTGAAATCACTGTTGCCCATGTAGACGCCCGCCACATAGACGGCCAGGAAACCGTTGCCCCAGCACAGTTCGGACAGTCCGAAGGTCCCCAGAACGCTCCCCATGCCCAGCACGTAATAGAGGCCGTCGTGCTCGAGATTCAGATGGTTGAACAGCCAGACGGAGACTTTGCCGCCCAGGAGACCGAAGGCCAGCCCGAGCGACATCTTCAGCACAAATTGCAACGGCAGGAAAAGATAGGGATTGCTTGATGACGGAGAGACGCCGATTTCCTGCATGACGAGTTCCAGGAAGGTTATGGTCAGGAAGGTCGCCATGGGGTCGTTGCTGCCGGATTCGAGTTCCAGCAGGGGCTTCAGTTGTCCTTTCAAGCCGACGCTGCGCGAGCGCAGGATGGAGAAGACGGCAGCGGCATCCGTGGAGGAAATGATAGAGCCTAGCAGGAGGCAGCCGAGGAAGGTCACAGGGAACGGGAGCAGGGCGTTCAGCAGCCAGTAGCCAAAGACGGCAAGGCAGCCAGCCGTCAGAAGGACTCCGACCGTGGCCAGGATGATTCCGCTGGTCTGGACGCTGGCGAGATTCTTCAGTTTCGTGCTGTAGCCACCGGTGAACAGGATGAAGGCCAGGGCGACGGAGCCGATGAAATTGGCTGTAGACCAGGTCAGGCTGTTCTGGACGCTCGTCAGCGACGAGACAATGCCTTGGCCTGAGAGCAGGCGCATCAGCATGCCTATCGCCAGAAACACCAGCAGGAACGGCATGTTGAATTTGGACGACAGTCTGGCCGAACAGACACAGCCCAGAAACAAGATGCCGAAAAGAAGAATTACTGCTGGATTCATAGCCGGATGTTTGGGTGAAAATATGAGAACGCGTTAGTTGGCCGGGCATGATGGCCGAGGGCATATTGTTTGCCTGGCACAATGGCCGAGCAGACGCTCGACCCTCCCTCGGCTCGCGCACTTTCCTGCAGGGCACGGCGGCGGCCAGGGGTCTGGCCGCCCTACCAGGGGTTAGGCTTTATTTTTCGTAATCGACGATGTCGGAGCGGAAAGGATAGGCGGCAAGGCCCTCGGTGTTCTCGAGGTTGCAGTCGCCACGGAAGGCGGCGTAGGCATAGCGGACGAACACGGGATTGTCAATCTCGGGAGCGCTCACCACGACGGTATTGCCGTCGATTTTAGCGTCTGCCTTGACGAATTTGCCGTCTTCGCCGGCGATGGCGAAGGCATGCGGGGCGTCACCGTCAGTGGTCTTCAGACCGTTGTATGCGTATTTGTAGAAGACGCGGACGGTCTTGCCTTCGACCTGGATTTTGTCGAGCATGGGGCCGCGGCTGACGATATCCATGCCGTAGGCGATGCGTTCCGCCTCCAGGGCGAGACGGCGTCCGACTTCCTGCTTGTTGGCGGGGTGGATATTAGTGCGCTCGCCGATGTCGATGGCGCAGGCAATGCCCACATTGGGGTCGCTGATAAGGCGGGCCTGCATGTCGCGGATGACGGCGTAGGGAGCGTCAGCGGTGGGGATATCCTGCCAGTTTTCGGGGCCGCCGAAGCTGGCGAGCTGGACGAGAATGAAGGGCAGGGCGGGGGAGTTCCATTTTTGCCGCCAGTCGGCAATCATGGCCTTGTGGAGCAGGTAGTATCTTTTGTCGCCGGCGTTGGAGCAGCCCTGGTACCAGATGACTCCCTTGATGGGCAGTTTTGTCCAGGGGGCGACCATGCCGTTGTAGAGGTTGCTGAAGAATTGGGCATCGCTGGGAGGAAGGCGAAGGCGCGCTGGCTCCTTGAGATTCTTCTTCTCATCTTCGGGGAGTTCGGCGAGCTTTTTCTTGTATTCCTCTACGGCTTTCGTGTATTCGGCAGTGCGCTGGGCGACGGTCGTGGCAGTGATGGTTTTGGCGGCGATGTCGTCAAGTTCCTTCTGCAGGTTGGCGTTTTCGTAGCCTTCCTGGGAAATCCAGGGCTGGATGCGAGTACCGCTCCAGGTGGCGTTGATGAGCCCGCAGGGGATTTTCAGGTCAAGGTAGATTTTCCTGATGAAGAAATAGGCGGTGGCGCTGAACTTGTGAGCGATGTCCGGTGTGCAGACAACCCAGCCGTCACCGAAGGCGTAGGTGGCGTCCTGCCGAGGTTTCAGGTACGACAGGCGGTTCTTCTGGTCGGCATAGCGGATTTCCGGGTAGTTCGCGTTGGCGACTTCTTCCTCGCAGTTCTGCGCCGACCAGCCACGCTTGAAGGCTTTGGCAATCGGCATCTCCATGTTGGACTGTCCACTGCACAGCCAGACATCGCCGATGAGGATGTTCGCAAGTTCTATTTTCTCGCCTTCGGAGGAAATGGTCACGGAAAGAACATCGTGGCTGGCCTCCCTGGCTGGGAAGACAACACGCCAGCCGCCCTGGAAATCGGCGATGGTCGCCAGAGTGGCGCCGGCAAAGTCAACCGTGACTGCGGCGCCGGGCGTGGCCTGGCCGAAGAAGGCGATAGGCGCGTTTTGTTGCAGGACCATGTTGCTGGAGAAAACAGGGTCGAGGCTGAAAGCGGCGAACAGCGGGAGAGCCAACGACAGAAACAGCAGGGCAAGTTTTTTCATGGTTTTGTTCCTGGACTTGGAGGGTAAAAGTGTTTGGGGATTGCATTGGTCTTGACGCCAAAACATACTATGGCCGTTCTTGGCCAGATTGCAAGCCAGAGTAAGCAAGAAATGCCGAAAAGTGCAGTAATCGGGGAAGGGAGAGCCGAGCGTCTGCTCGGCCAATGTGCCCGTGGGAAAAGCCTGGTAGGGCGGCGAGACCCTTCGCCGCCGTCGTGCTCGTGGAAACAGCGGCGAAGGGGGCCGCTTGCCAGGGATGATAGTGATTTTAGGGATAAAAGAGATAGGGATGAGAGGGTGGTTAGGGATGGCAGGGAGGCCTTGGCGAACATTTTCCAGTGATTATGTGGCTGGTACGACGAGCGACGCGCGACATGCGACGTGCGGGCGTCATTCGACGCTTCGACGTGCGACAAGAAGAATAGGAGATCAGCAAAAGCAACATTTTGTCGGAACACGACCAGCACTAACCCTATTGGAGAAAAGAAGCGTTTGATTTTCCTACGAGCAACAAAAGGCAATTATCGTGTTGCGCCAGGGCGTTTGTACGAGTATAGTATGTAAAAGTTCCTCGTCGCTTCGATTATTGTGAACTTTGGTTGCCTACTACTTTACTCTAAGGATTCCGATGCCTAGATTTGCCAGATTGAGCAATGCCCCCGTGAGCCTGGAGCGCGACAGCTACCTGTTTCCGTACAGGCGGGAGATGGCGGAACGCACTGAATATGCCAGGGAACTGCGCATGAGGATTGCCGCCGGCAAGACCTTGTATGAACGCTCGGACTGGCATCTGGTGTACGGCTTGCATCGTCAGCGCGGCGGCTGGCGTTTCCGCGCCTGGCTGCCCAAGGCCACTGCTGTCTGGCTGGTAGGCGATTTTTCCGGCTGGCAGAAGCGGCGGGAGTATTCCTTGTCGCCGGTTGGCAACGGCGACTGGGGCGGCAAATTTCCGGCGGAGGTTTTTCGGCATGGCCAGAATTACCAGCTGTTTGTGCAATGGCCAGGCGGAGAGGGATGGCGTCTGCCAGATTGTGCCGAGCGCGTGGTTTCGCAGAAGGAACCGGACGGTTCGACCTTGTTCCACGCCCAGGTCTGGGACCAGCCAGCCTACAGGTGGAAATACCCGAATCCCCAGGAGCCGACGCCTCCCGTCATCTATGAGGCGCATGTGGGAATGGCGCAATGCGAGCCGAAAGTCGGAACCTTTGAGGAGTTCCGGCGAAATATTCTGCCGCGCGTCGCCGCCTGTGGCTATAATTGCCTGCAACTGATGGCCGTGGCCAATCATCCTTACTACGCATCGTTTGGCTATCACGTGACGAATTTTTACGCCGTAACTCCCCTATTCGGGACTCCCGATGATTTCAAACGGCTCATAGACGACGCCCACGGACGAGGCATTCGCGTAATCATGGACCTGGTTCATTCCCATTCCTGCCCCAATGAACTGGAGGGGATTGGCAATCTCTGCGGCGACAGGTCGCAGTTTTTCCTGCCTGGGGAACGCGGCGTCCACCAGGCCTGGGGCTCGCTCTGTTTCGACTACGCCAAGCCTCAGGTCGCCCGCTTCCTGCTTTCCAACTGCCGCTACTGGCTGGAAGAGTACCGCCTTGACGGTTTCCGCTTCGATGGCGTCACCAGCATGCTCTACCATGGCCACGGGCTGAATCGCTGCTTCACTTCATACGCCGACTATTTCGGTCCCGGCGTGGACTGGGCATCCTGTGCCTATCTGTCCCTGGCCAACGAACTGGTCCACGTCTGCCGCCCACAGGCACTGACCTTCGCCGAGGACGTCAGCGGCATGCCAGGATTGGCCGCACCGCTAGAGCAGGGGGGGCTTGGCTTCGACTACCGCCTGGCCATGGGCGTCACCGACTATTGGTTCAAGTTGCTGGACATTCCAGACGAGCATTGGTCGATGTCCGGGCTCTGGCACGAGACGACGAATCGCCGTCAGGACGAGCGCACCGTCAGCTATGTCGAATGTCATGACCAGAGCCTAGTCGGAGGCAGGACTTTCCTGTTCCGTTGCCTGGGCGAGGAAATGTACACGGGGATGGACAATCCCCCGACTTCGCCCACCGTCATCCGTGGCCTGGCCCTGCACAAGATGTCGCGTCTGCTAACCGCTGTCACCGCCGGTCACGGCTACCTGACTTTCATGGGCAATGAGTTCGGCCATCCAGAATGGGTCGATTTCCCCCGCGAAGGCAATGGCTGGTCATTCGACCATGCCAGGCGGCGCTGGGACCTTTGCGACGACCCGAGGCTGTGCTTTCACGGTCTCTGGCTGTTTGAACGCCGTCTTCTGCATCTGCTGGCCAACCATGACCTTTACGCTTCGCGACCGCAACTGCTGCGCCTTGACGAAGACAGGAAAATCCTGGCCTGTGAGCGCAACGGACTGATTTTCGTCTTCAATTTCCACCCGGAAAATTCCTACGCCGACTTCCAGCTGGAAGTTCCCGGCGGGTATTTCCAACTGGTGTTGGAC
>Ga0310786_10005216_pt1 | contig 17757 bp, 12 predicted proteins | sample AusTroGonzalo_MG_FD_203881 | JGI IMG/M metagenome (GOLD analysis project Ga0310786, IMG submission 203881) | Bovine rumen microbial communities from tropical cattle in Woodstock, Queensland, Australia - Gonzalo_03 (v2) (version 2) | ecosystem: Host-associated > Mammals > Digestive system >... | reverse complement strand
AGTTCGCCAAGAAAGAAGGCCGCCAGCCCCGTATCATGGTGGCCAAGCTCGGCCAGGACGGTCACGACCGTGGCGCCAAGGTGGTGGCCACCGGTTATGCCGACTGCGGTTTCGACGTGGACATGGGTCCGCTCTTTCAGACTCCGGAAGAGGCTGCCCGCCAGGCTGTTGAGAACGACGTGCACATCGTGGGCGTCTCCTCGCTGGCCGCCGGTCACAAGACCCTCGTCCCGCAGATCATCGCGGAGCTCAAGAAGCTCGGCCGTGAGGACATCCTCGTGGTGGTGGGCGGTGTGATCCCGGCCCAGGACTACGACGAACTGTACCGCGACGGTGCCGTGGCCATCTTCGGCCCGGGCACCCCGATCGCCAAGGCAGCCATCAAGATGATCGAACTGCTGAACCAGAAGTTCGAGGACTAAACCCTCACTTTACCTCAAAAAAAGCGCCCCTGGCTTGCAGGAGCGCTTTTTTTTACGTATCTTTGCCTAAATTGTGTGAACCAACTTTAAACAAAAGTAAACCTGATACAATTATTTTTTAACCTAAAACATCATTTATGAGAAAATTGCAATTCTTTCTCCTCTGCATCGCAGCCGCGTTTCTGAGCCAAGTTTCTTTTGCTCAGAATATTAACGTGAGCGGTACGGTGACAGACGCCGCAACCGGCGAAGGAGTTCCGTTTGCCTCCATCCAGGTAAAGGGCACCATGACCGGTACTGCGACGGACGCTGATGGCAAGTATGCAATCAGTGTGCCGAAAAATGCTATTCTTATCTTCAGTTCGATCGGCTACATCAACCAGGAAGCCGCCGTCGACGGCCGCAGTGTCGTCAACATCCTGCTGGTTCCCGACGCCGAAGCACTGGAGGAGACCGTGGTGGTCGCCTACGGTACGGTCAACAAGAAAGACTTTACCGGCTCCGCCGCCTCCCTCGGCAGCGAGAAGCTGGTGGCCCGTCCTGTGACCAACGCTACCAACGCCCTCGAAGGTATCACCTCCGGTGTGCAGTTCACCTCTGCTTCTGGCCAGCCGGGTTCCTCGGGCAGTATCCGTATCCGCGGTTTCGGTTCGTTCAGCGCCGACAGCGCCCCGCTCTATGTGGTGGACGGCGTGCCGTTTGACGGTTCCATCTCCAACATCAACTCCGACGATATCGAGTCGATCACGGTCCTGAAGGACGCCGCTTCCTCCGCCCTCTACGGTTCCCGCGCCGCCAACGGTGTGGTGCTGATTACCACCAAGAAAGGCCGTACCGAAAAGATCAGTTTCAGCGTCCGCATCAACCAGGGCTTCAGCGTCCGCGGCATTCCGGAATACGAGCGTCTCGATGCCTACAAGTACGTTCCCATGGAATGGGAGATCATGCGCAACGGCTTCCTGACCGCCGGTACCTACAAGACCCAGGCTGAAGCCAATGCTGCAGCATCGGCCAGTATCATGGGCTCCGCCGCCCTAAACAACAATCCGTTCAATGTGGCTGACGGACAAGTCGTTACCGACGGCGCCCTCAACAGCAGCGCCCGCCTCCTCTATCCGGAAGACCTCGACTGGGAGAAAGCCGTCGAGCGTCTGGGCCACCGTCAGGAATACACCGTATCCGCCGGCGGCGCCGGTCAGAAATCCGACTACTACTTCTCGGTCGGTTACCTGAACGACCAGGGCTACTCCATCCGTTCCTACATGGAGCGCTTCAATGCCCGCGTGAACGTCAACGTCCAGCCCAAGAAATGGCTGAAGACCGGTCTGAACATGGCCGGCACGATGTCCAACGGAAATACGACCAACACCGGCAGCAGCACGGGTTACGTGAACCCGTTCTATTTCGCCCGCAACATCGGTCCGATCTACTCGATCCACCAGCACAACGCCGACGGTTCCTATGTCTATGATGACAATGGCGAAATGGTCTATGAGTGGACCAAACGCGGCGGCGGCGCCAGCCAGGGCCGCCACATCGTGGCTGAGACCCTCTGGAACGAAAACAACTACAAGCGCGACATCCTCAACACCCGCGCCTATGTGGACATCATCTTCTTCGAAGGTTTCAAGTTCTCGGTCAACGTAGGTTATGATACCCGCAACTACCTGAACAATTCGTTCGACAACCCGCACGTGGGTGACGGTTCGCCTTCCGGCCGTGCCGACAACGAGCACTACCGTTACGACACGATGAACTTCAACCAGCTGCTCACCTACAACAAGACCTTCAATGGCCACACCGTCGACCTGCTCGTCGGTCACGAGAGCTATCGCAACAAATATCACTATTTCCGCGGCTTCCGCCAGGGCCTCATCGCCGAGGGCAATACCGAGCTGGTGAACTTCACCACCACGAACTCCCTGACCGGTTACACAAACGTTTATACGACGGAAGGTTATCTGGCCCGTGCCAACTACAACTACAACCACCGCTACTACGTGTCGGCTTCGTTCCGCCGCGACGCTTCCTCGCGTTTCTACAAGGATTCCCGCTGGGGTAACTTCTGGTCCATCGGCGGATCCTGGCGTATCGACCAGGAGCCGTTCATGGCAGCAGTTCCGTGGATTTCCGCTGCCAAGCTCCGCGCTTCCTACGGTTCCGTGGGTAACGACGGCACTTCCTCTTGGTATGCATGGCAGTCGCTCTACAGCATCAACCGTAACGCCAATACGCCGGGCTTCCTTCAGAGCTCCACGGCTGGTAACAAGGACCTGCAGTGGGAGAAGAACAAGAGTTTCGACGTGGCTTTGGAATTCGGCCTCTTCAAGGACCGCATCACCGGCCAGGTCGAATGGTTCCACCGCATCTCCGACAACCTGCTGTTCTCCGTGCCCCTCCCGACTTCTTCTGGCGTGACCAGCCAGTGGCAGAATATCGGTACGATGTACAACCAGGGCATCGAGGTCCAGCTGGGCGCTGATATTGTCCGCAACCGCAACTTTACCTGGAACCTTGGCATCAACTTCTCGCACCTGAAGAACCGGATCACCAAACTTCCTCAGGAAGAAATCATCGACGGCACCAAGAAGTACATGGTCGGCCACTCGATGTTCGACTTCTGGCTGTATGAATATGCCGGTGTCGATCCGCAGACGGGCGACGCACTCTACTATGTCGGCGGCTACGACGACGATGGCAACTACACCGGCGAGGGCCGTACCACGACCAACGACTACACCAAGGCCGACAAATACTATGTTGGCTGCTCCCTGCCGAAGTTCTACGGTTCCATCACCAACAACTTCACGATCGGCAACTTCAACCTGTCGCTCCTCCTCACCTACGGTGTCGGCGGCCTGAAATACGACTCCACCTACGGTTCGTTGATGAGCTATTCCAACTATGGTTCTTCCCTCCACGTGGACATGCTCAAACGCTGGCAGAACCCGGGCGACGTGACCGACGTCCCGCGCGCAGACATGCAGCGCAACACCTACCAGAACCAGGGCTCCAGCCGCTGGCTGACGAGCGCTTCCTACCTGAACATCCGCAACGTCTCCCTGTCGTACAACTTCCCGCGCCGCTGGGCCGAAGCTATCGACCTGAGCAACATCCAGGTCTTCGGCAGCGTCGAGAACCTGCACCTGTTCAGCGCCCGCAAGGGTATGGACCCGCAGTACAACTATAGCGGTACCTCCTACAACTCCTACTCGCCGGCCCGTACCTTCTCGTTCGGCGTCAACTTCCAATTCTAATCCAGATGCTACGTATGAAAAAGATTCTCAACATATTTGCCTGCCTGACCGTCGTTCTCGGCCTGGCAGCCTGCAACCAGGAATTCTTGGAGACCGCTCCGACCAGTTCCTATGCCGAGGACTTCGTGCTTTCTACGCTTGACAACCTGGAAGCCGCGCTTAACGGTACCCACAAGTCGATGGTAGCACAGTATCTTTCCCGCCAGAACATCGGCGGCTATCCTTCCTTCCAGATCGCCATGGACTGCCTCGGCGAGGACCTCGTGTTCCCGGCAGCCGGCAACGGATGGTGGACCAACACCGGTGAGGTGAAGTGGACGGCCAACCGCAACCCGGATGCTTACCTTACTTATTATCCCTGGTATCTCTGCTACAAGTGGATCTCGAACGTCAATATGATCCTGGCCAACATCGACAACGTTGCCGGTGCTGAAGGCCAGAAGAACATGATCAAGGGCCAGGCCCTCGTCTATCGTGCCAACTCCCTGTTCTGGCTGGTCCAGCTCTACGGCGACCGCTACGTGAAGGGTGGCTCCAACTCCGGCCTCGCCTGCTGTATTGTGACGGATCCTAACGAACCGAAACAGCCGCTCTCCTCTGTGGCTGAAGTGTACGCCCAGATCATCTCTGACCTGGAGACGGCCATTCCGCTGCTGAGCGACAAGTCCAACCCGTATCTCAACTACAGCTCGATGACCGACATCACCGGTGCTACCGCCAACGGCGTCCGCGCCCGCGTGGCCCTCGTGATGGAAGACTGGGATGCCGCCCGCCGTTATGCCGACGCGGCCATCAACAGCGGCGCTGCCAAGCTGATGACCCAGGAGCAGTATCTGGACGGCTTCTGCGACGCCAGCAATCCCGAGTGGATGTGGGGCTTCGAGATGATCTCCGACCAGACCCTGTATTTCTATGGCTACATGGCCTACATGTCCTGGAACTTCAACTCGTCGAACATCCGCGGCTGCCCGAAATGCATCAACAGCAAGCTGTACGACAAGATTCCCGACACAGATATCCGCAAGACCCTCTGGGATCCCACCGGAAAGGCCTGGACCATGCCTTCGAGCTCGTACACCCGCTATCCGTACATGAACCGCAAGTTCGCCGTGAAGGACTACACCAGCTCCGTGGCCGACGCCAACTACATGCGTCTGGGTGAGATGTACCTGATCGCCGCTGAAGCTTCCGCCAAGGCCGGCAACGCTTCCGCTGCACAGGATTACCTCTACACGCTGAACAAAACCCGTGACAGCGGCTATGAGAAGAGCACGAAGACCGGTGATGACCTCATCGAGGAGATCTACACCTACCGCCGTATCGAGCTCTGGGGCGAAGGCCACCGTTTCCTCGACCTGAAGCGTCTCAACATGGCCCTCGACCGCACCGGTGCCAACCATGTGCCGGCCGTCGCCTCGGTGATGGAAGTTCCCGCCGGTGACATCCGCTGGAAGTTCGCCATCCCGCAGGACGAGATCGACGCCAACGACCTCATCGATCCGAACGTGAACAAATAATCGGATATGAAATCATGAAAAGGGTGACCCTTGCGGCCGCCCTTTTTTATTGACGCTCCGCCTGGACGGCGGGGCCTTGAACGGTCTTGAGAAGCTGTTTAGGAGAGAGGGTTACGGGATCGACCGTGAACTCGGGGATGTTGTAGGATTTGAAGAGCCGGAGGTTCTGCTGCGGGTCGCGCTGCGGAAGCAGGAAGGGCTTGTGGGCGCGGCCTTCGGCATCGAACCAGGCCAGATAGAGCCGCGTATAGGTCCGGTCGTCGCGGCGCGAGGAGAAGACGATCCAGCGACCGTTCGACGACCAGCTGTGGTAGCTTTCCACCTCGTCGCTGTTGACTTCTTCGAGGGCGCGCAGCGAACCGTCGGCCAGGTCGGCCAGGTAGAGATCGGCATCGCGGTGCCAGATATGGAACTGCCCGAAAGAAGCCAAAGTAAACAGCAGGTAACGGCCGTCGGGCGAAACGCGCGGGAAGGTGGCGCTCAGGTCGAGAGCGGCGGCATCGAAGAAGACTTCCGGCTCACCGAATCGGCGCGTCGCGGGATCGAAATCCATCCGCATCAAGTTGTATTTCAACTCATCATAATGCGCACCGTAGTAGTATTCGCGCATCGGCGCCAGCTGCGAGATGTCGGCAGAAGCATAGTAGAGCGTCCGCCCGTCGGGCGACCAGTACGGGAAGGTCTCGAGCTGGAGGCTGTCGGCGGCCACGACCTGCGCACGGTTGGTGGCTGGGTCGTAAAGGATGATGTCGGAATCGGAGTCGATGACTTCGGTCTTGTCGATACCTTTGGCGTAGAAATACTGCCGCGTGCTGTTGAGGGAGTACGCGAGCAGGTTTTCGCTGGGATGCCAGGAGGGGTAGACGCCGGGGGAAAGGAAGCCTTCGGCCTTCAGGTTGACTTTGCGGATATCGCCATGGTCGGCGATGATCGTCCCGCCATCTTTCTGGCGGACATGGAATTGCATGCGATCAGTGTGCCAGTTCTGGAAGGAATGGCAGTTGATGCACTGCCCGTCGATACGGTCGTAGTCCAGCTGGTTGTTGAAGATATCTTTCTCCTTGTAATTCGACAGGTCGCGCTGCGAGATGCTCATAGACCCCGCCATGCCATAGGTAGGCTCGATGAGGCGGTAGCTCAGATATCTGTCGACCGGATCGGGGGCCACGAAATTACGGACCGTCGGACAGGCATACCAGCGACCGTCGCGTTTCTCATAGATTTCAAAGCTAATCTCCCCGCCCTTGTTGGCTTCCAGCAGGGCATGCCATTCCTTCAATGGGAAACGGGCTGTGCGGCCCTTGACGACGATGGCCTTTCCCTTCTCGCCCCGCGCCACGCAGCGATAGGCCTGCGCCTCGTCTTCGATGCGGAAATTCAGCGGCGCGATGTTGCAGGGAATAGCAACTTCGCAGTAATCAGGCCAGATACGGGCGGGCGCTTCAGCAGGCAGGACGTCCTTCGGCACCCGGGCACAGGCGGCGCCGAGCAGCAATGCGGGCAAGAGCATGTAAATCAGTCGTTTCATGGACGGGACATCATCTTTTGGGCCGCCCGGTTCCACTCCTGCATCTGCGGACTGTTTCCGGGAACATATTGATAGAACAAGAGCACGTTGGCAGCCGCATTGTCGCTGGGCATCCAGCGCTTTTCTTCATAATCCTGCAGCGGGGCGAGCAACTTGTATTCCGGATCCTGCGCCAGGGCCTGCGGATCATCGAGATACTGACGGTAGCGGCGTGCCCATTCCTTGTGCAACGTGGTGTGGGCCAGCGTCTCCAGGTATTTTTCCGCCAGTTCCCGCTCGCCGTTGAACACCGCCACCTTGGCCAGATACTTCCAGCGCTCCACCGCATAATTGGCGTAGAGGCTGATCTCCGAAGAGATGCGTGCCGAATAGTTGAGCAGGCCCGAGTGGAAGAAGATGGTCGGGCCGGCCAGCAGTGAAGAGGAATACTCCCGGTCGCCCACAACAACGGGAATTGTTCGGAAGGAATATTTCATGCAATCGCGCTCCAGGCATCCCTGTGCATAGAGCGCACAGTTACGGTAGGACACCAAGATGTCGTTGGTCACCGGCAGCGGGCAGGTCTTGTCGGCCACCAGCGCCCAGTCTCCCCGTTCGATGGCCCGCTCAGCCACCATCTGCCGATGGAAGAGCGTATCGCGGTACGGCAGCAGGTACACGCACACGACGACCGCCACACCAACCGGCAGTGTCACGGCCGTCTGCCACCAACGGGCCGTCCGGAACCGGGGTTTCAGCAGCGCGAAAAGAACCAGCAGCAAGCCGGCAGCAACAAGCGGAACCAGTTCCCGCGGATTCGATACATAATCCAGGAAAGGAGCACCCTGGAACCACATGTAGCGCAGCACGCTGTGGTTGTAGAAAAGACGGTATTCCAGCCAGGGGACCACGGCTATGCAGAACAGGTCGGCCAGCGGACGGAGCCAGCGCCTCCTCCCCTTATCGTGCGCCAGCGACCAGGCGGCGTGGATGAGCAGCGCCAGCAAGGCATAACAGCCGAACAAAGGATAACCCAGCAGCGCCACCACATAGCGTGCCTTGCCCTCCCAGGCCTGAACACGCCGGAACAACAGGATGGCGATAAGCAGTCCCAGCGGCTCGGTGAAGATTAGCGCATCGGTGCGGAACATCAGCACCCCGTAGCCCATGCGCATCAGCGCGAGATACAGGGCCAGCACCGGCAGCAGCGCCAGGACCGGCAGGCGGCTGCCTCGCAGGAAAAACCAATAGCACAACCACGCTATCCATCCATACAGCGACAGCAGCAGGATGACCGCAACGGCGGGATAATAGCAGAACTGGGTCAGGAAGCGGCCAGCATACAGCAGCAAGGCGGCCGGTTTCTCGAAATGGGCAGCCAGCCAGGGCCAGGTGTCCTGGAAGAGCGATACTGCGTGAAACTTGTAGAGGAAGCTCGAAAACAGCAGCATGACGTGGGCCGCGGCGGCCAGGAAAGCCACCACACAGACCAGGGTCGTTCCCCGCAGGATGCGCGCTTGCCGGCCGTCCTTCATGCCCCTGCTACAGGTAGTCTTCGAAATACATCGTCACCTTGTCCATCAAGTGGACACGGTCGACGCCGCGGACGTTGTGCGGATGGGTCGGATACGGGAAATAATCGACCTGGACCTTGCTCTTGATGCAGGCCTCCACGAAACTCAGGCTGTGTTCCCATACCACGGTGTCGTCGATGGCGCCCTGGCAGATCAAAAGCTTGGATTTGAGGTCTTTGGCGCGCGGGATGAGCGAGGTCTTGGCAAAGCCTTCTGGGTTCGTGGCCTCGGTCTCCATGTAGCGCTCGCCGTACATTACCTCATACCATTTCCAGTCAATCACCGGACCGCCGGCCACCGCCACCTTGAACACCTCAGGATAGTTGACCGTCAGCGAAATGGTCATGAAACCGCCGTAGCTCCAGCCGTGGACACCCACGCGGTCCTTGTCGGCCCAGGGGTGCGAGAGCAGCCATTTCATGCCCTCCATCTGGTCGGCCATCTCCACCTGGCCGCACTGCTTGTGGATGGATTTCTCGTAGGCCGCGCCGCGGTTCGGCGTGCCCCGGTTGTCCATCGTGAAGACGATGTAGCCGTGCTGGGCCATGTAGATGTCCCAGAGCGACATGCCGCCGCGTGTGTTGTCGGTGATCAGCTGAGAGTGCGGGCCACCGTACACATACAGGATGACAGGATATTTCTTGGCGGGATCGAAGTCCAGCGGATAGACGATGCTGTACCAGTTGTCGTACTGGCCGTCGGCACTCTTGACCGTGCCCATCTCGATCTTGCAGTTGGTGAGCAGCGGGTTTTCGGCGGGCGACTCGTAGAGCGTCTCCATCTTCTTGCCGTCGGTAGTGCCGTACTTGATGACGGTCGGCACGCCGAGCGAAGTGTAGCTGTCGGAGAAATACTTGCCGTCGGGCGAAATGTTGCAGCTGTGCCAGCCTTTGTCGCGGGTCAGGCGGAGCACCTTGCCGGTCTTGGTGTCGACGCGGAAGAGGTGCCGCTCCACGGGCGAAACTTCCGCCGAATAATAATAGATGTAGCGGCCGCGCTGTGCCACGAACTGGCAGTCGGCGTCGACGTTGGTCAGGCGCCTGGGCGCGAACTTACCGCTGGCCGAGCAGAGATAGTAATTCTTGAAGCCGTCGCGGTTGTCGGTGAAATAGAGGAACTGGTCGGGATCGCTCTCCAGGAAGATGAGGGGCTGCTCCGGCTCCACCCACTTGTTGTTTTCTTCGGTCAGCAGGGTGCCGAGACAATGGCCGTCAGCGGCATCGTACACGTTCAGATGGACGTGCTTCTGCGGGCGGTCGAGGACCTGGATATAGATTTTGTCGCTGCCGGGACCCCAGGTGATGTTGGTCAGGTAGCGTTCGTCGTCGAAGTCGGTGACGTCCATCCAGGTGGTCGTGCCGGCCGCGATGTCATAGACTCCCAGCGCGATGTGTTCGGAGGCCATGCCGTTCATCGGGTAGCGGATTTCGCGCAGCGTGCCGGTGCGGGTGGTGATGTCGAGCAGCGGGAAGAGGGTCACCGCGCGCTCGTCCTTGCGGTAGAAGGCGATTTTGCTGCTGTCAGGCGAGACGAAGATGCCGCCGTTGATGCCGAATTCATTGCGGCTGACGCTCGTTCCGCAGACGATGCCAGGATCGTTATAGGCCGTGATGGCGTGTTCCAAGCCGGCTTTGTCCTTAAAATAGAGATTATTTCCGCGCGTGTACGCGAACTGCTGGCGCGGTCCGCGTCCCATGGGCGGCATCATGCCGCGGGGGCTGTCTACCAGCGCAATGACCTGCTTGTCGCCGGTCCAGCGCGTCATGGGCACCGGGGTACGAAGGCCCGTACCCAGCACCGCCTGTTCCATGGTCATCATCCTGGACGCATCCTGCGCCAGGGAGAACTGCCCGGCTACCAGCAGGGTCAGCACAACAAGAAGGATTCGTTTCATAGCGTAAAGTTACAGATTTTTTATTTATCTTTGTTTTCTGCTAAAACTGAAAACATGGATAAACAAGCCAAAAGAATACAGACTTCCATTCTCAACGCAGCCGAAAAGAAGGCGCTCGTATGGCTGGCCGAGCGAATGCCGCGCTGGGTCACTTCCGACATGCTCACCTGGCTGGGCGTGTTCGGATCCTTCCTGATCATGCTGGGATACATTCTGTCGAATTTTAACGTGCACTGGTTGTGGCTCAGCACATTCGGACTTTTCGTCAACTGGTTTGGCGACTCACTCGACGGTACGGTGGCCCGTGTCCGCAAGACCCAACGTCCCATCTACGGCTATTATCTCGACCATACCGTAGACGGCATCAACGAGACCATGATGTTCATCGGCATCGGCCTCTCCCCCTTCATGAACCTCTACACGGCCATGGCTGCGCTGATCATCTACCTGCAGCTCACTCTCAACGTCAGCATGAATGCGCACCTGCGCTCCGAATTCAACCTGACCTACGCCGGCCTCGGCCCCACGGAGTTCCGCATCATCATCATGATTCTCAACACCCTGCTGATCTTCATCAAGCCCTGGCAGGAGTTTGAGCGCACCTTCGTCGTGTTCGGCAAGCCCCTGTACTTCCACGCCCTCGACTATCCCGGACTGGTGATCCTGGCTATCCTGGTCATCATCTATTTTGTGACCATCTCCAAGGATCTTCGTTACTACGCCAAGATCGATCCCCTGCCCAAACGCAAGGACGAACAGAAATAAGCCCCCCGATCCGACGCCCCCATGCCCGTCATCAGCGTAGAAGAGGCCCAACGTCTGCTGCCGAAACTCGACAGCAAATTCGGCGGCATCCTGATCAAAGGGCTCATGCACCTGACCGCCGTCGACCGCGTAAACGATATCAACGACCACAACAGCCACATGCAGGGTCCGGACTTTGCCGCCGGCATCCTGCACGACATGGGCGTAGACTTTCAGGTCGGCAACGCCGGGCGGTTGCAGGACTTGCCCGAAGGTCCCTTCATCACGGTCAGCAACCACCCTTACGGACATGTGGACGGGATGGTCCTGGTCGATCTGTTCGGTCATATCCGCCCCGACTACAAGGTGATGGTCAACCAGATCCTGGCCCATGTCCAGTCCCTGTCGCCCAATTTCATCAAGGTCATCCCTACGGGCAATGAGAAGACGGGGCCCAAGGCCCAAAGCCTGAACGGCGTGCGCGAGACCCTCGCCCATCTGCGGGACGGCCACCCCATGGGCTTTTTCCCTTCCGGTGCCGTGTCGGACCTTAGCCTGAAGAACCACTGCATCCGCGACCGTGAGTGGCAGGAGCCTGTGTTGCGGCTCATCCAGAAAGCGGGTGTCCCTGTGATTCCTGTACGTTTCTTCGACCGCAACTCGCTCTTTTTCTACCGGCTCGGGCTGATTGACTGGAAGGTGCGGCTGATGCGGCTCTGCTGGGAAGTGTTCAACAAGCAAGGAAAAGATGTCCGCCTCGGGATTGGCGAGACAATTTCCGTGGAACGGCAAAAGGCCTGTACCTCCCTGGAAGAATACGGACAGCTGCTACGCAGCAGCGTCTACGATATGCACCTGCCCGACACTTTCGTGCGACGGAGCGAAATCGATTTTACCGCATGGAAGCTATAAAAGGAAAAGTAGCGCTGATCACCGGCGCCAGCTCGGGGATCGGCGCCGCCCTCGCCCGCGAGTTCGCCCGCCGCGGCGCCGACCTGGTACTGCTGGCCCGCAACCGCCAGCGTCTGGAGGACGTAGCAGCCACTTGCCAACAGCTCGGTGCCGGCAATATCCGGCTGGTGGAAGCCGATACCACCGACTATCCGGCCATCGACACCTTTGTCCCGACGCTGGAACGCCCACTCGACTATCTGGTGCTCAACGCCGGCATTTCCCAGCGCTCCCCTGCCCTGGAAACCGCCGAAGCAGTGGACCGCCGCGTCATGGAAGTGGATTTCTTTGCCCCGGTCTACCTGGCCAAGGCCCTGCACAAGGCCGATAAATGGGCCGGCGACATCCACATCGCCGCCACCTCATCGATCTCCGGACTCTTCGGCTTCCCGCAGCGTTCCGCGTATTGCGCCGCCAAACATGCCCTCAAGGGATATTTCGAAGCACTCCAGCTGGAAACCGGGCTGAAAGTCACCCTGCTGTTCCCGGGACGCATCAACACCCCCATCAGCCTCAGCGCGCTGGAAGGCGACGGCAAGGCCCACGGCAAGATGGATCCGGGCCAGGCCGGCGGCATGGACGTCGACAGATGCGCCCGCAAATGCGTCGACGGCATCGTGCGCGGCAAGCGCCAGGTGCGCGTGGGCGGCAAGGAAATGATTGCCTGCTTCGCCTACAAGTGGTTCCCGGGCCTCTTCTTCAAAATGGCCGGGAAAGTGTCGGCAGTCTAGACAATGAATTTTAAAAATTTTTTGAAAAGAAACCGAAATATTTCTATCTTTGCGGTCCACTTCTGGATGTGGCGCAGTTGGTAGCGCACCTGGTTAGGGACCAGGAGGTCGCTGGTTCAAGTCCAGTCATCCAGACCAAGAGAGGTTGTTTACCCTGGTGAGTTGTCCGAGTGGTTGAAGGAGCCTGCCTCGAAAACAGGTGTGCGGGTGACCGTACCGGGGGTTCGAATCCCTCACTCACCGCAAAACATTAATACACAGCTGGTTGCGTAGCAACCGGCTGTTTTTGTTTCGACCCGTCGAAAGCTTGCTTTCGTAAGGGGGAGGAACAAAGACAGCCGAGGTGGCCCACAGGGCCACCAGCTGTGTATCAACACTTTGCAAGGGCCCCCGCGGCAGCGGAGAGGGAATGCGCAGCCCTTCAGGGCGAGCACAATCCCGTCAGGGAATGCGCAGGCGTCCCTGGCGCCGAGCACAATCTCGTATAGACAACGTTTTTCATCTTGCATCTTCGGAAATCTCATTTTCTCCGCGCGACACAGACGATTGAGCTGTCTCGTCTGTGTCGCAAGACGAAATCGGTCATTTCCGGCGCCAAACTTCATGTGACACAGACAAAGCAGCGCCTACGTCTGTGTCGCGCAAAGGAGGACGCCGCAGTTTGCGGCCAACACTTGCTCGCGGCGCTTTGTTTGTGCTCCACCACTTGTTTTGCTTTTTCTTTAACAATTTCTTGCAGGTATTAATTTTGATACCTATTTTTGCAAGAAAAGAAGCGTGAAGACAATCAGTAAAATATGGTTTGATGGGGACTGGATCTATGGTCTTGGAGACGATGGGAAGACCTATCGTCAATCACTACTATGGTATTCACACTTGAGGAATGCGACTGATGAACAACGTGCCAAATATGAGATCAGTACCATTGGCATCCATTGGCCCGAGCTAGATGAGGATGTCAGCTTTGAGAGTTTCCTCTATGATGACGCTGAACCCACACGTCTCCAATACTTTTTCTTGACTCACCCTGAGATTAATGTAAGTGGTTTTGCCCAGAAATACGGATTCAATGCCTCGCTTCTCCGCAGTTACATCAAAGGCTTCAAGACCCCTTCCCCTGAGCGTGAACAGGAGATCATGGCATGCATTGAAAAACTTGGCAAAGAGTATCTTGCTATTGCGAGTTAGGGAATGCGCAGCCCTTCAGGGCGAGCTAAATCCCTTATACCTACCCCAACATCAGCGCTGGGGCGATTCCCAGGACGGAGCACAAGAGGCGGGCCACTTTCAGACTCGGCTCCGCCCGACCGGACACAAAATCGTTGATCCGGGAAGTGCTGACACCGATTCGTGCGGCCAACTCTTTTTGCGTCATGTCATTTTCTTCCAACGATAGCTGAATCAGCTGGGCAACCGTGGGTTTATCCATCGGGAAATGCTCTTTTTCATAAGCAATCACATAATCGGACATGATGGCCAGTTCCAAGGCGACAGGATCCTGGACCGGCATGTCCTCCCCCACCAGCGGAAGAAGCTCCTCCACTCGTTTGAGCGCATACGCGTACCTCATTTGTTCCAACTGCTGATTATTCATATTGTTGCTGCATCTATCAAGTCATATTCCTCGTGCGTGCCGACACATTCCCGACTTCGTCCACAGAACCTATATCCACCTTCATCTCAACAAAAGTAGTAATATATTTTGTAATTCATCTTTATTTCATTCAATATATTCCGCGATACAAAATAAGCATCCAAACAAGTGGGAGGAGAATTCTATAGTTTTAGTACAAGTGTGCGAACAAGCAGCTGCAACGCACACACCTGAGTAACAACCATTTATGAAAAGTCCTCCCCTATTTTGCAAAGGGGAGGACTTTCTGTAATATGCTGACTGACAGTTGCGTCCGTTGCAGCGAAATTTTCGTTAACTTTGTCAGCATGAAACGAATCCTGCCCTTTACCCTGGTCATCCTCCTGCTTGTCACAGGAATGACCGCCTGCCAGCCGCAAAACGCCGCTCCGGCCGCTACTGTCGAAGTCGAACTACGAAATCCCATCCTGCCCGGTTTCCATCCCGATCCGTCCGTCGTGGCGGTGGAAGGAGACTACTATCTGATCAACTCAAGCTTTCACTATTTCCCCGGCGTGCCTGTGTATCACAGCCGCGACCTGCAGAACTGGGAACAGATCGGCAACGTCCTGGACAGGCCCTCGCAGCTGCCGCTGGAACAATCCAACGCCTCGCTGGGCATCTACGCCCCGACCATCCGCTACAACGACGGCACCTTCTACATGATCACGACCAACGTGGGCGGCGGCGGAAATTTCATGGTCACCGCCAGCGATCCGGCAGGACCGTGGAGCGAACCCCTCTGGCTGGAACAACAGGGCATCGACCCTTCGCTCTACTTCGAAGACGGGAAATGCTATATGGTATCCAACCCCGACGCCACCATCACCCTGTGCGAAATCGACCCGCAGACCGGCGCCACGCTATCCCCCGGAAAAGCACTCTGGCGCGGAACGGGCGGACGTTTTCCGGAAGGTCCGCATATCTACAAGAAGGATGGCTGGTATTATTTGCTCATTTCAGAAGGAGGCACGGAACTGGCGCACAAGCTGACCGTAGCGCGCAGCCGGCACATCTACGGCCCCTATGAAGCGAATCCCGCCAACCCTATTTTCACGCACTGCTCGCTGGCTGCACAGGAAAGCAATATCCAGGGCACCGGACACGGAGATCTCTTCCAGGCTGCAGACGGCTCCTGGTGGATCGTCTTCCTGGCCTACCGCCGCTATGGCGGAGACTACCATCACCTGGGTCGCGAGACCTTCCTTGCGCCAGTGACCTGGGAAAAGGGCTGGCCGGTGATCAATGGCGGACAGCCCGTGGCCGAACGAATGACCGTCCGCATGAGCGCCGTTCCCGAAGAAGCGGCACTCCCCCACCCGCATGAAGACTTTTCGACAATCGGTCCGGAGTGGATGCACATCCAGCATCCCGTGGTGGAGAATTACAGTGTCCGTGACGGCGTGCTTACCCTGACCGGCAACGGAGACGGCTTTGACTGGGGCGGCTGGCATCCCACGGCACTGCTGCGGCGCCAGGAAGCCGCCACGTGCCGCTTCGGCACCCAAGTCTCCCTGCAGGGTGACGGCGAGGCTGGCCTGGTCATTTACCAGACCCACAACGGGCATGCGGAATTCTTCGTCCGCCGCGAAAAAGGCCGTTCCGAAGCTGCTGTGCGCATCCGCCTGCACAGCATCCTATACGAGCCGGCGACGGCCCCGCTCCCCCGGCCCGACGCCCGTCTCGACGTGGAAGCTCACGACGAATACTACGCGTTCCTGCTGAACGGCAAGGAAATCACCCGCATGGATGCCCACCTGCTGAGTACAGAAATGGCCGGCGGTTTCACGGGCGTCACCATCGGCCCTTACTGCCGCAATGGAAAAGCCGCTTTCCTAGGGTTTGATTATGAACCGTAAACTGTGAACTGTTATTTTTTGACGGTATCGACGGCGGCCTGTGCGGCCCCTTTGTATTTGGCCAACTCTACTTCCAGCTCCGTGATCCGCTTGTTCAGCTCCTGGATGGTATTGAGGTAATGGTTGTTCAGGTCGCGGATTATCTCGTTCTTGTTGATCGTCTGGACGGCCGCTTCCTCATGGAAGATGATCTGGTCGCTGTGCAGCCCATAATTGATGGCGTTGTTGAGCAGGACCTGCTTGGTGGCCAGATCGAGGGCTTCGCCCGCCAGATAAATGTCGAGGGTCTGGTTCCGTCCTTCCAGGTTGATCTGGTGGTCGAAGATATAGCTGGAGCCGATGGTCTTGTTGCTCTGGACGAAACGCTCGGCATTGATGGCGAAGTTGTTGTCGCGGATAGTCCCGATGGCTGTGATGACGCTCGGTACAATGATAATCAGCAGAAGGAGGGCCACGATGCGCGGATTGCGCCGGCGTTGGAATTCATCGGTAGCGACGCTCTCGAAACCCAGGAACTTGGCTACGGCGAAAGTGGCGATGGCAATGAAGATGCTGTTGATCAGGAAGAGATAGAGCGCGCCGGAAATGTATGTGACCTGCAGGGTCGCAATACCATAGCCTACCGTACAGAGCGGCGGCATCAGCGCCGTGGCGATGGCCACGCCCGACAAGACGGTTCCGCGCTCCTTGCGGGCGTTTTCCAGCATACCGGCCGCGCCGCCGAACAAGGCGATCAGCACGTCATAGATAGTCGGGCGTGTACGGGCCAGCAGTTCCGTGGGGTTGCTCAACCTGAGCGGGGAAATCAGGAAGTAGAGGCTGGCTACAACGATACTGATGGACACCATCACCAGAAAATTCTTGACAGATTCCTTGAGCAGATGCGTGTCGTTCGTGCCCAGGCCGAGGCCGAATCCGATGATCGGGCCCATCACGGGCGAAATGAGCATGGCGCCGATGATGACCGGAATCGAGTTGACATTCAGGCCTACGGAGGCGATGATGATGGCACAGGCCAGGATGATGACGTTCGGACCGCGGAAGGCGATGTTCTTCTTGATGGATGCTGCCGCCTTGTCCCTGTCAATGCCGTCTTCCAGATAGACGACGTGTCGGAGATATCGGGTAATTTTATTCATGGTCTTATTTTTTGCTAAATTACAAGAAACCTTCGATATTTGCAAGGTAAACTAATGAACCACCTCGGAGAACTTATATCCATTGGCGTAGCCATTTCATGGACGTTCACGGCCTGGTTTGCCGACAAGGCGAGCCGTCGGGTGGGCGCCATGGTTACAAATGTCCTGCGCCTGATGCTCGCCACGCTCTTCTTGGGCGTCCTGCTCTGGTTTACTGTCGGCCACCCTTATCCTGTGTATGCCGATAAGGACACCTGGATCTGGCTGGGCCTTTCCGCCCTGGTGGGTTATGTTTTTGGAGATTTCTGCCTGTTCAACAGTTACATCCATATCGGTCCCCGTTTCGGGCAGCTCTTCATGACGCTGGCGCCGCCCATGGCGGCCATCGCGGGATGGATACTTCTGGGCGAAACCCTCACTTGGAAATCGATCCTGGCGATGGCTGTCACGCTCTGTGGTATCGCCATCTCCATCTTGAGCCGGGATTCCGGGAAGCATCTCAAACTGGATCTGCCCCTCATCGGGATCC
>Ga0310786_10005215_pt1 | contig 17759 bp, 13 predicted proteins | sample AusTroGonzalo_MG_FD_203881 | JGI IMG/M metagenome (GOLD analysis project Ga0310786, IMG submission 203881) | Bovine rumen microbial communities from tropical cattle in Woodstock, Queensland, Australia - Gonzalo_03 (v2) (version 2) | ecosystem: Host-associated > Mammals > Digestive system >... | reverse complement strand
GTGAACCCTTTTTGGGTTTCTTTTGCTAAAGAGCAACTAAAAGGTTCCGACGTAAAAGTGTGTACGGTCATTGGGTTTCCGCTGGGCGCGAACACCACTGCTGTAAAATCGTTTGAAACTGCCAACGCCGTGCAAAACGGGGCCGATGAAATTGATATGGTCATCAACATCGGCGCGCTCAAAAATAAAGAATACGAGGTGGTGCTCAATGATATTGCCGCCGTGCGGCAGGCTTGCACAGGTCACGTGCTTAAAGTGATTATTGAAACGTCCCAACTGACGGATGAAGAAAAAGTAAAAGCCTGCGAACTTTCCGCACAGGCCAAGGCCGATTTTGTCAAAACTTCCACCGGCTTCACCGGCGGAGGAGCCACTGCTGCTGATGTTGCGTTAATGAAAAAATCGATTCCTGCTTCCATGCAGGTTAAAGCTTCCGGCGGTGTACGCTCGCGCGAAGATTTTGACACCATGGTTGCCGCAGGGGCCACGCGTATCGGCGCCAGTTGCGGGGTAAAAATTGTAGAGGGAAAATGATTAATCAGTGGGATATTCTGGCGCGGTTTAATCCGCAAACAAAAAGCCAACTCTTTACGCTGGTGACCGACGGCACCGAGCAAGATGCCCGTATGGTCGGCAAAAAGTTGGAAGGCTATGTGCAAGCACCCGTTCCGGCAGAAGCACCTTTTGTCTATGCTTTTGAATTGCCGGCCGATTTAGATGAAGATACACTGGATAAAATCCGCACCGCCATGGAAGAAGTAGTGGAACATGCCAACCGCGTCAACCAATTTGTCCCCGGCGGACAGTTGGGCGATCCGCTGTTTAGCGCCAATACGACAAAAGACGATAAAGATTTCCCCACTTTTATGACATTGGATCCTTCTCAAAGCGTTTCCCGTCCGTTGGGCCAAACACCACCGAGTCAACCGGTTGGAGCTAACGCTTCGGAAGAAAATCCACACGAAATTACCGTCAACGACAAAGATATGCTTATTAAAGACATGGAAGGCACTTTGCTGGACCAAATGCCCGTGGAAGATATCTTTGCCGCCGAAACGAAGTACGATATGTTCTTTGATATAGAAAACGCCCAGAAAAACCAACAAGCAACGGCCGAACGCGAGAAAAAGTTGGATAACCTTGCCGACGGAAAAGATAGCTTAGAAAATTCATTCGACGTTTTCCAGCAAAAAATCAAAGAACAAACCTGCTTTTTGGATTTGAATGATTTAGAAGCCGCCGTCAACAACGTACCTCCAAAAGATATGAACATGGGCGCATCGGCTTCGTCCACGTCCGACACAACGCCGGCCAATCCCGCCGAAATGGTGGAACATACGGCTCCGGCCATTTTTGAAAAAGATAAAATGGGACAGCAAGCCATCGCCGATGCACTCGCAATTGCCCAACAAACAATTGAAAAAATGGAACATAAAGACGAATTAAAAAATGCTTCCCCCAACGAGGGAGCGCAACTGCCCGATGAAGTGGCTTTGACCAATACCCAGCCGCATATCAAAACAGCTCATGCGGCACTCAGTTCACATGAAACGTCTAATGATGACCTGCCGGAAATCACCATCCGCGGTAAAAATTTAGATGAGCTGGAAGCAACTTTTAATTTGGAAACCACACTGGATGAATCTGTTATGCGCACCCAGTATGAAAAATCGTTCCATAATACAGCCGATCCGGAACCGATGCACCACACTATTAAACAATTGCCGCCGCAAATGCCGGCCCAACCCGCCGCATCTGCCCCGCAACCGGAACCGCCGCATAAAGAACCCGTTTCGCCGGTGACAGCTCCGCAACCGCCGCAGCCGAAAGTGGTACCGCCGGTACCCGCTCCGGCTCCGCGCCCTGTCGCACCACAGCCGGTCGTGCCGCCGCAACAAAAGGTAAAGCCCCAAGTTCCGCCGACACCCAAACCGGTCGTACCGCCCGTGATGCCTAAACCGGCATCTGCGCCCGAACCGATTGCACCGGCTCCGCAAACACCGACCGAACCTATTGTGCAGGAAGAAAAAAAACCCACAACGATCCGCCTTAAGAAACGGAATAATGATGACATGGAACTCAATTTAGTACATAAGACTTTGAAGGAAGCAAAACCTATGGAAGAAGAAAATACAGAAGCCCAACAAACTTTCAGCATTCGGCGCAAACAATCGGCTACGCCGCAAGCACCGGGGGCATCTGCACCTAAACAACCGCCTATGACTAAAAAAGAAAATACAATGTTTGAAAAAACAAAAACGATTGACCACTCCATCGAATTGCCTTTGTCTGAATTAAAAAAGCATAACTGGCCTTTGGAAGTGCCGTTGTTGCCCATTTACACCATGGAAAACATGGTTATGTCCGTCAACCGTTTTGCCCATGCAACGGCTATTTCCGTCATTGAAAACCCGGGGAAACTTTACAACCCGCTCGTTTTCCACGGCGCTACCGGCACCGGCAAAACCCATTTCTTAAACGCCATGGCCTATGCCTTGTCCAAAAAATACGGACAAGAAAATATCTTCATGACAAACGGCGTACGCTTTTCCCGCGGAATTCAGCGCTATGCCGTGGAAGGTAATCTGGAAAAATTCCAACGGTTTATCGATACGGTTAAGGTATTGCTCATTGATGATATCCACTTACTCGCCGTCAACGAACAGAACCGCAAATTTATTTCCAACTTGCTTAATAAATTTTTGCAAGAACAAAAACAAATTATCATTACGTCCAAATATCCACCGGAAAGCTTGGAAAAACTGGAAGAACTGCTTCACTTTAAATTGGACTCGGGCTGGATTTCCGAACTTAAACCGGCCGGCGGTTCCACACACTTGAAAATCGTTAAAAAAATGCTGCTGGATAGCGGCGTAGACTTGAACGATAACCAGGTCAGCGAGTTCTTCGGTGCTTCGCACATGACGCTCAGTTCTACATCTCGCAACATCCACCGGTTGAAAGTGTTGGAAAATTTAATTTTCCCCAACATACCGGAACAGGATCGTTCACAGGCAGCTATCTTTGAAAAACTGCTTGCCACTAATGGTGAAGATACTACCAGCCAAATTTTACAGCGTGATCCGGATTCCATCTCGTCCATTTCCACCGTCGGTAACGGAGAATGGGGACGAATCGGTTTCTTCTATCCGCAACATTCTTCTCATATGATGAACTGGATGGTGTATGCGTTACAACAACGCGCCAAGGAATTGCATATCCCCGGCGGATTTGAAATTGCCGTCCGTTCTTCCTATGCAACGGAAAACATTATTTCTTCCGCATTCAAAATTGCCAACCTTTGCGATAACAAAAAACTCAAAGGTGCGGTCATTTTGGGCCCGGCGGTTACTTCGTGCGATCCGTCTGTGCGTGAAAATTTCTACGACATCTTAACGCACATGTTGGAAATCATGCTCATCCGCTGCGGCATTATCAGCATGGAACAAGTCCGTCAGCCCAGCACGTATGTAAAAATTATTTCCGAATTGTTGAGGTAATCATGAAGAAAATTCTTACGCTTTTGCTGGCCGTTTGTTGTTTAGGCGCCTGCACTTCTTCCCTAAAAACAGCCGTTAAAGACGGAGCGATTGCCCCCTCTTTTAACGACACGTTATTAACGGGAGACTACCTGTGGGTACGCGGGTTCGGGGCTGCCAATCCCCTTCATACCAGCGACTCCCAACGCCGCATCATGAGCCGCGAAGCGGCTATCGCACACGCTTACCAGCGTGCCAGCGAAGTTCTTTACGGGGCCAATTTGGAAGCACACGTACAAATTGTAGATGCCGTTTCCGTTGGTAGCACAATTGACTCTTCCACCGGTGGACTGATGGGCCAGATGGAACTGGTCAGCACCGAATACATGGATGACGGCGGATGCAGTGTAATTATGCGCTTGTCTAGAGAACGTTTGAAAAAAATGGGAATAGATCCCAAGGATAAATAATGAAAAAATTGCTGCTTGTTACTTTTTTAGCGGCAGGCTGTTTATCGGCTTGCGGCTCTTTGCATATCGGTCCGAAAGGGGAAGGTGAATATGTAACGGCGGAATCGCTCATTCCGTATGACGAAAATAATTTGCGCCAGGTACGCAAAGACGGCATACTCGCCGCGCAAAAAGCCGCTGTGGAAAAAGTAGCAGGCATTTTCATTTCTTCCGCTACAACGGTAGAACAAGCCCAACTGGTGGAAGATAAAATAGTTTCTAAAACAGCCGGTTTTATTCGCCGCAGTCACACCCAAAAAGCTTACCGCAAAGGTGATGAGTGGTACACACAAATTAAAGCCATGGTGCTGGTGAAAAATATCGGGGATATCATTAAAGAAACAGAAGCCGAATCTTTTTCTAAAAAAGCAACCATGCTGATCACTTCGCGTGAAATGATCGGTGAAGAAATATCCTTAAAACAAGATTGCAAACAAGCTATCTACCGTGCATTAAAAATGCAACCCATTACGTTAATTAACGGGGATAACCTGAGCCAAAACAATTTGGAAAACCCCAACTCTTTGCTGGAAAAAGCCCGCCGCGATGGCGAACGCTTTGTTGTTATGGCAGATGTAGAAACAAAACCGTTACCCTTAGAGGCATTAACGGCCACCGTGTCCCCTTTTAAAACCTACCGCGCCAACGCCAATATTCGCGTCTTTTCCACTAATAATTTTGCTCCCGTGGCCACTGGTTCCCAACAACAAAGCGGCTTAGATCCGCTGCCCGAAATTGCTGCACAAAAATCTATTTCCGCTGCCTGTGAAGGGGCGGCTAAACAATTGACCGAAGATCTTTTGTCCGCCATCAACTCCACCAAAACGTTCAAACTTACCATTAAAAATGTAAACACCATTGAACGATTGAAACTGGTACAGGATATCCTGAAAAAATTAAATGTAGTGGAAGATTTCAACTTAGTGCGCTACGCCAATTCCAGCGCATATTTTGATGTGTTTACTAACATATCTAATTCGTATGAACTGGAAGCACAAATTCTTCGTCAATATAACGTTAACTTTACAGTAGATAACACCACACCTTCTGCTATTTCGCTGGTGTTGAACTGATATGCTGGCCACTATAAACACTGCCTCTATCAGGGGCATTGAAGGTTTTTTAGTATCGGTAGAGGTGGACATTGCCCCGGGCATGCCCACCTTAACCGTTGTAGGCCTGCCTGATGCGGAAGTACGCGAAAGCAAAGAACGTGTCATAGCCGCTATTCGCAACAGCGGGTTTGACTTCCCATTAAAAAGAATCACCATCAATTTAAGTCCTGCCGAACAGCGCAAAAGCGGCACGCATTTTGATTTACCTATCGCGCTGGGTGTGTTAGCCGCAAGCGACCAACTATCCCAACAAGCCAAAGAACAACTCGGCCGCTTACTGGTACTGGGCGAACTGGCCTTGGACGGATCCTTGCGCCCATGCGCGGGCGTACTGCCAATGCTGATTTCTTGTCAGCGGGATAATCTCTTGGCCGTCATCCCGCCGCAAAACGTACTGGAAGGGCAAGTGTCCGGTATGTCGTTTATCACACCGCACACACTGCGTGAACTGGTCGACTATCTCTCCGGGAAAATAGACCAAAACACCGTTCAACTTACTTATACCCCCGAAGCAGAAAACGAACCGAAAACGGAACTGGATTTTGCCGACGTCAAAGGGCAGTCCCTGGCCAAACGCGCGCTGGAAATTGCCGCCGCCGGCGGACATAATGTACTAATGATCGGTTTACCGGGAACCGGGAAAAGCATGCTGGCCAAACGCTTTGCGGGAATCTTGCCACCGCTGACGAGGGAAGAATCGTTAGAAATCACCAAAATTTATTCTATTTGTAATTTAATGGGTAAAAGCAAACTCTTAACGCACCGGCCGTTCCGCGATCCGCACCACACCATTTCCAATGTGGCCCTAATCGGTGGCGGCACCAACCCGCGGCCGGGGGAAGTATCTCTTGCACACAACGGAATACTGTTTTTAGACGAATTTGCGGAATTTTCACGAGCTTCCTTGGAAGTGTTGCGCGAACCGCTTGAAAACGGCGTGGTGACCATTTCCCGCGCAAAAGAAACCGTTTCTTATCCGGCTCGCTTTACATTGCTGGCCGCCATGAACCCTTGTCCGTGCGGCAATTTGGGCAGTACTGTCAAACCGTGCACATGTTCCCCCGCACAAATCAACCGCTACCGTTCCCGCATTTCCGGACCATTGCTGGACCGCATTGATTTGACTGTAAATTTAAACCCTGTTCACTATTCCGATTGGAACAAACTGCGCGAAGGAGATTCTTCCGCTCAAATTCGCGAGCGTGTCTTGCGTGCACGCGCTATCCAACAACATCGTTTTGCCGGCACAAACACAACCGCCAACGCATTTATGACACCTCAGCAAATCAAAACTTTTTGTCCGTTGCCGCCACAGGCAGACACTATTTTGGAAACCGCTATGCGCAAATTCGGTTTAAGCGCACGCAGTTTGGATAAAATTTTGAAAACGGCCCGTACGATTGCCGATTTGGAAAATGTACCCAATATCGAGGTCAAACATTTAGTGGAAGTCATGCAATACCGTCCGCTGGACCGCAAAGGAGTGGCCGATTTATGAGCGCTTTATCTACCGAAGAACGCTTAGCACGTATCCGCTTGAACGCCTGTCTATATTTACGGGCCGATTGGTTGGAACGGCTGATTAGTGTATTCGGTTCCGCACAAGAAATTTTACGTCAAGACGTGGCTACACTATCCCAAGAAGGGTTGCTCTCTCCCGCCACAGCCGAAGCATTACTCAAAGATGCTTTTTCTGTTGATCCGCAACAAGAATGGGATAAAACGGCCGCGCTGGGCGGCCATATCTATCTGCCCGAAGACGAAGAATATCCGCAATCGTTGCGCAACTGCAAAGAACCGCCGCTGGCTATCTACGTGCTCGGTCAATTACCCGCCGAAACGCAAGCCTGCGTCGGTGTGGTGGGCACGCGCAAAATTACTCCTTACGGCCGTCGGGTAGCCCGCAAACTGGCCGAAGAATTGTCCCAATGCGGTGTCACGGTAGTCAGCGGATTAGCCCGCGGAGTAGATAGTGAAGCACACGCAGCGGCCGTCCGCCAACAAAAACCGACCATTGCTGTCATCGGCACCGGAATCGGTCGTTGTTATCCGGCGGAAAACCGCGCATTGGAAAAAGCCATTTTGGCACACGGCGGAGCGGTAATATCCGAACTTCCTTTTGATAAACCGCCACACGCTTTTCATTTTCCGCGCAGAAACCGCTTGATTGCCGCTTTATCCCAACCGGTGGTAGTGGTGGAGGGAGAAATTAAGTCCGGCGCACTGATTACGGCCAAGTTAGCCGTAGAGAACGGAAAAGACGTTTTAGCCGTCCCCGGCCCGATAGACAGTCCGCAGTCGGGCGGGCCTAATTCTTTGATAAGAGATGGGGCGGGGGTTGTAACTTCCGTCGCAGATGTACTAGACTATATACCACAGCCCCAACGGTTCGGGTTGGACCTGCGTTTTTTCAAACGCGAGCAACAAACCCCTGTTAAACCGGTGGAGCAGTTGAGCGAGCGGGAACAACAAGTGATGCAAGCAGTGGGTGACGCTCAAGCATCCTTGGACCAAGTGGCTGAGGCACTCCAAGCGGACGTGCCGGAAGCAGCCACACTGCTGTTCGATTTAGAAGTAAAAGGCTTTTTGGCCTGTGAAAACGGCTTATACAGCAAAAGCAAATTTTAACAATGTAAGGAAGGGAAACTATGGCAAGTGCAAATCCAAAAGGCAAAAAATTAGTGATTGTGGAGTCTCCCACTAAACAAAAAACTATCAGCAAAATTTTAGGCTCTGATTATATCGTGCGCAGTTCGTTCGGGCATGTGCGCGATTTGCCTGCCAAAGACATCGGTGTGGATGTGGACCATCAGTTTACGCCTACTTACCAACCCGTGGAACGTGCCAAACGAATCATCGGTGAACTGACTACCCTTGCCAAAAACGCCAGCGAAATTTACCTCGCTACCGACCCTGACCGCGAAGGGGAAGCCATCGCGTGGCACTTGGTGGAATTATTAAAACTCCCCAAAGAACGCTACCAACGTATTTTCTTTCACGAAATTACTCCCGATGCTATTAAAGAATCGTTTGCCCATGCCCGCTCGATTGATGACAATTTAGTCAATGCCCAACAAGCACGCCGTATCTTGGACCGTATTGTGGGCTATAAACTTTCTCCGCTTTTGTGGCGCAAAATTACGTCCGGTTTATCCGCCGGACGAGTACAGTCGGTAGCAGTGCGCTTACTGGCTGAACGCGCCAAAGAAATTGCCGAATTTAAAGAACAGGAATACTGGACATTAGGTGCCCAGCTTGAAAAACAAGGCGCAGCGCCTGCCTTCTGGGCACGTGTCACCAAATGGCAAGGAAAAAACGTGGAGCAAACCACCACGTATCATTTATTTGCCGAAGATTACAAAGTAAAAAATACAGTCTTTGATACCGAAGCGAAACTGGCTCCGATTTCGGAACTGTTACGCAAAGGGCCTAACACCGTTTTAAAAGTAGAAAAAAAGGCCGTCAAACAAAAACCCAAACCGCCGTTTATCACCAGCACATTGCAACAGGATGCCTATAACAAACTCGGCTTTGCGTCCCAAAAAACCATGATGACGGCACAGCAATTATACGAAGGTATTGAAATTTCCGGCCAAACCGTCGGTTTGATTACCTACATGCGTACCGACTCGTTTAACGTATCCAAACTGTTACAGGAACAAACCAAAAAATTTATTCATGAAAAATACGGTGATGATTTTGTGCCCGCCAAACAGCCGGTCTATAAAAGCAAAGTAATGGGTGCGCAGGAAGCTCACGAGGCTATCCACCCTACTGACGTACGCCGTACACCGCAGGCCATGAAACAATACTTAACCGCCGACCAGTACAAACTCTACGAACTGATTTGGCGACGCTTTGTGGCCAGCCAAATGGCGGAAGCTGTGTTTAATACCGTAACCGTAGATATCGCTCCGCAAGGGAACGAAAAATTGTGCGTGTTGCGCGCCAACGGTCGCACGGTCAAATTTACCGGTTATCTGTCCGTGTATAAAGACATGGATGAAGATAATGAAAATAACGATTCCGGCAACGATGCCTTATTGCCCGTGTTACAGGAAGGAGACCAATTGCAATTGCTGGCATTGGACGCCAAGCCGCACAAAACCACTCCTCCCCCCTGCTATAACGAAGCCAGTTTAATTAAAACGCTGGAAAAACATGGCATTGGAAGACCTTCCACATATGCGCCCACCATCAAAACGATTTTGGACCGCAAATACATCGCCCGCCAACCCAAAACCAGCAAACTGGTGGCCACCGATTTGGGGATTACGGTCACCGAAAGTTTAAAAGATTTCTTTAAAGAAATTATGGATTTGTCTTATACGGCCGGCGTGGAAGAACAGTTGGATAAAGTGGCCGAAGGTACCCAAAAATGGGTGGAACTGCTAGACGAATTTTACACTAATTTCAAACAGGAACTGAAGGAAGCCGACCAAGGCATGCGCCGTCCCGACGCTCAACAGACTGACGAAAAATGCCCCATCTGCGGCAAAATGATGCTCAAAAAACGCAGCCGCTTTGGGGAATATTTGGTCTGCAGCGACAGCGCCTGCAAAGGGAAAATAAACCTCAGCGGGAACGGGGAGAAAGTACAGCCGGAACAAACTAACGAAATCTGCGACAAATGCGGTGCCCCCATGGTCATCCGCACCGGCAAACGCGGTAAATTTTTGGCCTGTTCGGCTTACCCTAAATGCAAAAACACCTTTTCTTTGGACAGCGAAGGGAATAAAGTGGCCTCCACGGGCCCGATTGTGTCCGACCGCCCTTGCCCCAAATGCGGCAAGCCGCTGGTGTTGCGCAATTCAAAGCGCGGAGAATTTTTAGGTTGCTCGGGTTACCCCAAATGCAAAACCATTGTTACCGTAACCCCCGAAGAAATTGCGCAAATTAAAGCAGCGCACGAAGCAAAACAGAAGTAAACTTTTAGTAACGGAGACTCCCATGGAAGAATGGGTAACAGCATTTTTACTGCATTTGCAGAATAAAAATTTTTCACCGCACACATTAAAAAGTTACCGGGCCGATTTGCGGGAATTTACTGAGTTTGTAAAAGCGCGCAAAGTGGAAGGGGAAGCTTGTTTTTCGCCGGCGGTGATCCGTTCTTTTATCGGGATGATTCAAACTAAAAACAACCCTGCCCGCAATACACTGTTGCGTAAAATTGCTTCTCTGCGCAGCTTGGCCGGTTATCTTTTGTTACAAGGCAAAATCACGCAAAATCCGTTTAAACTCTTACCGGCTCCCAAAAGGCAAAAATTGTTACCAAAATTTTTAACCGTTTCGGAAACTAGCCGTCTGTTAGAAACTGCCGCACAGGATACGCAAGCCCCGCGCGACAGAGCTTTGTTTGAACTGATGTATTCCAGCGGGTTACGCCGCAGCGAAGTGACAGGGCTAAAAATTAAAGATGTAGATTTTTTTAACGGCATTGTCCGCGTGTTTGGTAAAGGGGCTAAAGAACGTTTAGTCCCCATGACGGACACGGCTTCCAAAGCGTTGCGCGATTATTTGGCCACACGCAAAAATCCGCAACCGCAAGAGGCACTCTTTTTGAACGCGCACGGTAAGCCGCTCACGGGTGACGGATTGGCATATATTTTTAAAAATACGGCGATTGCCTCACATTTGGTACGGCGGGTGACACCGCACAGTTTACGGCATTCGTTTGCGACACATTTGTTAAATAACGGTTGTGATTTACGCAGTTTGCAGGAAATGCTGGGCCATAAAAGTCTGGCAGCCACACAAGTGTATACGCATGTATCAGTAGAAAAATTAAAAAGCGTGTATGCACACGCCCATCCCAAAGCAAAGGAGAACTTATGATCGGCATAGGTGTAGATATCGGCGGAACGTTTGTTAAAATTGTCGTGCTGAATGAAAACGGCACTACGGTTCATACGGAAAAATTCGAAACACACAGCGTTAAAACAGCCCAGCAATTTATTGCCCGTATCGGCCAAAGCGTCAACGAAATTAAAGCCAAATTTGCCGGCCAACAGTTAGCCGTAGCCGTCGGTGCTCCCGGTGATGTGGACAACAAACAAGGCATCCTGCGCTATAATCCCAATTTACATTTTGAAGATCTAGTTAACGACTGGCCGATTGCCAAAATGCTCTACGAAAACACCGGCATTCGCCCCGAAGTGGTCAACGATGCATCGCTAGCTGCATGGGGCGTGTACGAAAAAGATTTGCAACGTAAACCCTGCAATGTGCTGGTCGTCACCATGGGCACTGGTATTGGCGGTGGACTGATTATCAACCGCGAGTTATACCAAGGCTCGCACGGTTCCGCCGGTGAAATCGGTCACACAAAAATTGATGACGTCACCACCGGGCCGCAATGCGGTTGCGGTGCCCACGGATGCTTGGAAGCCTTTGTGGGTACCATTGGCATTAAGCGCCGTGTGCGCGCAGCAATGGAGGCATTCCCGCACAGCGAACTAGCCAAATGTGTGGGCGACGGAGATTTCAAAATTGCAGCCGTAGCCGAAGCTGCCAAAAAAGGGTGTCCTGCCGCGCTAAAAATCTGGGAAGACACCGGCCGTTATTTAGGCATCGGCATTGCTAATTTTGCTTTAATTTTGGATATGGACGCAGTCGTATTAACCGGCGGTGTTTCCGGCGCGGCGCCGTACTTTATGCCCGCACTAATGAAAGTACTGTCCGACCAGCAAATCAAAACCCCATTCCAGCATTTGCAAGTGTTGGTTTCCAAAACACCCGATATCGGAGGAGTAGGCGCTGCCTTGTTTGCTCTGCACCAAGCCCGCCACGCAACGACACCATGCGCTTAAACCGTCTTTGCTTCTTGCTTGCCGCTCTGTTTTGTACGGCCGTGCCCACGCGCGCGGCCGAACATACGCTGCCGGCCCCGAACGCAGACGGATTTGTCTATTTTACGGCGGATAATGCCACATTGGAACCCAATCAGCGAAAAGTAAATTTAACCGGCAATGTCACGCTTATTCAACACACTCCCGAAGGCAGACGCCGCACAATCACCGGTGAAAACATTACCTTTGATGAGACGAACACTTTGGTTACTTCCGTTGGCCCGGTAACCTTAGATGACGGAAATGGTAATACGCTTTATGGCGAAAATGTCTCTGCTAATTACACAACACAAGATTTCTTTGCCGAAAAACTAAGCACCCAATATCCGCCATTGCGGGTGCTCAATGCAGAGCGTATTTCATCCAAAAACGGCACAAAAATTTTGAAGAAAGCCACCATCACTTGTTGCGATAACCCCACTCCGCACTACACTATCACCGTCGGTAAGGCACGTGTATCTCCGCAGCAGCGTGTGGTGCTGACAAACGCCGTATTCCGCTTGGACAGTTTTCCTATTTTCTATTTACCGATTTTCTGGCGTTCGCTCAATTCACAAAAACCATGGACCACGTATGTGGACTTTACCCAAAGCGACAAAGTGGGCGTAGGTATTCTCACCTCTACTATTTTCCGCCCGGTGCTTGGCTTGCGCCCGACGATTAATTTAGACTATTACACCAAATCCGGTATCGGTATGGGCGGTGGATTGACAGCGGTAGAATCGCCCACGTTGCGCGGCAGCGGCGAATATTATTACATTAACGACCACAACGCTGACACCTTAGATTTGGCCGGCACCAAACGCTGGGGTTTGCAAGGCGGCTACTGGTGGGAAATGTACGATTCTTCCGACCATTTTAATAATACCTCCGGCGCGTTGTACCAATTTCAAACCAAATTCCGCAAGGTGTCAGATCCGTATTTCAACGATACCTTCTTCCGCAGTAACCCGTTTATTTTCATGCCGGACCAGGAAACCAACTTCTCACTGGCCCGTCAAACCCGCAAATCTACCTTACGTATCAGTTATCAGGAAAAAGATATTTTTGTGTGGGACAAACAAACCTTCATGGCGGAAAAACGCGTCCTGCCGGAAATTAAATTTATGAAGTTACCCTTTAACGATCCGTTGCTCAAACTATCACATCGTTTTGAAATAGATTTTAACAACACCTCTTCTTTGCTCTACAAACAAAACCAACCCAATGAAGAAGGCCCATACCAAAAACAGGCACATGCAAAATGGACAACGGAAAAATCATTCCGTCTCTCACGCAACCTTACGTTTATGCCGGCCGTTTTTTACGATCAAAACATCACGTTTGAAGACAAGGAAAACAACAAAAAAGACACTTGGATCGGCCGCGTGGGAACGGAAGTCAATTTACAGGCGCGCTCATTTTTAGGCACAACCAATTTAGGGTACCAATTTACAAAACGTCTTTCCACCGGCACGTTGTCCTCCGACACGCAAGCCCCCGATAAAGGAATAGAGAAAAACCGTCTTTATATTTCTAATTACTACCGACCTACTTTTCAAACGCATATACGGTTTGAGTCCGGTTTTAATTTATCCGACTACACGAATGATTTAACCACCGGCTACGGGCATGAACTTAACTGGGATCATCTCAAAGAGCGTATAGAACCACTACTGCTGGAATGGGGTTACACATCGTCCGACGGTAAAATCAATGTGTTCATGCAAGACCAATATGATTTGATAAAAAAGAATATGGCCTTCATCGCCCAAACTAATTTCTATTTTTGGAACCAACATGCCGGCATCGGCCTGAATAACTTTGCCGATCACACCGACCCCGGTTCCCTTTACACCACTAATAGCGACCGCTATACCGTCACCACCACTTGGGGCTGGCACTCTACCGATAACAAATGGCTGCTGGACACGGGAATTGATGCGGTGTTTTTCCGCGGGAGCACAGTGGGCTTTAACAAAATGTTACGGTTGGCGCATTCCTTTCATGATGCCCGTTTGGAGCTGACGGTGCGCCACCGCAACCAAAACCTTTCGTTCGCGTTCCGTTTCAATATTTTGTGCGGGGCAGGAGCGAGAGAAAAGGTACAGGCGCCCGAAGATACGTACTGGTATCCCTGGCGTCAACCCGGCGATTTAAGAGATTAAAACATTACCCCAAAGGAGAAAAAGAAATATGGTTAACCCACTCATCTACCACAAACAAGGCTGGATAGAAGTCATTACCGGATGTATGTTTTCGGGAAAAACGGAGGAATTGATTCGTCGTGTCCGCACAGCACTGATTGCCAAACAAAAAGTGCAGTTATTCAATTCTAAAATTGATACCCGCTACGGCATTGACAGCATCACCAGCCACAATCAAAACAAAGTGGCGGCTTCCTGTGTGAAAAACTCTTCCGAAATTTTGCAACTGGTGGAAAAGGATACTCAAGTGGTAGCCATTGATGAAGTAAACTTTTTTGATAAAGGAATTGTGGACGTTTGCGAACAATTAGCGAACAAAGGAAAACGCGTGATTGTGGCCGGTTTGGATACAGACTACCGTGCCGAACCATTTGAAGTCACCGCCGCCTTACTGGCCAAAGCGGAATTTGTCACTAAAAACTTAGCCGTCTGCACCAAATGCGGTAATCCGGCCAGTTTCACCCAACGCACCAGCAAAGACACTAAACGCATTGTAGTAGGCACGACTGATGCGTATCAGGCCCGTTGCCGCCGCTGCTATAAAAAACCGAAAATTAAGTGATTTTCGCCAAAATAAATACCATAAAAAAGCGGCCCTTTATCAGGGCCGCTTTTTTACTGTTGCAAATGTTAGAAACTCCAATGCGGTGTGAACGAATCACCTTTCAAATCAGCCAACAAGTGCGGCGCACTGCCATCCGCATCCATCATATAGAGTTGGCGTTTGCCGTTACGTGTGGTGGTAAACGCAATAAAACGTCCGTCGGGAGACCACGTGGGATCTTCGTTTGAACCGGCATCCGTCGTCAAACGGCGGATTTGCGTACCCGTCAAATCTACTAAGAAAATATCCATCGGGTGATACGGTGATTCGCGTCCCGAAAATACAATCCATTCACCGGTAGGCGACCATTGGGGGCTGTCCGACCAGTTGAAGTTTTTGGTCAGCGCACGCGGGCCGGAAGAAGAACCCAGTTCCATCACATAAATCTGTGGGTTACCGGCGCGGTTAGACACGAAAGTAATGTATTTCCCGTCGGGAGAATAAGACGGAGAACCGTCCACCGAGGCTTTGTTGGTGGTAATGCGCTCTTTGGTGTGTTGGTCCAAATTATAGATATAAATGCTGGGATTGGCACCGCCCGAGCTGGTAAACACCAACGCTTTTCCGTCGGGGGAGACACCGCCGATTAAGGAAAGTCCGTCGCGAATAATCACGGGAGCGATTTTCCCCGCGCGCAAATCAATTGCAAAAATATCCGGATTGCGGTATTTATAGGTGGTGTAGAAAATACGTCCGTCTTTGGCCCAGCGCGGAAGCAAGGCAATGCTGCGGTCTTTGGTTAATTGCTGTAAATGTTGTCCGTCGTAATCAACCACATAAATTTCTTTGTAGCGTGTAGAATTATTGGCAAACGCAATCTTGGTATCGGCAATACCGCGCTTACCCGTTAGCGCCATGATAATCTGGTCCGACGCGATATGGGCTAAACGCCGTAAGCTATTTTTAGTTCCTTTAAATGCTTTTGAAAAAACCGTCGTATAGGTGGACAAATCATAAACGTAGACTTTAATGGTGTAATAGGGCTCGGTGTAAGCAATTTCACCCACGAGCAAATAAGTGGTGTGGATACGCGCCCATGCCTTCATCGTATCTTTTAATTTTTTGGGATTGGAGTCTAATTCCGGGCCGTCTTCGTTAATTTCAAAATAACGAGCAAACATGAGGTCTGCCCGCATGACATCATGCACTTCTTGGGCGGCTTCCTGCGCCTCCGGTGTGGAAGTGCGGAAAGAGGGCATCCCGATTGAAGGCAATTTTTTATCACCTTTTGAAGTGATGCCGATATAAACGTCCGTCTTGCCCTGTGCGGCAAACGCACAAGACGTAAAAAAGATAATACCAAAAACAATAAAAATAGAAAGAATTTTTTTCATGAAGAAACCCATCCCCGTTAAAGGGCGGTAATTATTTTAAATTTGCCAATTCGGTCTTGGCGGCTTTGGCTTCCGCAGAGGAAGGATACTCTTTAATGATGGAGTTAAAATAGTTTTTCGCTTCATCTTTTAACCCAAGCGGAATAATGCTGCGCGCGTATTTCAAACGCACGGCAGGAGTGGCTTTGCTCGTCGGAAATTTTTTCAAGATAGTAGCGTATGCTACTGCCGCCGGGCGGGCTTGCCCCGCAGCCGAGTAGGCATCTCCCAAATACATATAGGCTTGTTCGATGTTTTCGCTTTCGGGATATTTATCGATGTAGAGTTTAAATCCCATTGCGGCCGGTTCAAAAGCACCTTTATCCAAATGCTCTTTTGATTCGGCGAACAAATCGGAAGGTTTCACGGCATTGGCAGACGCATTTTTGTCTTCAGCAGATGGATGAGCCACCGTGGCTGACAAGTCATCCAATTTAACGGATAATTTGGAAATCTGTGCATCCAATTGCGACAAGTTTTCATTAGAGACGGACAAATTCTGGTTGAGTTCGTCCATCTTCCCCGCCAGCTCTGCCTGGTTAGCCTGCATCTGTGTGATGGTAGTGTTCAGCGCTTGCAATTGCAACTTCAGCGTGCTCATGTCGCGCTCGCTGGCTAAACAACCGCACAGCAAAAAGCCCGCACCCCCTACAAAAATCAGTATTAGTGTCTTCTTCATAAGTGGTTCGGGCTCCTTGCTTAACAGAAATTATTTAACTTGCAACAACGTTTCCGCTCTGCGGTTTTGTACCCAACATTTTTCGTTGGCTTCGTAGCAGACAGGTTTTTCTTTACCGTAGGAAACGGTGCTGATTTTGTCCGCCGGGATACCCAAGCGCACATAATAGGCTTTCACTTCTTCGGCGCGTTTTTGACCGAGCGCAATGTTGTAAGCGATGGTGCCTCTTTCGTCACAGTTACCTTCTACCGTCACTAAATATTGTTTGGCAGCGGCAGCAGCGGTTTTGATGGCTTTGGCATTAGCTTCCACAATGGCGCGGGAATCGGAGGTCAACGTGGCTTTGTCCAAGGCGAAGTGAATAACGCCTAAGGCAACTTCTTGAGCCGGCACGTTTTCCATGATTTCTACGTCAGTTTCTTCGATTACCAGTTCGGTATCGGCACCGGTTGCACCGGCGGCGAGATCAGCATTGGCATCGTCTTTTACGTTTTTGTGGCAGGCAGTTAAACCGGCCGCTAAGGCGAAAACCAACACTACTTTGAGTAAGTTTTTCATGCATGTCTCCATTTTAGGTTAATATTTCTAACATATACATCTTACTAACTTTAAGCGCACTGGTCAATGAAAAAACATAGTTTTTTCTATCTGATTTTTAATTATGCCTTTATATGTTGTTTATACCTCATTGCAAACTCTCTATCAGTAGCGAGAAAGCAACAAAAAAAGGGAGGCAAAACGCCTCCCTTTTTATATCGGATTATTTTATCCCAATAATTTGCCTAACAGTTCGCTAATCATACGTGGGTTAGCTTTGCCTTTGCTTAGTTTCATCACCCCGCCCACTAGCGCACCGATAGCGGCTTTGTTACCTTTTTGGTAATCGGCCACCGCTTTCGGGTTGGCTTCAATAGCGGCTTTGGCCCAGGCTTCCAGTTGGCCGGCATCGCTCACCTGAATCATGCC
>Ga0310786_10005213_pt1 | contig 17761 bp, 30 predicted proteins | sample AusTroGonzalo_MG_FD_203881 | JGI IMG/M metagenome (GOLD analysis project Ga0310786, IMG submission 203881) | Bovine rumen microbial communities from tropical cattle in Woodstock, Queensland, Australia - Gonzalo_03 (v2) (version 2) | ecosystem: Host-associated > Mammals > Digestive system >... | reverse complement strand
CAAAGATTGGCAAGACAAACAGAGTGACACGCTCCACGAACTTAACAAAAGAGAATATTGGTTACAGTGCAGACTAGTAAACGCATTCAAAAAAATGTTTACACCTGAAGAATATGCGAAACTTGATAAAGCACATTTGGAACTAGTGGAATTTTAAAAACAAGAGGAATAAAGCCATGAAATTAATAGAATTGCTTGAAGAACAAAAGCTGTTTGATGAATTAACCAAAACCGGAGAAAACAGCGATCAAAAAGAAAAAATTAATGGCGTCGTTTTGCAATTAATATACGAAAATATCCCGGCAGAATATCTAAAAAAAGTTGAGTTCGCTGAACGCGCCGTTTTTCTTACACTCCATGACCCGGACTGCACCCGGTTGCAACTTTTAAAACACGCCTTAAAAATAAAAAACAATGAAGATTACAGGGAACAATTTTATGAAGAACTTAGCGACCTCTTAGACTCAATGAGATGTGACTTATGGGCGCGAACGAACGTTGAAACATTCATAAAATGCATTGAAAGGTGGAGAGAAGAAACGCTGGAGATTGGAACGGATATATGCGAAGAGGCAATAAACGGCGCTTGTCGTTACGCACAAAACGCTATTTTCGATACTTTATCCAATCTTGCAGAAATAGCCGAAAATTTGGGAATTAATGAAGAGGAATAAAACCATGAAAAATTTTGATGAACAAGCTCGCAGACGCCAAAATCAAGCGTATAATGACTTAGACGACTTATTGTTAATTTGCCACCGCATGCTATGCGCTCGAGCAAATGAGACGCACGATAACGAACTGCCTACAGCCTACAAAAAATTAAGAAAACAATGCGATCGCATTGATTTGATAAGAAGACAGTTAAAAAACGATTATTTTGAAACAAAATAAAAAAAAATGGAGGTAACAATGAACCACAATAAAATAAAAAAACCTTATTTTATTCTCATTGAAAGAAAAATATATTCTGAGACGGGCACTTTGATTGATAAAAGAAAAACAGAATACGACTTCAAATATTATGGTGAAACTTGTGAATGCAGAGAAATGACGTTCAACGATAGCGGCTGTGTTTGGAAAGAAAAAACATTCTTAGTCCCGGATCTTGAAAAGTTCAGAAACAAGTTATTCAAAAAAAACGGAAAAAGAAGAAAAACGAAGTCTGGATACACTGAATATCAAACAAGCGTTGCATACCTAAAGCCGGGGAAGCTAGTAGACTTTAACTTGTATAAATTATAAAAAAAATTGATCTTTTGTACTTTTTAAAATTATATTACATAACGGAGGTAAACATGTTTAAAATTAAAGAAATTAACGGATTGATTGATATTAAAGCCACCAAGAAATTTTATGATTCTTTTGACGAAACCAAATATTGTGACGTCGACCATGAAAAGGTTTCACTTGAACATGGAGAAATTCGAACAGATCTAAAGTTTGAATTGGAATTTTTTCTAAAAGATTATATTAAAAAACACGAAAATGACAACCATGTTAAAAATATAAAAAAATTTATGGATTACTGTAAGAAAAATCCTGACGACACACAAAGCGATCAATATTACGAAATTCAAGAACAATATATCGAAAGTTCTCAAAAGATTTTTACAGAAGACGCTCTCCGTGTTATCCAAATCGCGGAAAGTGACTGTGGGTTTAGTTTGTTTGACGAAGCGATTATTAATATAGAATTATAAAAAAATATTCAAAACAATACAGCCCCTCCATTGAACACCTATACAATGGGGTTGCTTAGTTCATAGTTTTTGAAATTTGTAAACTATGTACTAAAAACAAAAAAAAATACGTTGTAAATCAATTGTATTGACAACTTCAATAAATTCTTATACAATGATACTGTTTTTTTATGGAGAACAAGAAAAATGAATAACAAAACCAGCATGACCATTAGAACAGACAGCCACGTAAAATTGCAAGCGCAACATTTATTTGCAAATTTGGGGCTAGATATGAGTACCGCCGTAAATTTATTTTTAAGACAGTCTATAAAGCACCAGGGAATTCCTTTTAATATAACATTGGAAAAACCTAACAAGACCACCTTAAAAGCTATAGAAGAGTCTTACAATCAAAAAAACAAGTCTTTTAATTCTGTAACTGAGTTAATGGAAGAATTGAATGCTTAAATTAACCCCTACCAATCAATTCAAAAAAGATTACAAACTAGCAATACGTCGTGGATACAACCAAAAAAAACTTTCTGCAATATTAGATATTTTGAGTGCAGGGAACACATTACCGGAAAAATACAGAGATCACTCTTTGACCAATTCAAAAAACTACAGAGACGTAAGAGAGTGTCATATAGAGCCGGATTGGTTGTTAATATACAGAACTGACGAAACCGCTGTACATCTTATCAGAACCGGCACACATAGCGATTTGTTTGGATAGCTTATAAAATGTTTTTTAAAATAAAAAAAATTGACCTTTTATGCTTTTTAAGTTATATTACAAAACAGAGGTGAAAGAATGTTTGAGATACTGTTTTATGAAAATCAAAAGGGAGAGTGTCCGATTGAAGATTTTCTATCAGACTTATTGAAACGCTCGAACACAAGTAAAACTGCAAGGGTATTGCATGAAAAAATATACCACTATTTTAAGCTCCTGGAGCGTTTTGGAACGAAAGCCGGTGATAAATGCGTAAAGCACATTGAAGGTGATATTTGGGAGCTAAGACCTATTGATAACAGGATTTTCTTCTTTTATTGGAAGAACAATAAATTTGTTATGCTCCATTATTTTCAGAAAAAGACTCAAAAAACACCTAAGAGAGAGATTGAAAAAGCCAAAGCAAATATGGAAGATTTTTTAAGGAGGAACGAGCAATGAAAGCCGCGAGAGCATGGAAAGAAGTAAAACAAAGAGTTTATACTGAAGAGCAGATAAGAGCCCTTGACGCCAAATTTGAGTTTATCTCCGCTATTGTCGAGGCGCGGATAAAGAAACAAATTACTCAAAAAAAATTGGAACAAATGACCGGAATATCTCAACCGGTTATCGCAAGGCTCGAAAATGGAAGAACTAGCGCACAATTAGACACAATATTAAAAATCTTAGGCGCACTAGGGAAAACCATAAAAGTGGTCGATATTAGCGAAAAACAAGCGCATATTGGAGCGCAAACCAGATAAAAAAAGTATCGCACTCACTATCAAGCTACTTATCATATTGACGTTATCTCGCTGTTTATCTTCAACATAATGACGATAAACAGCATTTTATTCTCAATACACCTTGGATATTCACAAAAAAAAAACATCTCAAGTTTATTCTAAATATTTGCAACAATACCCTGAAGAAACGCTCAAAAATCAGCAACTTAAATCTACACAAGTCGTGCAGATTAGCTTTCCTCAAATTTAAGCATTCTTGAATTATACACGGAGTTTAAATATTTACGAGTCGTGTAGATTAAATACAAAAATAAACCCCTTGCAACAATTATCGCAAGGGGGAAAGAAAGGACAACTCTAAAATGAGTCAAACAAGAGAAATATATACATAACCTAACTTAGTGTAACATGCCTCTAGATAAAAATTTAGCGAAAAAAAATTTACATTTCATCTACAATCTTACACTTTCCGCAAAAATCTTGTTCATAAAAATAAAAATCATATTTTCGATTCTTGGTAGGAACCGATCGCAAATATATCAAGTCGTTGCTAAGCTGAGATCTTACCGGAAATCCGCGAAAATAATAACTTAATACCCCACGTAACGATTTCTCATTAGAATATCGTAAAAACCATTCTGTCTTTAATGCTCCGCCATATATACAAGAACTCAACAACACAAGAATAACAAAACCACATCTCCATCTATCTCTTTCTTTTGATTCGCTCCAATCATTGACCAAATGAAAGACTAAATTATCAAACATGTATATCTCGTTCGGCAATTGATAAAATTTCTTCATCAACTGGAATATTTTAGTCTTAATCAAATCCGTTTTGTTTTGCGTGAGTTTCCAGCCATTAGGAAATAAAAACACTCCGTCTTTGTATTTAATCACTGGATAACCTCGGCTCTCCGCCATTTGCAAAGATTCTTTATCATCTGCATCAATTATTATAATTGCAGGTGTTTTTACATCAGCATCACAAGTCAATAAAAACGGAAAAGATCTAAAACTTTTTATTATATTATTCTCAGTTAAATCGTTAATCAGCATGACATCAAACTCCATTTTGTTTGTTGACCACATACTCCATTCTCAAGTTGTATTTTGAAGCCATAGCAATTAAGAACTCGATCAATTGTTAAAAACATCATTTTTGTAGAAGAGGAAGTGTGGCGGTTTCTGTCCGACATACTATCCAGCGGTGTTATATTTTTTTTCAGATAAAACCACACTTTAAATCCTTTCTTGCACCTTAAAAAAGCCGTTAAAACCTTTCTCGCGCTTTTTCTGTTGGTTACTATTTCTTGATCCTTAAAAAAAACACTTCCAGTGATAGTGTTAAGTCGCCAGCCATCTCCTAAATCCTCAAAATAATCATTTAGAATAAATGACTTGAATGTTTTCATTCTTTCTCTCCCATTTGTTTAGCTGTTAACGCAATTGCTACCGCATCCGCTTCGTTGTCGTCTATTGGATTAATATTCAATTTCATCACTGATTGAATAACTTCGTCTTTGCTTGCGTGCCCGTTTCCTGTTACGCTTTTTTTGATAGTCCCAACGCAAATGCCATACATAGGGATTTTGAAATCATCGCAAACTGCGGCCATATGGTATAAAAAGCCACCGTAAACATGGCTTGCTTGGATCCCAGTATGACCATAAACCTGTTCATAAAAAACTTTTTCGATATTGTATTCTTTTGTTATACGAATTAACCAATCTCGAAAGCAAACAAATCGCCGTCCGAGGTGAGTTTTGCTGGGCTGACTGAAATTCTTTGTACCGCTTTTCAAAAACTCAATATTATCGCCTTCAAGCCTGAAAACACAGAAACCTGTTCGTGTCCCCAGATCAAGAGCTAAACTGTTTCTCATGTTAAAAATCACAAAAACTCTTGTAATATATATATGCAGGTTTTCTAAAAACGTTTTCCGTTTTTTATTTTTTTTAGCGTATTTTTTTTTCGTCACTAAAAACTTTTTATATCTTCTTATGGTGTTACTGAAATTTGAGACAATATTGACATCTCGCCGATTTCTAAAAAATTTTTAGAAAAATTTTATATATTGTTATTGCATTCCGTTTTTTATTAGTTAATATTATAGAAAAGTAATTATGTGATGGGGAAATGAAAGTAATTACGAAATTTTCTGTGTTTTGCCATATAAAAAAGTTGCCTACCCCCCCCCTGGCAAAAATTCTATTTACGTAAAGTAACAATTGACACATCATCTCTCTCTAGCAGGGAGGCGTTCTGTGAATAACTATCGGACTATTAATCCTTTAATTATTCAATTAGTACGCAAATACGCATCATCTCTTTATCTCAAATTAAGATTCAAAATCGAAATAGAAGACCTGCAACAAGAGCTTTTGATATCTGTGTTAAAATCTCTTGAATCTTTTGATCCGAGAAAAGGATATATTATAGACTTTCTGAACACGTGCTTATTTCAAAAAGTGAACGAAATCGCACGATATTATTCATTAGATGTCAGGAAAGTAATTTTTTATACAGTTCCTTTGTCAGAAGTCCCATTGAAGGATTTGCCAACCGAAAATCGCATGAAGAATCTACTTCAAAAATCAGATATTCTCGGATACTTCCCTCTGAAATTGAGGGGAATTGTTGAGAATTTAGAATACGTATCAAAAATGGCACTAAAAAGAATCTGCAACAGAACTGAATTCAGAACAATCAATAAGATACTCAACAAAATTATTAATGGAGATGGAGGCAAAAACATGAAGAACATATCTTGTATAGAAACCCTATCGATCAGGGAGCTATCCAAGCTGAGCGAGATGGATCTGAACGATCTTTCACAAAAGATATCGGAAACCCATGCCTGGATTAAGCAATTAGTTGAAAAGTTCGAAATGGCTTTAGCCGCAAAATATTCAGAGGAAGCCAAGAAGAAACTTCACGAAAGCGGCACCGATTTCGGAACTTGCAAACTAAAGAAAAACGGTTTTGTTATTAGCGTCTCAATACCGAAAAAGGTTCAGTGGGATCAAGATATTTTGAAAACGTTATACGATAAATCTTCTCCCAACGACAGAGATGAGGTAATCAAGGTAACTTACAGCGTTGATGAGCGAAAATATGCGAAATTTCCTCAAGCACTAAGAGATTTCTTATCACCGGCGAGAACTACCACCTACGGTAAAGAGAAAATATCAATCTGTGAGGCGGAGAATGTAATATGAAGATAATTAGCGCACAAGAAAGATTACAGCAACAAACCGGTGTAAAGATGGTTATCTTCGGAGTTTACGGAGTTGGTAAAACAAGCTTGCTTCGTACCATAGATGAACCGACATTGTGTTTGGATTTTGAAGCTGGAATGCTTGCCGTACAAGATTGGAACGGTGATTCGATTTCTGTTCGCACTTGGGAAGATGCTAGAGATTTAGCGTGTTTAATCGGAGGAGCTAATCCAGCGTCAAAGTCTATTTACGGTCAGCGGCACTACAACATCGCAAAGGAGAAATTCAAAGACTGCGATTTTTCGAAATATAAGTGTATTTTCATCGATTCAATCAGTTTCGCATCTAAGATATGTTTCGAGTGGTGCAAGAGCCAGCCGGAGGGACTAAAAGCCGACATCAGAGCGGCTTACGGATTGTTAGCCACGGAAATGAGCAAATGGCTACACCAATTTCAGCATATCCCTGATAAAGACATTGTTTTTGTTGGATTACTCGATCAGAAAGTCGATGAGTTCAACAGAACAACTTGGACTCCACAAATCGAGGGAGCTAAAACAGCCCTTGAGTTGCCAGGTATACTTGATGAGGTCATCTCAATGATCATCAAAAAGGATGAAAATGGAGAGTTAACAAGAAAATTTGTGTGTCACACTTTGAACCCTGCAGGCTATCCAGCCAAGGATAGATCAGGATGTTTGAAACAACTAGAAGACGCAAATTTAGGTCAATTGTTGAAAAAGATTAAAAATAGAGGAGTAAAGAATGTTTGATTTTAATAACGTACAAGAAGCAAAATTAATTCCGGCGAACACTGTCGCCAGAGCAAGGTTTACCTTAAAACCCGGAGATTCTCCAGAAAATCCGTATTTGAAAATGTCCAGAAACGGTGGAACGTACTTAGACGGCGAATTTACAATTCTCGATGGAGAATACGCTAAGCGTAAAGTATTCCACAAAATCGGAATATCCGGGAACGAAACATGGGTAGAGATATCACAGCGGTTTATCAAAAACCTTCTAGAATCCTCACGTGGTATAAGCCGCTTTGATAAAAGTCCAGAGTCTGAGAAATACAGACAAATCGAAAATTGGAGCGATTTGGACGGTCTTGATGTTTTAATCAAGATAGGCATTGAAGAGGGTAAAGAATTCCCTGACAAGAACAAAGTGTTAGGGGTCATTACCGCGGAAAGTCCTCTGTATAAACAGATGATGGAACTTCCTTATTAGTAACTACTCAGAGTGACGGTTAACGCCGTCACCCTGATTTAAAAATATTTTTTTAGGAGATAAGAAATGGAAAAGACAACGATTTCCAAAGCTGGAGCTTTATTTAATTTTTTGCTGGATAATTTCGATCCGAATAAAAAAATTGGAGACTTAACATACAGCGACATTATTAAAATCATTGAATTTTTGAAAAACGAAGCAAGCGATGAATGATTTTTACTCTAACTTTGAAATAAGACAATGCGTCACCATTTGGCGAATGACTTTAAATCAAGCGTTAACTGACGCTTTAAACGGAAACAGAATAGAGAAGAGGTCTGCGATCAGATGGTTTTTCAATGATGATAGAGATTTTTACTTTGTTTGTGATTGCGCTAGAGTTTCACCACATAAAATCAGAAGTTTTTTGATTAATGAATTCGCTATTCGAGATCCAGATATAATCAAAAACACTCTTTACGAAGAGCCAAAAAGAGGTCATTTCCCACCGATAACTCTGCCTCACAAATCTATACCGAAAATTAAAGCCGATTCACCGATAAGCTTTATTTATGAGGGGATGGAAATACGTGCTCAAGTTATAGATGAAGAACTATGGTTCAACTTATCCCAACTTAATTTCTTCTGGAAATTTTGTGAAACGCACGATGTCGCTCTTCGTGATATTAATACTTGTATTGATCCTATACATCTCAAGAAACTGGACGTAAAAAAACTTGTGCTTTTTGTTGATTCTACAGGAATTGCTCAAATAGCCGAGTCCTTAAAAGTTAGTAATTTAAAGTCATTTGCAACTTGGATCAATCAAAAAAAATACAAACAAAATATATTAAAAGTCCTAGATACTTTTGAAATTAAATTTCAGGATTGTACCGTTTTAGCCATACTTTTCAAAGGCAAACTTTTCTTGCGATTTAATGACGTTTCAAAAATATTCTTGATAGTAACCCCTTCACACCGAAAGACCATACTCAAAAAGAACAAATACTTTTACTCTTATTTGAATTCTCAGAAACGACAATTAATGACAAGATCCGATCTATTAATACAAGTCATTGAATCAAGAAAAATAGCGTCCAAAAAATATAAAAAGATGAGACCAAAAATAGTGCAATGGATTAAAGAACAGCAACAGTTATTTGAGGGGAAAACAAATGATAAATAAAGATAAATTAGCCGCTATTTATAGCGAATTTTTTAATGCAACCATAAAGAATCCATTGGTTTGTTTTTCGTACGCTTGCGATACCCTTGGAGTACAAGAGGAAGAAGCCACAAGAGTAATCAAAAACTACTTATTTGGTAATTCGACAAGCGTTTTTACCAATCCAACAGGATTTAAATTGCTTCATATCTACGTCATAGAAAAGGAAAGCGCAATGAACATGTTTACAGACCGTTTTGTAGCAAATACAGAAAACGGAAAACTCGTGTTACCGCGTGATGAGTTCGCGGAAATTGTTGATCAAAGTTTAAAAGGAGAGAACTAATATGAATACAAATTTTGAATATATGGACTTCGATGGCACTGAGCCAAAATTAAATATCTTGAAACTTTATGCGGCTTTTCATAACGGAACGCAGAAGCCTCTGATTTACATACAAACGCTCTGTTATCACCTCGACTTGCCAGTAGATAATCTGACTATGGCAATTCTTGGCGAGCATGTATACACGCCAAACTGTAACGATGACTTCAGCGACCTACAGTGTCCAACTGATCATCTATTGAAATTCGAGCAGATGACAGACTACGAAGGATTTCTGAAGCTTATTGCATACGCTGATAAAAGAAAAAAAGTTTTTAACGCTTTAAAAGAAGATTCAGCCAAACAAAAAGGAGATTAGCATGACCTACTTATTACCTAATGAATACTCAAAAATACTTAGCACAGAAAATGGGTGGACTTTCTACCAAATTACTTTTGATCCAACAGGAATTAAAAAGAAAATACTAACAGGTCTTCATGACGGTCACATATATTGGGATGTAGTTAATATATACGATCTTTTTAACGATAATGTTCCTACAGATACGATAACTGTTCCCATATATAAAAGTCGCTACAAAAAGCCTACAGTTAAACCTACTTCCTTTATAACCACAAAAGTTTTTCTCAGTTGGTTTTTGGATGTATATCAAAAAAACGGCTTTTGGTTCGAACGACAAAAATTTTATACTCCCTCACTCTTTTCTTCTTTGGAAGCACTGATACATAAACTATTTCAAATTCAATTAGAAGTAGGAACAGACATCGAAAACTTTGCTAAGGATGCAAGGATGTTCTTTTGTTTAGAACGTCTTACCTGGAAAGGACGGTCTAGTGCCCCGTGGGATGGTCCGGATGCAGGCAAACCTCTTACAACAAAGCAAATACATGATTTTAAGAAGGAAATTTTAGGCATAGGAGTAGATAATGAGAATGATTGATATCATAAAAACCACGGCTATTTCTCGAACGTATCACGACGATCCCGATAAAACCGTACCGTTGGAAGATTTATGCGAAGCACTCGAGCTTTCGATCAAAGACGATAGCGAGGTGATTTTCAAAATCCTGGACTCGCATCTATGCTATTCAGATAAACCGCAATTTCCATCAAACAAATTTGCTTGGCATGTAGATAAAGAAGGCTTTCGAATACTCAGCGATTACGCTTACGCAAAACAGGAATGCTTATCAACTTTTCAGGATTACTACAAAGCCGGTTACATCAAATCTAAGAAACCGAGAAAGGAGAAGAGCAATGTTACTAATTAACAAAATACGTGCAGATGCGATCTGGTCAAGTTATAAATCATGGGCTAATGAGACCGCTCCATTAATCCAATTATGCAAATGCTTAGGGATTTCGATGGGCGACGAAATGACGATAATTGCTAAATTGTTGGGAGATCATTCTTGGTTTTATACCGGTCAAAACCTTGAGCAGGATTCTATGTCGTATCGAGTTGATTACGAAGGATTCAAGCGGATAGTTCAATTCGTAAATGAGAAAAAGGAATTACTCGATAATATCTATTTCGAGACGTATCAAGATCAACAAAAGAAGATAGCTGAAGCATTGAATAAATTTTATCGGGATATTATCGACAGATTCAATAACAAGCCAAAGGAGAATGCTCATGCATAAAAACATCGAAGAAATCTTGCTGGATAACATGAAACTACCACAGAATCGTGGAATATGGAGAAGAGCCTGCCAGTTACTCAATCAGTTGCTCGGCTTGTATGATTTATCCAACGAAGAAAAAGAAGACATGCAGATATACTGGCACATGATATTCATTCGAGTAGCAGGCGAAAGGCATATCAAAAAAATCAAATTCCAAGAACGTTGCGCAATTGCGGCCGCTTCGAAAATCGTATCTTTGAGGGAGGGATGCAATGACAATTAATGACTTAATCGACATAAAACTAATTGAACTTTATCGAAACCAAGAGAAAAGAGACTACTTGGGAGCATCCGGGCTTGGAGATGAGTGCGCTAGAAGAATTCAGTATCAGTACATGCATGAAGAACCGAAGATCAAGGCAACAACAATTCGAACTTTCGACATTGGACACTGCCTTGAAGATTTGGTCGCGCAGTGGTTGATTGATTCCGGATTCGGGTTGCGAACTAAAGATGAAAACAATGAGCAATTCGGCTTTTCAACAGCCAATGGAAAGATCAGCGGACACATTGATGGACTCATTTTTTCGTGTGATCCGGAGATAGAAGAAGTGTTAAACGTCGACAAAAATCCGTTGCCTTGGTTGTGGGAAAACAAGACCATGAATCACCGAAGCTGGGGCGAAACCGCTAAACACGGGGTGTTTGCAACCAAATTTCAATATTACGTCCAGGTACAGTTGTATATGGCGTATATGGATTTGGATAATTGCTTGTTTACCGCATTAAATAAGGACTCATCTGAGCTGTACTTCGAAATCATTGGATTCGACGCTGAAACAGCGCAGAAATACTCAGATCGAGCGGTCGATATATTAAAAGCCATAGAGAATAACGAGTTACTGCCACGTGTTGCAATAGACCCGAATTTTTTCATCTGCAAGATGTGCGGTTTTTATGATGTGTGTTGGAAAGATTAATTAAAAGGAGAAAAAACAATGAATCAGGAATGGATAGCCAAGGTTGAAGAAGAATTCGCAAAACGACCAAGCGACCGAACATTTGTAACACTTCGGGAACTTTCCTACGAGCTAGGTCTTATGACTTTCTATCTAAACAACCAGGACACTGTTTTAGAAATCTTGAAGCCTTATGTTTTTTTTCGAATAAGCGCAAATAAAATACGTCCTCTGGTTAATTACGACGGATTTAAATTATTTCATAAATTTGCTCTTGAATACGAAAAAAACTCAAACGAATTAACGGAAAAATTTTTGAAGAAAAAGAATTAACTGTAAAACTTGAGTGAAGGAAATGGAAGTATTGCTCAAAGCCCTAGACAAAGCCGGAATACCATATCCCCCACGGGATGTGGTAGCCGGTAGATATACGCGTTGGGGTCGATCAAAAGAATTTTTCGCAATACAACTGAGCGATGGAAGCGGCTACTATTTCGGAAACTTCAAGGACGACAGCTCAGGGCATGTTGTATTTAATAACAACAACCAAAAACCAAATCGCAGGCTGATTGAAGAAGCCAAGAGAAAATTAGCTCAAGATCAAAACAAAATTCAAGAAAGAATAAGCGATAGTTGCGAAGGCTACTGGCGAAACATGTCACCAGTCGAAACGCACGAATATCTAACCAAAAAACTAGTAAAAAACTACGGACTCAAGCAGTTCATGGACAAAATCGTTATACCGTTACAAGACATCAACGGGAAGATTTGGTCTTTTCAATATATCTCTCCCAACGGGACAAAACATTTTCGCTCAGGAGGACGCAAGAATGGATGCTTCTATCCTCTTGGCGATTTACAGAATTCTTCGACAATTTACATTTGCGAAGGATACGCCACTGCCGCGACAATACATAACATAACAAGCATTTCTCCTTCGGTAGTGGCGTTTGATGCAGGTAATTTGTACGCAGTCACAGAAGCCATAAGAAAGAAATACCCAAAGGCTGAAATTATCATCTGCGCAGACAATGATGCGTATGGAGAGAAAAACACAGGACTATTAAAAGCCCAAAATGTAGCTAAACGGTTTAATGCTAAAGTCGTTTTTCCAGTGTTTAAAGACACCGCAACAAAACCTACAGATTTCAACGATTTATTTATTTTAGAGGGAGAAGAGGCGGTAAAGGCGCAAATCCAGGGAAACACCGAAACCTCCGAAAACATTTTAGAAAGCGATTTAGATTTTGGAGTAGACGGCTTTCAGGTCACCGAAAACGCACTGAGCTATTACGATGAAAAGCAAAAACGACACATCAAAATCAGCTCACCGCTAAACGTTCTTGCTCTGACTAGAGAACTCGAAGAAGAAAACGTTGGTAGACTGGTCGAATTCAAAGACCGCCAAGGGAAGATCAAACAAGTAAAAATATTCGACTCATGGCTCTCCAAAGACGGTTCAAAGATTCACGATATTCTATACAAACACGGTCTCGACATTGGCACAGATGGCAGAACCAAGAGAAAATTGAACGAATATCTAAATCTAGTAAACCCAAAAAAAACCATAACCTACACAATGCGGAGCGGTTGGCACGGACGGTCGTTTTTAACCGCAAGTACGGTTTACGGTAAGTCAGATGGTACATTAATTCACATTCCAGCCGCAGAGCCAGCAAAATTATCAACATCTGGCACCCTTGAAGACTGGAAAAACAATGTTGCAAAATTCTGCATAAATAATTCACGTCTTATACTGGCAGTGTCAGCGGCTTTCGCAAGCATGATTTTGACGCCATGCGAAGCAGATAACTTCTTTTTGCACTTCTACGGACGAAGCTCTCAAGGGAAAACCACAATGTTAGATGTAGCCGCTTCGGTATACGGAGATCATAGCTACACTCGCACCTGGCGAATGACAGACAACGGTCTGGAAGGTATCGCAATGGCTCATAACGATTTGTGTTTATTTCTGGATGAAATCAGCGAATGTGATCCGTTTAAAATCGGAGCAATGGCTTATATGTTGGTAAACGGCTCAGGAAAGACGAGAGCGAACACATCCGGACTAGCTCGGAAAGTTATGCGCTGGAGACTCGGAGGCGTGTCGACAGGCGAAGAACAGCTCGCAGACGTAATAAAAACCACAGGAAAGACTCCAAAAGCCGGGCAACTGTTGCGTATTCTCTCGATACCAGCATTGCCCGAAGGCGGTTACGGACTGTTCGAAGATATCCATAACTTCAAAAACTCAGCCGATTTCGCAATTACCCTAAAATCATCAACACAAAAGTATCACGGCACAGCGTTTCCGGCGTTCGCGCGCGCGGCGATAGCGGACTACGACAACATCAAAAATTTCTATAACCAAGAGATGGAAGTCGCAAAGAGTCGGTTTCTACCATCCAACGCAACAGGACAGGACTATAGAGCGTTCAAATCTTTCGCAACTTGCGGAATCGGAGGCATGTTAGCAACAAAATACGGCATCACAGGCTGGGACAACATCGACATTATGGACTCGATCATGAAGAACTTTAATTCATGGCTTGAAGACAAGGGTGGAGTAGGAAGCCAAGAAGATAAACAAGCTTTAAACCAGATCAGAATATTTTTCGAAAAATACGGAGATAGCAGATTTCAATATATGGACAGCGGAAGCCCATGGCCGGAGAAAGTCAACGAACGAGCAGGTTACAGAACTAAGAGATACGGACAATCGGTTTTTTATGTTTTCAAGACTTACTTCGAGGAGGTCATAGCCAGAGGATTAGATATCAAACATGTTAAGAATTTGCTCAGAGATCAGGGAATTTTGGAAACCGATAAAGACCGTAAGCGTTTCGATAAAAATGTATATATAAACGGAAAAACTAAGCGCATGTATGTAATCAACAACAAAATTTTTGGAGAGGAAGAAAATGACTAGACTTTTAACAAATTCAAGTTTATTATCTAAAATGGGGGAGTATAATATATATTATATAAATAAATATATATATATATTATATCTTGGCTTAAAAAACACAACCTCAAATAATCAAAATTTTATATCAAATAAAAAAATCTACACTCTTATATTTTGGAGTGGGAATAGTGGGAATAGTGGGAATAAGCCCAATAAACCACTGAAATTACAACAAAGCTTAGTTCCCACTTTTAGTGTTTTCAATTCCCACTATTCCCACTTTCCATTTTGTATAGTCAAATTGACACCATTGTTTTTTAAGGATTTTTTCAAAAAACCTAAGTATTACCATAATGCTTATTTTTTGTGCAGTTTTACATTAATTTCTATAGTAATTAATAAATCGCAACAGTATCACCGTAACGATGATTTAGAGTTAATCACTTTAAGTTGTATCAAACCTCCGGATACCGGGATGTGTTTCAAGAATTATTTGTGTTTTTTTGGTTTGTAGAAGGGAATTTTTAAGATGGATATAAAAAAAATGTTAGAAGACTGGAAATCGCCGCTAGTTGCGAGAACCAAGATAGAAGAATTTACTAAAGGCGCGTACAAAGCGAATACTTTTGCTGTTTATGATTCCACAGGAGATGGTGTCGCTCCTCGTTTCAGATTAAACAAAAAGATTTTTTACTTTGTAACCGATGTTATTTCTTGGCTGAAGAAAAAAAAGGGAGATCAATAATGTTTGAATGTTTAAAAGACGCAATCAAAGGAAAAGATTATATTTTTAAGAAAGAGCTTGAATCGTATACTGGCGGAGTAATTACTCAGTATACGTTTACCAATTTAGCCAACAAAGGAGCAACAAACCTTCCAAAGTCATTTGTGATAGGACATAAAGTTGCATACAAAACCGATGATGTCATTCAATGGTTAAAAAAGAATGCCGAACTAATCAATTTTTGAAGAGGAGAACAAACAATGAATAAATTAACTTTAGCGTGTCTTGCAATAACAACATTTACTTGCAATTGCGTAACTCCGCTCACGCAGGAGCCGAATTCGAGGTCACGCACCCCGTCGTCCATGGAGTACGCCTCATATATAGAACCACGTAACAATTATCGGGAAGAAGTCCGAAATATTATTCGCTTCAAATTACAACGATGGACGCTTCAGCCTATTAGCGTTGCATTACAAGCGACAGCAGGTGGGTTACTTATCGGAAGTCAGTATTGCATTGACAGGTATCCGGAAATAGCAAAAATTCTAACCGGAGTAAGTCTGGGTATTGGTATTTCATCGTTCGCAATAAATGCGTTACTTCTGAATATAGACACCAGACTAGAAGATCTGAATAATCGCATAACGCAACGACAACAAAACGATATCTTTCCTCCGATTATACAGAGATAACACCTTTCAACTTGCTCAAATTTCAGCAAGCACAAGGTGAAATCCTGGGTAATTTCTGGGTAAATACGGTTTTTAGCCCAATTTACCCAGTTTTTTTGTATTATTTTGATGGTAAAAATTCCGAAATATTCGCTTTTAATTTAAAACATTAGTCCTGGGTTAATTGATTTTTCTGGGTAATTTCTGGGTAACTTTTCGATTTATGAGGAATTTTGAGGCTTTTAAAAGTTGAGTTCTTATTGAAATTTGAGCTGGTAGCGGGAGAGGGACTTGAACCCCCGACACGCGGATTATGATTCCGCTGCTCTAACCAACTGAGCTATCCCGCCGAGACACGATGCATAGTATACTATAAAATTCGTAAAGTGAATACTGAAAAAATTTTTATATTTATTTACAATAGAGAGGGGTTTAGAGGTCGATAATGTTCAATATAAAGTTTTTTAACAAAATGCTGGATAGATGTTTTTCGAAAAATGATCCTACCGTATTGGCTAAGCAATCGGTTTCATTAGGGGTAATCACATCTGTTTTCTTGGTTATAATAAAACTCATAGCTTGGTATATGACTGATTCGATTTCTCTACAGGCTTCGATGACAGATTCTCTTTTGGATGCGTTGGTCTCATTTTTGGTGTATCATGCACTGAAGTATTCAGATGTAAAATTCGATGATGATCATAATTTTGGACATGAAAAGGTAGAAGGAGTTGTCTCAATTTTTCAATGTCTAATTATCTTTTATTCCGGAGTTATGATTTTGCATGAATCATATGACGCTTGGAATGATCCTAAACCGATACAGAATACCATGGTTGGTATAGTGATTATGTTGATATCCACAGTTGCGGTATATCAGCTGATTTATTTCCAAAAGTATGTGGCAAGAAAGACTAATTCAGTGCTGGTTAAAGGAGATTCATTGCATTATTTGTCAGATTTCTGCATGAACTTAGCTGTCATTGGCTCTTTAATACTTTCAAATTTCTTCGCTCACGTGGATATCATTTTTGGATCTGTTGTCGGAATTTATGTCTTGTATAGTGCCTTTCAGGTTTTAAAAAACGCACTGGTCGATCTTATGGATGAGGCTTTACCTAAGGAGATCCGCAACAAGATTATAAAGGAAATTAATTCAATTTCTGAAGTAAAAAAAATAAAAGTTCTTAGAACTCGATCTGCGGGAATGAAAAAGCATATTGAAGCTATTATCGGAGTAGATAACGACATGACGTTAGCTCAGGCAGATATTATTACTAAAAATGTTGAAAAAAAACTCTCAAAATTGTTTGCAAAAGTTGATATTCTGATAAAAGCAGAGCCGAAAGGAAAATAAAAATGAAGAAGTTTGGGGTGAGGATTATAGTTCCGTTGGTTTTATTTTGCGGAGCAAATGTTGTCATGAACATTGATGTGTCACAGGCTGCTGAGGTCGTAAAAACTCAAAAACAAGAAGAAAAATTTATTCAGGATTTGGGGGATGCAGCTATTGGAGTTATCAACAAGTCCGGAATTACAACAAAGGAAGTACAAAATGAGTTTTTTGGCTTTTTAAGTAAAGACTTCGCGATAGATAATATCGCACGTTATTCGTTAGGGAAAAATTTTAGGGCTTTATCTGAATCGGAAAAAGAAGATTTTTTGAAAAGTTTTAAAAATATGCTGGTAAAAGTGTATTCTTCAAGATTTTCAGAATATAAATCATCTAAGTTTATTGTGACCGGATCTCGTAAAAAATCGGACAAACAAATTTTGGTT
>Ga0310786_10005212_pt1 | contig 17761 bp, 13 predicted proteins | sample AusTroGonzalo_MG_FD_203881 | JGI IMG/M metagenome (GOLD analysis project Ga0310786, IMG submission 203881) | Bovine rumen microbial communities from tropical cattle in Woodstock, Queensland, Australia - Gonzalo_03 (v2) (version 2) | ecosystem: Host-associated > Mammals > Digestive system >... | reverse complement strand
ATAAAATTGGATATCAGGATATTTTTCCTGTAATTGTTTGATAAGAACTGCCTTGCCACAACCATAATCAAGAACAGATTTTGGCTTTAAATAATCTATAACAAGGCAAACCTCGTCGAAATAATTGTTGCCACTTGTGCCATAGTCGGCTTCTTGACTGTGCAACTCCTGGTACAATTTGATGTAATCTGTTTCAGGTTTGTTTGCCATTTAAGCCCCCTTCTTTCTGTGTCTCCAAAATATTAAACTAAATTTTTTTTGTTGTGGCTTTGGTTTCGGTTTCAAGAAATCTTGAGCAGAAATCCAATGTTGTGTCCCGATTTTGCGTGGGTTAATCAATTTAACACCAGTTAAATCGGTAATTTGTTTAAATCGGTGTTCAAAACGAAACGCCGCGTTTATTGCCTTGTGACAACCAGCAACAATTTTTTCCCTTTCTTTTTCGTGAGTCAGCAAAAATTTACATACTTTACGAGCATCTTTTGCATCGCCATATTTAAATGTTGGCAGCGTAACATATTTTCCAAATAATTCTTTATATATCTTTTTGTCGTCAGTCACAATACACGCATTTGATGCCATAATATCTAATAAACGGAAAGAAAAACCAGATTCGCGCGCATGAATATGTGACATATTAAAACCAATTTTAGATTTGTTATAAAGATTTTCGGTTGCGACAATGTCATAAATCAATTCAGGACAATAACAACATGCCAAATCCACGTTTGTATCGGCAATGTTTTGCCATATTTCAGACAACCCATATGCGTTTAATCCAAGGTCTGTTAAACCGGATAATACCCTGATTCTGTCTGTTGTTGCGATTCCATGCAGTAACCAGAAAACAGAGGTGTCTTTGAATGTTTCTAAATTGATATTTAATTTATTACAAATTTCTTCTGGGGTTAAGTTTGTGTTTTTACGCAATAATTTTATTATATTTGATAAAATTTGTGGATCTAGACCGGTTTGTAATAATTTCTTTTCGTGACTGTTCCACAGCGACCCTACAAACGATATGTTATTTTCAATTTTTCGTCTTTTTGCACGAACATCTGTTGCCATTCTTAAAATCACAGCATTATTTATTTCAAAATATTTATCTATATTTTGTTTGTCTTCTTCGCAATTACCAGCAAAAATATAACGCGATTTATTAGTCTTTAATTCATCTTTATCTGCATACACACTTATTGGATCTACTCCCCATACGATGTATGGAATATTTGATTTTTGTAAATATCCATCGTATAACGCATTATTAAAGGCAATTATTAAATCAAAGTTTTGATTTTTTATATATTCATCCAACTTTTCCTGAGATAATGTATTGCGTATTTTATTGCTTCGTTCGTTATAAGATTGAACAAATTCATTTGCAATCATGTAATAAACATCGTTTCCATTACGAACCAATGCACGCATTAAACCTTCGTAAAATGTGAATATATTCCATTTTGCATCTTCAGAAAGTTTATTACCAGAAAAGCTTAATAATACTTTTGCCACTTAAATCACCTTTTTATTTTTATGATTTCTTAACCACTTGTTTTGTTTATAAATTGTGCAAGCAGGTAATGTAAGTTCGCCGGCACCGGTTCCCAACAGTTTAAAATTATAATAATTTCCAATCACTTCAAAGACATTTTCATATCTATGGTTTTTATTAATTATTTTGTGACACTTTTCTACTATTTCACGTCTTTCTTTGTCATGTGTTAAATAATATTTGATTTTTTCACGTAATTCTTTGGCATTTTTGTATGTTGGTATTATACCACCAAATAAACGTGTTAAATCTTCTGATGGGTTTGATATCAACAATGCATTTGAAGCCAAAATATCACATACACGCCATGAAAAACCCGTATTTGCCTGACCATGTGGCATATTCAATGAGATTTTAGATGAATTGTAAACCGCCTCGTTCTGTTCTTGGGAATAACAGGCATCCAAGTGGCATTTTTCAAATAATTTGTGGTTATTGCATATGCATTTCAAGTTTGCATCCCATGTCCATATATGCAAATCCATATCTAGTAAATTATCAAATAATTTCTGCCTTTTTTCTTGCGTTAAACTGATAAAACATTCTGCAACAAATTTATCATAACCACGATCATATCCAAGAATAGATATTATTTTTTTATATAATTCCAAAGTGTTGGGAGTTTTTTCGTGTTTTTTTTCTAATTCATCGAATATAGATGTAACTAATTTTTTTAATTCTGCTTTATTTTCATCGGACATGTCCATTAAATTACGAAACAAATAATCCGATAAAAAGGGATTTGGATTATAAAAATTGCCGATAAATGAAATATCATATTTTGCCGCAATTTTTTTATTTGCATGCATATCTGTGGAATATGGTATTAAAATCTGACGGTTTAATGGTATTTTATATTCTGTATTTAATAAATCCGCCATATCATTATTAAAATATGCTACGGAATACCGTGCGCTGTTATTTTTAATAAAATCCTTGCTTCTCCAATACACTGGGGTATCAGATGCAATAACCAATATAGGACACGTTAAGTTACAAATACATTCTGGATCAATTGCGTTGTTAAAAGCGATAATTAAATCTGGATTAAACGCTAAAATTTCTTTATTGGTTTTACGCTTTATGTATTTTCTTCTGAATTTGCCAGCAATTTCAAAATCTTTGGCAATACATGGCATAACGTAATTGCCATTACGAACTAATGTGTTGATAAACCCTTCTATATAAGGTTCCAAACCAAATGCAGAAAAGGCTCTGAAAAAACCATCGGCACATACGAGTATTTTAGCCATTTATTATCCCCATATCCCTCATTTGTTGTTTTATTTTTGTATTATCGTATTCTGGCATATCAATAAAAGATTTTATAACTTTTAAAGATTGTTCTATTGTTTTTTCATCTTCAACCCCGATGCCAAAACGGATAAAGCGTGATGTTGATTCGCCATATGCAGCCCCAGGAACAGTGGCAATATTATGATTTATCAACAAATCATATACTAATTCATCGGTTGTTCCTTTGAAATCAGAAACGTCTAACAGAAAATAGAAAGTACCAACACCTGGCATAGGTTTTATGCCAATTTGTTCCATAATCTTGCAAATACGCTTGCGCTTTTCCGCCATATTGATTGCCTGCGGTCGGGTATGTGCTAAAATTTCATCAAAATATTGTGCCATATAATCTTGCAGCACAGTCGGTGCACAAGTCACAATATGTTGGTTCAGCTTTAATATCTGTTTAATAATATCTTGATGCGCAACAACATAACCAACACGCCATCCAGACATCCCCATATTTTTGGACAACGAGTTAACAATTATCGTGTTTTCTTTACCACTATCAAAATTTGCGAAAGATAAAAATTTATCATCTGCACATAAGAAATCAGAATATGCCTCATCAGACAATATGAACAGATTATGCTTTTTTGCCAAACCAATCAAAAATTCAAATTCCTCTGCAGAAAACAATTTGCCAGATGGATTTGTTGGATTGTTTATAATGATTGCTTTGGTTTTTGTGGTTATGTATTTTTCCCAATCGTAAACAGTTTCTGTGTATGGCACCGCAATATGTCTGCCACCAACAAGTTTTATTTGTTCTTTGTATGATAACCAAGCAGGTTCTGGAACCAAAACTTCATCACCGTACTGCAAAATTGCCTGTAACACCATAAATATTAAACATTTTGAACCCGCACTTACCAAAATTTCTTTTTCTGGATTTACATTTACACCATAACTCGTATACATGTTGGACAGTTTTTGACGCAAATTGGTCAAACCCATACTTGAAGAATAATGATATCCACGATGCCAATCAGCATCAGAAATCTCAAAACGCGGAATGTCAAAAAATGCTTCACCCAACGAATATGTATAAACACGCTCACCACGCGCTTTTTTATCATAAACAATTTGGTTTATGTATATAGACAGTGCTTCGGGTATATTTTCAACAACATCGTTCAATTTTGGCATCATTTTATAACCTTTATTAAATTTATAAAATTATCGTTCAACAAATCCAATTTGCGCAATTTTGTATAATAATTTACAACGTCTTCCTGACTGAAAAAAGGATAATCAGATGACATTAACACTCTGTTTTTAAAAGGCGAATTAAGCGCATATTTAATCGCGTCATTAATATAATTTAAACCATTTTCTGTATCACCAAATTTGCCAAGATTTGTGTGGGTTAAAGCAAAATCAATCCATACATTTTTCTGAAAATGACATATTTTTATAAAATCGTTTATCAAATATCCACCACTGTGTGGAAAAATAAAAGTGATATCTGGAAACGTCATTGCAATATGCCAGTAATCATTTGGGCTCCAATACGGTTCATTCAAAGTGTCTATCATCACGCACTTTGGTTGATTAAGCGATATAAAATTGATAACTGCGTCTGGCGAATATTTTTCGCGTCTTGGGTGAATTTTAACATATTTATGATTGACAATTTTGTTAATTTCATCACAAGCCACATAATAAAACGCAAAATAATTTTTGTCTGGATTGTGTAATTTTAAAACAGATTCATTGTCCAACGTGCCGTCAAAATACGGCGCACCCATCAATCCAACTATAAAGCCGCCAGATTCATTACATAAACTATGAACATGTGCATCAAAAAACATTTTACCGCCCATTCATTTTGTTTAACATTATCTGTTCTTGTTTCTGGATATATTCTGGTGTCATCAAAGATTTTGGTCCCAACAATATCTCGAATCCCAAACGCGCATTGTCATTGTCTATGTTGTCAAACTTGTTTCCAACGACCAGATTATCACGGTTAAAATAACGACTTTGTATTGCAGGATCTGTAAAGTTCAATAAATTTCCACTTCGTTTGATTTCATATCCTTTTGGAAAATCATAAAAGAAATACATTGATGACTTGTCTGTTTGTGGATGCAAACCGTTTTCAAGACGCATACCATTTTGAACCTTGATTAAATCACCCAAGAAATTTGCCCCAGAAACAATATCAACCAAATCAGATGCGATAAAACCACTACTGCGCGCCCCTATTTCAACTGGTGACAATGTACCATCTTGCTTTAACAACACCTCAAGATGTCCAAGTGATGACGAAAAACCTAATGTCTTGTAGCATTTTATTCCAAATTCCGCAATTTTCTTTTGCAAAATCATATCAACCGCATTGTAGTGTAATTTCACCGCAATCTTGTTATTTTCTGTGTTTTTTGTGTGTTGTTTTTTTGATATTCCATAAACGCTGACATTTCCATAATTATCGCCAATCATTTCAACGGTGAATTCTGTACCATCAATAAATTCTTCTATGACAGCAATATTGTCTGATGCTTCTGTTTTGGCGCGATCAAATGCCCGTTTTAATGTTTCAACATCTGAATTTTTAGCAACGATTGTTATTCCGCGTGAAGATGCCGAATTATCGGGTTTAACAATCAGTTTATATTTTTGGTTAAAATCCACGATTGAATTATCAAACTCTGTATATTTTTTAGAGACACGATTCAAAATACCCGCCGCATTCCATTTTTGAGTCATCATTGATTTTGATGACGAATATTTCAATCCTTCATCTGTGATAGTTGTAAGACCAATCGCACGGTTAATTCTTGCAACCGACGGCACCGCTAAATCTATGGAAGAATAAGCAAAGGCAACATCCTGTAAAACACCATCTTGACGCAATGCTGCAATAATAGCATCACTGTCTTTGACATCAATTTGATAATGTTTATCCCCAGTCATTTGTGGCTGTGCATTCCAATCAATAACATATACCAAATATCCCGCTTTTTTGAACTTGTTCAAAATACCAAAATTTAATTTGTTTCCGCCCAATAATAAAAATATTTTCTGTTTCATTTTGCAAACTCTTTTGTATTACAAACATTGATGGATATGGATAATACCCGCAGCTTTTTGCAATTCATCTATGATAAACAACGATGTTATTTTGTTGGTTGTCATTGTTTTCAATGCCTCAGATATCAATTTGTCTTTGTCTATAATTTTTGGATTTTTGGTCATAATCTGGGCAACTTGTTCCAGAAATAAATCTTTACTCATATTGCGACGAATATCACCATCTGTGACAATACCAACTAATTGACCGCTGTTATTCACAACTCCAACACACCCAAGACGTTTTTCAGACATTGTAATCACAGCATCTTGAATCAATGTTTTTTCATCCACTAGAGGTATTTCGTTTCCAGTATGCATAACATCTTTGACCTGGCGCATAGAATAGCCCAATTTTCCACCTGGGTGCCGAATTTTGTATTGTTCCAACTGAAAATTTTTACGATGCATCAATGCAACTGTTAATGCATCACCCAAAACCAGTGTTGTGGTGGTGGATGTTGTCGGCGTCTTGTTAAACGGACATGCTTCTGGTGCAACATCTTTTGAAGGAATCAAAAGTGTATAATCGGCCAATTTGCTAATAGAACTGTGTGGAACACTTGTTATCGCAATAATTTTAATATTTAATAACTTGGCATAATTTATAATTTCAAATAAATCTGTTGTTTCCCCCGAATTAGAAACCACTATCAATATGTCGTTTTCGGATAACATTCCAACATCGCCATGCTGGGCCTCAGACGGATGAATAAAAATCGCCGGTGTTCCCGTAGATGATAATGATGCCGCAATTTTACAACAAATATGCGTATTCTTGCCCAATCCAGAAAAAACAACATGCCCCTTGATACCAACAATTCGTTCGACAACCACGTTAAAGGTGTCGTCGATTAAGGTTTTTAATAATTCCAAACCTTTTATTTCTGTGTCTATGGTCTGCAACGCAAGATTTTTCATCTGGTCTTACCCTTAGCTGTATTTTTTACGTTGTCCAAAAAGGTTTGATAGTCGCGGATATAGTCAGATTCATCGTATTTTTCAGATGCCAAAACCATAATGACGCAATCTGGTGAAAAATTTGTAAACTCACGCCAAATATTGTGTCGAATTAACAGCCCCTTGGAAGGGTTGTCAAGGTGAACCGTTTCTTTTTCAGTTCCGTTATCCAAAATAAAATCACAAGTCCCCGCCATGCAAATAATCACTTGTTCCAATTTGCGATGCGCGTGTCTGCCACGAATTACGTCTCGTTTAGTACCCCAAATATAATAAACCCGCTTGACATCAAAAGGTATTTCTTTGCTGTTTTCCAATGCGACCAAACTGCCATCGTGATTGCCGCGAATTTGAAAATTTAACACATCATAATTTACCATTGCTATACAAACCTTTTTTGTTGTCAGCTTTGTAGAACAATAATCTTACATGAAACATACGCAAAATCAAGTAATTTATAAGGAATAATCTAACGCACGAGAAAATAGACACGCACAAAAACACAGGGGTTATTAAATCAAAAGTAGAAAAACAAAAACGCCCCGATTTGCCTGGGGCGATTGACATGAAAACGTTTGTTTTTTGTTGTTATCTTCTTTCTGCCGGATTGACAAGCCAAATAATTATCAACCATGCAACAGCGGCAATTCCAATCAAGCTATAGACAATGTTTGACAACAGTGTCGCTGGCCCGAACAAAAATGCCACCAAGTCGAATCCAAAGATTCCAACCAACCCCCAGTTCAGGGCGCCAATGAACATCAATGGAAGCAGAACATAATGTGTAAGTCCTCTCATCTGTTTTTTCTCCTTTTACGGTTTGTATTGCCTGGGGATACCAGACGACAACATTATAACCGTTTTCAAAACCACACGCAAACAGAATAAGGCATTTAGGAAAAGGTTCTTAATTTAATCAAATCACCAGTTTTGTGTATATATTCTGGAACAAATTGCCGCAACAACACATCCTAGTTTTCACCAATAATATGTCTAATTGCGACATTGGCCAGGCGCAGACCAAACGAACCCGTCACTGTCACGATTGAACCAAACACACGACCCAGGGTTGCCGCGGACTTGTTCGCAGGTTCAGTAGAAAACACAACTGGGAAATCGGGCAATTTTGCATCGCGCGCTAATTTTCGCACACGAGCAGCCAGCGGGCATACGCTTGTTTTAGAAATCTTGGCAACTTGAACTTTTGCAACATCTGTTTTGAGTGCCGCACCCATACTGGCGGCAAAAGCCACATCGTGCGCCACACACCATTTATAGAGTGCAATTTTAGAATCAACCGTATCAATCGCATCGATTACAAAATCGGGCTTAATATCTATTTCTGTTTTGTCGTCAAAAAATGTTTTTATCGCAACCACATCGCAATCTGGGTTTATATCGCGAATTCGTGCGGCGGCGACATCAACCTTGGGTTGCCCAACCGTTGATTCCAGCGCAAACAGTTGCCGATTTATATTTGATTCTTCAACCGTATCAAAATCTATCAAAACAATACGGCCAACACCACTGCGGGCAAGCGATTCAACCGCAAATGAACCAACCGCACCACAGCCAACAACCATAACGGTTGCATTTTGCAATTTTGCCATTGCGTCATTGCCCAATAATGCCGTAATTCGGTTAAACCTGTCTGTCATTTAATAACCCCATTGTGTTGTTATAAATTATATCTGCCATTTGGTCCTGCGCAACATTACGAAGTTTCGCAATTTCTGCAACTATTTCCGGTATTTTGTCTGGCATTGCACCATTGGGCGCATCACTTTCGACCAAAATACGATTTTCTGGCACACTTGCAACCACATCGCGCATTTTTATGTGTTTTTCATCACAAATGCCACAACCAAATGAAAAATATGCACCCCGCTTCACTAATTCCGGTACCAATTCTGGCGCACCTGAAAAACAATGAAACACCATTGCTGGTGGCAAATCGCGCCCGTGCAAAATGTCCATCATTTTGCCCCATGTGCCCACACAGTGAATATGTGCAACCCGTCCAAAATTATGTGCAATTTGCAACTGACGCATAAAAACAGATTCTTGCAACTCTAAATCAGGCCGATTTTTATCCAACCCAATTTCCCCGACCATTAATTTGGGGTTATTTTTCAACAGTTCGCACATCTGCTTTTCTGATCCGTCGTTCCACCCAGATACATACCACGGATGGACACCGATTGCGCCATAAATGCGGTTATCTAGATTGGATACTTCAACAATTTTATTCCAATCGGCTGGGGACGTTGCATTTACGATAAATCGCCCCACCCCGCATGCAACAGCATCACGCATTTGCGCATCTGACAAAATATGACAATGTGCATCAATATATTTTGACATACTTAAATCATAAACTACCAAATACAAAAAAGCAAAAATAAAACCCGCCGATGTGGCGGGTAAATAGTGGTGGGAACACAGGGACTCGAACCCTGGACCCAATGATTAAAAGTCATTTGCTCTACCAACTGAGCTATGTTCCCATGGACCCCGAAAATAAAACACAAGTGTTTCATTTCGGCGGTTCGGGGCAAATTTTGACATAATAAAAACCAAAATGCAAGAAAAAATACCACAAAAACACATTTTATTTACAATTACACAATATCATTACCAACTGGATACTGCGTTTTTATTACACTTTTATACTTTCGCACATTTGCAATCGAACATTTGTTTCCGATAAACATCATCGCCCATATACCAACACAAATAATCATTATACCAACACCCATAATGCCATAGCGCCAACTGCCTAACGACCCACCAAATCCCATTACCAAGCATAAAATCGTATAAAAAGATTTATCAATAACATTATACACAGCCAAAACCTCCGTTCTGTACGCTGGTGGAACAAAATCTTGGAATCTCGAATACAGCAAAACATGCAAACCACGCATAACTACATATGCCGCCCCTAATAACAGCAAACCACCAATAGAATAATCAATCGAAAACAGCGCCAACAACCCACCCATTACGCATATCGCCATAAACACCAATCTATCACGCACATTGGCAAACCGATATGCGTATGTTTGTCCCAAAATCATACACGCCAAAATAAAGAATTGAACCAAGCCGACATATTCTACTGGCAAACCAATTTCAATTCCAATCGGACTAAGGTAATCATCCAGGTACGAAAAACAGCGCACCATAAGACAAAGCATCATTGATAAAAACATACACGGCAATACCCGACACAAACCGTATACATTTTTGAAAAGTTTAAGTGTACTGACTTGTTTTTCGCGTTTTACTGGTAATTGGTTACCATTTGGGTCCAAATCTGCACGCGAGATACAAAACATTGATAGCGCTATTGACACCAGCGATGCAATTGTCACCCATTCATACCCCCACAACATCACCAAAGAACCAAATGCAGCCAATGCTGACCCGACCGCCTGGGCATTATAACGCATTCCCAATACACGTGAATATATGTGATTATGATGACGTGCACGCAAACCGTCATAAATCAATCCCTCATACGCAGTGCCATAGAACGCCGACATTGTTCCCCATAAAAACATACCCAAAAGGAAACCCGCAAATGTTGGCCAAACCAAGAATAATGTAAAACCAATCCCCTTTAACAACTGACCAAACATCACCGCATTTTTATACCCAAGTTTGTTTGTTAACCATGTTGCTGGAACTTGTGTCGCGATTGTCGCCAACGAAAACACTATAAGCAGTGTTGACAACTGCATTTCGCTAATACCGTGATTTTGCATAAAAATGGCGTAAACAGGGCTTATCAACAAAAACTTGTTAAAAAAAGCATATCCATAGATACCATATAAAAATCGCCGTAAAGATTTATCTTTTGTCATAGCATCGTCGCCTTTCTGTGAATTATATCACAAATTGTGTATTTCTGTTGTAAAAAGTTGAAAAATTACCAAATTTGCGCTATAATTACTAGATAGAGGTTGTTATGGCTGACATTAGTATGAAGGACTTTTTATTACAATACTATATGCAGTTGCGGTTTAACCAAATACCGCCTGAAATTCGTGCTCAATATGATGCGTATGTAAAATCTGACGACTTTCGTGGCAACATGAAAGAATGGAAGAAAAAGTTAATGCACGATAACGGGCATGGCAAATTTGTCCAAAACGAACTGCCCAACCCAAATGGAACAGAATATCATTTAACTGATGCCGAATGGGAAAAGTTATTCAAGGCATATCAAGGTGCTTTACGTGAAATGGCGGCAAAACGCGCCGAAGATGACGAAGAAATTAAAAATAACAGTGATGCCAAAGAATTCATTGATGAATATTTTGGTGATGCCCAAACACATCTGTTTTCCAGCGCGCAAATTGCACCCGGATATGATGTATGGCTTGATTCAATCAATGCAATATTTAATGCAAATCCAGATTTGAAATATGTATTACGCGAAGGCGGATATACCGATGATTCACTGTTCGATGATTTAAAAAAGGGAATTGCATCACGAAAATACAATTCTGATCCTAAATTCCAAAAACAATTAATCGGTGTTATTGGTTTCTTGGCATGGAAAGTCAACTATGACGATGGCAGATTTGCAACATTGTTCAACGGAATCAATCTGCAAGATATTGCCGACAACGCATTTGCAGACACTCATATTTCGGCGCAAAAACTTGAATATTTCAAACGAAATCACCAAACACTGTTAAATATCCTGTATAAAAAGGACAAGGTTTTTAATGTATTCAGAAAATATGATAACGGTAAAATATCTGGCCGCATTGATGCCGCACGCGAAAAATTAAAATATGACGATAAAAACAGTGATGATTATGTGCCACCGAAACGCGATGACGAATTAACTCCGTTGCAACAGTTGTCACGCTGGACAGACGACACATATGACAATGTATTGGACAAATACCTTAAGTTCCATGGTGACCGGCTATACTTTTCAAAAAATGCCGAAAATATTGTCAAAGCAATCAACGGTGCCAAGATTAAGCCAACAGACGGTATTGACGGTGTATTAAAAAAAGCGGACGACATAAAAAAGAATTTGCTTTATAAATCGCCAACTGCAACCAAGCATTTTGATTGGTTTGTCAAGACATTAGGCGAATTGTCATCTACAATGAAAAAGGCATTTGCGGGCGCGCTGAAAAACGGCCGTCAAATGAAGGCCATTGTCAGTGAAATTATTATGAAGGCCGCTCGTGATGGCAAAATTGAAGAAGCCAAAACGACTATGGAAGTTTTGTCGGTTATAAAATACGGTGCCGTAACAAGCAAGGTTATGGATACTTTTGGCAAACAAGAATTCACGATATTTTCCGATGGTAAATTATCATGGAACACAAATAAGGCAGTCAAATTTATTACCGACGCTTTGGATAAAAGCATTAAATTCGCATTTATGGGTATTGGATATAGCATAACATTTATCGGTAACGAAATTCGCCTGTCGGGCAGCAAATTTAACGGTCATCGTGGTCGTATTGCCGCAGCGCAAACATCATGGCAAAAACAAAACGACAATGACAAACAGGCACTTGTTGATGAAACAAACACACAAAACGCATTTGACCGGAATGAAATTGCAAACCAACGCGTGGTTCAAGCGGCAACGGGCATAACAAACGCGAATGATTTGGCAACATATAAAAACAATTCACAAACGGCTCAAACAGATATTGATAACGCACAAAAAGATATTGATAACGACAATATTAAAATTGCACGCAAAAATCGTCAAATTGCTTTTTATGAATCACAAATCCAAATGGAACAAAACAAAACTGCATTTAAACGTGCAAACACATTGGATAAACAAATAAAAAAATTAAAAGACGAAATCAAAAAACTTGATGATAATATTGCGCGCATTGATACAGAACTGGCGGATGCAAAATATCATACAAAACCACTTTCCAAGGATATGCGCGAAACAGCGAATGAATTGGCACGGCAACGCGCACGCTGTATAATTGAAAAGAATGCATTAAATGCCGACCGTATCACCGCTGAGGCAGAACGAAGCGATCCAAAATTAATAAATGCATTAACAAAGATTAACGCAAATATTAATGATGCAAAAACAAAAAAGAAAGCTGCTGAAAATTACAAGGCAACATACGAAAACGATTTATTAAACCACAAAGGTGATTTGTCTGCGTTACATACGAACAAAAACGCATTGGATAAAAGTATTATCGATTACGAATCAGCCGAAAATGCTATTAATGAACTTAACAAGCAAATAGCCGAACGCGATAAAACATTACAATCTTGGGACGATGAGCATCGCGACAAATACATGGAACTGATGGCATATTGGGATATGTTGGAAACAGGACGCGACTCTCACATGGGCAAAATGTATAATTGGCTGCCACGTGGAAAAAAGGCCGCACAGACATCTTTTGATGCACAAAAAAGCGCAATTATAAGCGATTATCTGTCTGGCTATTCATATGCCGCATAAATATTAAAAAATCCCTCACAATCTTGTTGAAATGTAAAAATCTATATGTTATTCTGTGCGCAATTTAAACAGAAACAAAGGGAAAATTAATGGATTACGTTCTATCGTTAAATTGCGGTTCTTCATCGCTGAAATATAAATTATTTGATGCTGATACTAAACAAGTTGTTTTAAGCGGATTGGCTGAAAAAATTAAATTACCAGATTCTTTTATTACTCAAAAATGGCCTGACGGCAAGAAAATTGAACGCCAAATTGTTATGCGCGATCATGGCGAAGCACTTAATGAAGTTATGAATATGTTGCGCGAAGCATCAATTGATACCAATCAAATTAAAGGTGTTGGTCACCGTGTTGTATTGGGTGGCGACAATTTGACATCTTCGTGCAAAATTACAGACGATGTTATTCGTGAAATTCAAAAATATGCAGACATCGCCCCATTGCATAACCCACCTGCATTGGCGGGAATTAACACGGCATTACAAGTTATGCCAAATGCGGTCCAGGTTGCGGTATTTGATAACGCGTTTCATCAAACGATACCGGAACACGTTTTCCGCTATGCTGTGCCAGATGCATGGTATTCACAATTAAAGGTTCGTAAATATGGATATCACGGAACATCACATTTGTATGTTTCTAAACGCGCAGCTGCATTGTTGGGCAAAGACGCATCGGAATGCAACCTGATAACCGTTCATTTGGGCTCTGGTGCATCGGTTGCCGCGATTAAAAACGGTAAATGCTATGATACATCAATGGGGTTCACACCGATTACCGGCTTGGTTATGGGGACACGCCCAGGTAATGTTGATGCAAGTGCTGTATTATATGTGATGAAAAAACTTGGATTAACTGTGGACCAAGCAATGACCCACCTGAACAAAGAATCAGGTATGTTAGGATTGTGTAAATTTTCGGACTTGCGCGATGTCGAAGAAAACATGGAAACCAACGACAAATGCCGTTTAGCATTGGAAAAAACTATTTTAAGCGTTCGTCAAACAATCGGGGCATATATCGCAACATTGGATGGCAAAGTTGATGCTATCGTCTTTACCGCTGGTGGTGGTGAAAACGACACATATATTCGCGAACGCTGTATCGAAAATCTTGATGCTATGGGAATCAAATTGGATAAAGCAAAAAATTCTACTGCGATTGGTCGCAAGGGAACCACAGAAGCAGAATTGACAACCCCAGACAGTCCAATAAAGGTGTTCATGATTGCCACTAACGAAGAATTAGTATTGTTGGAAGACACATTAGCAATTATGAACGGCACTTATAATCCAGACCACCTGAAAATGAATTATTCTTTTGCAAAAATGAATAAATCAAGATAAGACGATAAAATAAAAAACCGCCCGTTTGGGCGGTTTTTTATTTCAACACAAAGTGCACACAATACTGTGGCTTTTTGTCCGCGCCAAGCGATGCACGCACAACCTTGTTTGATGCAACCTGGACCGCACGGACAAGGTTTTCTTGTTTCTTGCGTTCTGTTTTCGTCAAATCGTTAATCGCCTTGGTTATTTCAATTTGAATTTGACGTTTCATAAACCCGGTTTCATCCGTTTCGAAAATACCAGCACTTGAAACTTCTGGCGCACCCTTTAAGAAACCACGCTTGTCTACTGGTAATGTGACAAACACCGCACCGTTTGTTGCAATCTTACGACGATTTTTATAAACCTGGTCATCGGCACTGCGTTCGGTTTCGCCCTCCATTACGACCATACCAGTTTCAATAGTTTTGCATACGTACGGTTCGTTACCATCGGACAGTGCAATCATTTCACCATTGTGGACAACCATCATATGCTTTGCCCCACCGCGTTCCATTGCCATTTTTCCGTTCAGCATTTCGGTTATATATTCACCATGCATTGGAATTGAAACCTGGGGATGAACCATATCATAGAATCGTTCATATTCTGGACGACCCGCGTGTCCACTGGCATGAACATTATCGGTATCAAATATAGTGTGTGTTTTAATACCCATACGCGCCAATTTGTTATACAGGAACGAAACATCTTGTTCGCGACCCGGAATAATAATCGCACTGAACACGACGGTATCCGTTGGCATTAATTTCATTTCTTTTACATGACCGCGACACAGACGGGTCAACATAGCAAACTGTTCACCCTGGGACCCAGTCAAGTAAATCGCCTGTTTTTCCGCTGGCAAATCTTTGATTTCGTCAAAAAGATAGACATCATCACCGTTTAAATAACCCATTTCAATGCCCATTTCACGAAATTCTGGCAAACCAACATACGGAACTGGGTTTGGATTACTGCGTTCTTTGATTGCCGCAATACGACCCGCACTGTGTGCCGCCTCAGCAAACATTTTCATACGCGCAATACTGCGTGAATAACCGGTCACAATTACACGACCAGGTGCATTACGCATAATTTCAGCCAAACTGTCGCGAACCTGTAATTCGGTAACTTGTGGTGCTTGACGATCAGCATCAGTTGAATCGCAAGCGCAAGCCAACAATTTCGGATCCGACCCAATTTCACGCAAACGCGCATAGTCCGTTGTTTCTTCGACAGGATTACCATCGTTAAAGGTCCAGTCGCCAGTATGCAAAATCTTGCCCGCTGGGGTTTTAATAATCAACATTTGCGCTTCTGGAATAGAATGCGACACATGGAAAGTTTCAACTTCAAACGGGTCTATTTTCAATGTTGCACCATGATGGTCAAAGATAATGATATCTTTGCCTTCTTTCAAATCGATATCCAAACCAGCAAAAGTTTGTTTTATAATTTCGCCTGGGAAACGAGTGCAATAGATTGGTTTTTTAAACTTTGGCCAAATGAATTTCAACGCACCAATATGATCTTCGTGCCCGTGCGTCATAACAAAGCCAACAACATCTTTTTTGTGTTTTTCAAGCCAAGTTGTGTCGCAGTATTGAACGTCACCAGCACCAATTTCTTCTTCCAAGAAACCCATACCACAATCAACGACCAAATATTTACCTTTGTATTTATACACATACATATTTTGGCCGATGTGTTCCAGACCGCCCAACGCGACAAAGTACACCTTGTCATCATTCATATCTGATTCATGTGCCGGCTTATCGGCAATCTTTTTTGCTTTTTTTACACGTTTTGCAGCTTCTTTGTCTGCTTTTTCTGCCGTTTCTTTTCTAATTTCATCAGCAGAATGTTTATGTAATCTTACCATATATAATCCTTTGTTTTTATTAACATTTTCGTCACCGCTGAATCCATTGCCAATAAAGAAAACTCTTTATTTGTAGTGAATCTGCGGTGGCGGGCTTGTCCCATTAAAATTTAATCGGGATTTTTGTCAACGTCCAATGAACATTGACCTCTCTGCCGTTGAATAGTATCAAATTTTATACAAAAATCAACCAAAAATCTAATCTGCCATTGTTCCAACAGACATTGTAATACGGCGAATACCACTGCTGATTGATTTTTCCTTGTTTATCTTGGCACGGATAATTTCGCCGGTATGATAAACATGTGTTCCACCACATAATTCGCATGAAACATCGCCCGCAGTAATAACCTTTACGGTATCACCATATTTTTCACTGAACAATGCCATGGCACCCTTTGCCTTGGCTTCTTCCAAAGACATTTCTTCGTGTTTGACTGGCATATCTGCATCAATCCATTTATTTACCAATTCTTCGACAGCTTTTTTCTCGTCATCAGTCATGGCACGACCAAAACTGAAATCGAAACGCACAGAATCAGGCGAAACCTTGGATCCACGTTGTTCGACATCTTCGTTTAAAACCTGCTGTAATGCCGCTTGAAGCAAATGTGTTGCTGTGTGTGCACGAGCAGTCTGTTGACGCGTTGGTTCATTTATTTGTGTTGTCACAATATCATCAACAGAAACATCTGCAACCAAAGTTCCCTTATGCACAACAACACCGTCGACACGTGCCGCCTCAGCCACGTTCATAACTGTGTCACCATCACGCAGAATTGTTCCCATATCGCCAACCTGGCCACCCTGGGTTCCATAGAAATTTGTTTTATCCAGCGCAACTTCCACATCATCGCCCGCACTTGCAGATTTCACAAATTCCCCGTTACGCAAAATCGCCAATACTTTTGATTGCATTGTCGCATCTGGCGCATATTTCGAAGAATCGTCTGTTGCAGACAAATTCTGTGATTCCCATAATGTGCGCGTTCCCTTGGTGTCGGCACGCGAACGTTCCTTTTGTTCCGTCATCGCCTTTTCAAAACCGGCAACATCCACAGAGATATTTTTATCACGCAAAATCATCTGGGTTAAATCAAGTGGAAAACCGTATGTATCAAACAATTTAAACGCAACATCGCCCGGCAAAACACCGTTGTTTATTTTCGGCAATT
>Ga0310786_10005210_pt1 | contig 17763 bp, 7 predicted proteins | sample AusTroGonzalo_MG_FD_203881 | JGI IMG/M metagenome (GOLD analysis project Ga0310786, IMG submission 203881) | Bovine rumen microbial communities from tropical cattle in Woodstock, Queensland, Australia - Gonzalo_03 (v2) (version 2) | ecosystem: Host-associated > Mammals > Digestive system >... | reverse complement strand
CAAATTGACGGCATGACAATCTTTATCAACTACGATGCCGAATACAAGTTTACGACTGCAAAGGAAACCTACAATGATAGGGCAAGCAACTGCAACATTAATGTTTATAAAGAGGAATCCGGGCTGGTGCGATATGTCACAGGAGCCGATTACTGGATGGGATTGTATGAAACAACCCTTCTGATATCTAATTCGGCTATCATCTATCTAGCCCGCGGAGAAATCGGTTCCGCAGTCAATCCTGTCAAGGAAGCGATCCAAGCCGAATGCGAAGCGACAAGCGGCTCTTTCTATGACTACTATCCCCACGAAGGGAAACTGGCCGTAGGCTGCGCCGTCAAGAACTTCACGGGCATTCCGTTCGAAACTGTTGCCGGGGAACAGAGAACCCTTTGTAATAACGAATACTTGGAAACAGAAAAAATAATCCTTGATTAATTTGTCCAGCCATCTGAACTTCCAGTTTTTCCCGTTTACAAACAAGATAGAAGGAGTAAAACATGCTTAACTTCAAAAAGAACCTCTATATCGCAGGCGCGTTCGCCCTTTGTGCACTAGCCGGTTGCTCTTCGGACAATCCGTCGTCCGCAGGGTCCACGACCATTCCGAATGCAACCGCCGAGAAAATCGAATTCACGACGGCGGCAACATCGACCATTACAGTGGATGGCGGTGAACTGCAGGCCTTCGAAGCGGAAAACGGAGCATCGGCAACTTGTTCTGCAAACGGGATAACTTATTCTTCCGAAATCCAGATCAGTTCAAATAACTTAGTCGTCACGCACTTGAAACTGGAAAATGCAGGGAATCTGTGTAGCGGCATCTTCACGCGGTTCAGCGCCTCGTGCGGGTCGATTCCCAGTTGGTGGGAAGGATGCGACGAAGACGGAAACCTGGAATTGTTCTGCGGGGATCACCGGATGGAATCGCTCACCATATGTACCGCAACCAATCCGTCATCCTGTACCACAAAAGAAGGGGACTCCACAATTACTTTCAACGCGGTCGTGAGCGATTTCTCGAATACGGCAACAGACATCTGCAATAAAATCTTTGATGGGGCGGAAAGTTATTACGGCAGATACGAAACACCATCATCGTCAAGCACGAGCGGCGAATCTAGTTCCAGCGTTGAAGCCGAATCGAGCAGTAGTAAAAAAACAACCCCGCAACTTATCGATGAATACGGAAATCCAATCACCGAAATCGACACTGCAAAGTATACACTAAGCAATTACACGGCGCAATTCACCGATGACCCGAGCGAACTTTCGTTCGACAGTCACGTGCTGGCGTACAACGGAAATCCACAAAACATGTCCGGACTTAAAATCAAAGAAATTTCCTTAGACGAGGTTGCTCAAAATTTTCCCCTGACAGCAGCCGTTGCAGGGGAAATTCCCCTCTCAGAAAATTGCAAATTATTCGTTATCGGTACTGATGACGGAGGCCAGCCCACAGGACACGTGTTGAGCAAAATTACTGAAGGAAGCATCGAAATAACAGAGGTTCTTCCAGGTGGAATGTGCATGCAGACTGCAATGTTCTTCACAGTCGCATTCCTTGTCAAAGACTGCGACGGGCTCCTTGACGAAAATGCAGAAATTTCATACAAGCGGTTTACAAGTAAAACCTGGGCCTGCGAAACATTGGGTAGCCCAACCAAGAAAGCGAGTGCATACGGTGAATGGTACCGCGCCGACTTGAGAGAATAAAAAAGATCCCCGCATTCGCGGGGACCTTTTTTTTTGATGCGGGTATGAGGATTATCTTGATATCGTAATCGGTTTTGCCTCGCGGTAGCTGCCGGTAGAAACCTTCACGATGTATGTTCCGCGGGGCATTCCACGCAGGTCGAACGCATGCATGTGCGAGCCCGCCCGCTGCATGCCCGTGACCTGCTGGTCCACAAGCGCCCCGAAGCCGGTAAACAAGCCTATCTTCACGTTGTCGTTTTGCGGTATCGCGTATTGCACATTCAAGATGCCGTTCCTGTACGCGAGATTCATATGCGTTGCCGGACCTTCCAGACCATACATGAGGGCGGTCGTAGTCTCGCTTCCGGCACTCCCCTGCTCGTTCGTGATGCTAACCTTCACCTTGAACAGCACTTCCTTGCCGTTGTAGGAGAGCCCCTGCGTGAAGCTGTAGGTCTCGCCGTTGTTCACGCGGTTCGGGTAATGCCCGATGGAAAGCGTTCCGCCCGCAATGTCCGCCTCGCTGAACACGTAGGCGTTTTCGCCCCACTGCACCACCGAGCCGTTCTTGCCGAACCAGTGGCCGTCACCCTCGGCGGAAGAAGTCGTATTCGTACTGCCATCCGGTTCAAGCGCGAAGAAGGTCGCCCTCGAAATCGTCGCCTCGGTAAGCCCGAGCTTGGAGGCCACATCCTTCACGTCGAAGGTCGCCTTGACTGTCGCGTAGTTGTCGTCAATCGGGAGCGTCACGTTTATGGAGTAGGTGGTCGTCTCGCCCACCACCACGACGCTGCTGGAACTTGCGGGTACCTGCGAACTCGAAGACGTAATCTTGCTCGACGAAGAAGATGTCGTTTTGCTCGACGAAGAAGCCGCGGAACTGCTGGAAGCAGGCGTTCCCGAAGAACTGCTCCCGCCCGTAACGACCTTCGCGTTATCCCAATCGTATTCTAATTTGAAATTATTGTACCACTTCGTGGTAATGCTCGCCGCACCGGAAACACCATCATCAAGTTGTAGTTTGTACGTAAAGTGCTTGGTACGGTCATTCTTGTAGGTGGTATTGGTAACGATGGCAAACACCACATCGCTCTGCGGGGCCTTCGAAAGGTTCAGAACAGCCTGGTTCTCGCCAAAGACAGGAGTGCTGTAGACGGGCGTGCCATCCGTAGCGCGGTAGGCAATCTGCAAGGCCATGTTGGTGAGGTTTCCGTCGAGTACGGCCCCGTCGCCGGTAGAAGTAGAATTCCCCGTCTTTTGTGTCCAGCCCTTCTGCAACGTGAGCTTGACGCTTGTGGCCCCGCTCTTAACGGTAAGCGGGATGACATTAGCGCCGCTCCAGCCCGGCGTGGTGCGCTCTTCAGGAGTAAGCACGTTGCCGTTCGCCGTAGTCTTCGCGTACGGAGTCACATTCCAAGAATCCACAGTGACGTTGCACGGAGTATATTCACAACCGATGTTCGAACCAACGTTCTGATTCAGGAGGGTCTTCATTTCGGTAGACCACTTTTTCATATCGAGCAGGGCAAGCTTCGCGCGGTATTCCAGAATGATGCTCTTGACCTGTTCTTCGCCGACCGCTGCGGCCATACTTTCGAGAATGTACTTGCCGTTATAGTTCGGGATATTCACCCAAATCCACGGCACAGCACCTTCGGCAACCCAGAGGCCAAGGAACGTCGGGAAAAGGTTTCCGTACTGCACGCCGCCAAGGGTATTGCGCCAATTGCACTTTCCGCCCGCATCCACGCCTTCTGCGCCCGGACCGCCGAATGTACCATCCAGCAGCCAGCCGGAATAACTCTCGATAGGTACGAAGGGGGCCATCAGGTTACCCGCATTCAAAAAGCCCATGCCGCTGTATTCCTTCGCGTTACTGCGACGCACGGACATTTCTTGCTGGAGCCAGGTGTTTCCGCCTTCCTGGAACCAGTGCACATGTGCCGCACCCAGGTTCGTGAGGATGGCGTGAATGCCCTCGTGGATCATCGCCTCCTGCTGCGCCACCTTGTCGCTATAGGGGCAACTCGGGTCAAAACTGTAGACCGGGTAGTAAGAGGCCGCAACCGCAGGGTAACCGTCGATATGCGACTGCCAGCCGCCCTTTTCGGTATTGTCGTTACTGCCCGTGCAGGCATCGGAACCGTACAGATAGACGGCGCTGTAATAGCCGTCCTTCACGCGGCTGTCTCGCGGCCAGCCGAGCGTATCGGTGATGTAGGCAAAGTCCTTGTCGAATTTTTCGAGCAAGGGCGTAATCGAAGCCTCGGTCACCAGCGAATTCTTGTTCGCGCCATGATAAAACGCCCAATATTTGCCGTGATAGACACCATTTGCGTTCTTGGCCGCCTGCACGCAGGAACCGTTCACGTCCTTGGTAGGCTGCTGGTAAGTAAGGCCCGCATCCTTGAAGTTGTAATTCAACTTCGAACTGTAGGTAGGCCAGGTGTAGGCCTCACCCGCAGCAAAGCCCTCCGTTGCAAACAGCGCCGCCACCACAGCTGCGCCCATCAATCCCATACACTTTTTCTGCATAACACACTCCAGTTTTAATGCTATTCAAGAAATAGATTTAAACAACTAGATATCCAAGGTTTTTCACGCCCCGGCGTGCAGTTTTCGTGTTGCAGGTGTGTAAAAATTTTTCGAGAGGTAATTGCGACAATTATAAGCAACTGCGCATATTTAGCAGGATGGCAAAAAAAATAGGACTAAACCGCAAAAATAAAGTGATTTAGTCCTATTTCAGAGTCAAACTGGGAAATTATTTCTTTAAGAACATCCTATTTTCGGTGCGGCCTAGCACCTTCTGGCGCACAATATAGTGGCCCTGCGGAAGAACCTGCGTAGAGAATCCCTTATTGCGGCCTTCCACGTCAAAAACGCCCGTAGTTGCCGCTTTCCCGCGACGGAGGGATGCGCCGGAGATACGCGTGATGTTTGTATCCGCAGGCGTTACAGAAGTATCGATGGACGGATCAACGATTTCCACGCCCAGCGTATCGGCTGCGGATAGTTGCGTAGAATCCTCGAACAGGGTCACACCCGCCACATCAAAGGCAATCTGGTCCAAGTTCGGGGCGCCCGCCTCTTCGAGCGATTTCAGATAAAGGACATTCAGACCAGCCTTGAGGTTCACGCCCACCATCACGGAATCCCAGGTATCCCAATCCGCCGTGGGCTTAAACGTGAGCGAACCGATCAACACTTCGTTCATCTTCACCATGATGCGACGCGTGTCCGTCTTTCCGTGGGCATAGCGCAGCACCATAGTTGCATTGTTATAGGCCTTCGGCGAAACCAGATGATAGATGCCATAGCTGTCTAGGCTATTTTCAAAATCGTAGAAACCTTCGCCACGGAAATTTTCATGGTTATTGTTCGCCATGCCCTTCGCATCGGTCGGAACAGCCGCCTCTATATCGCTTTTCACGGCAAGCGGAGCCGGGCCTGATTCAACCACGCTCAATATCGTAATCGTCCCGTTTCGGGTAGCCTCGCCAAAGTCAGCATTGCCACCCTTCGTGGTAATCGTGTAGGTGAATTCTCCTTCGACAAGCGGGGTTCCGCTAAAGTAGAACGAGCTTGTAGACGCATTCCAAGTCGCCGTCACACCCGCCGGTAGCCCATCGACAGTCGCTCCATCGGCATACTGAATTGCAAAGGTAAACGGCACAATCGAATCGCCCTTCACGATAATCTGGCTGCTAGAGCCAGCACCCTGCTTGACAATCGCGGCAGCCTTGGGCGTATTGTCGCCAATCAGCGTAATGTCGGGTTTCGGGAACTTTCCCTTGTTGCCATACAGCCAGAAGCCCAGATGTGGTGGCTGGTTGTAGGCGGTATTCTGCCAACTCATGCCCAAGCGGTAAATCGGATCGTGCGCGAGCGCGTACATACGATGTTCCGTCGGAATCGTCGTCGTGTAGATGTAAAGCTTGGATGCACCATCATGCAGAATCACTTCTTCGCGCCAGTCACCGAGAATGTCACCACTAAAGTTCGGGGTTGCCTTGGTGGTATTGCAGCTGTTACCCTGCATCTGGAAGAATGTCTCGTTTTTACCCTTGGAGCTGTTCCACTTGCTAATGGTCGTATTGTCCAGAAGTTCGTCAAGCAGGTCGCCATCCCAGTAAATGCGGAAGTTGTAGGCCGGACGGCTGGAACTCAGCACCTTACCCTTGACCGTATAGGTGTTCCAGTTGGCGGCAGACCAGAGTTCATGTCCGCGATTGGTGGAATCCACGTCGCCCGCGACGCCACGGCCGTTATCGCCATCGCTCGTTTCATTAAAGAGCAGTTTACCCGTACGAGCATCGTGCAGATCGTAACCGTAAGGCTTTTCCTCGTGCACCTGCCACACTTCAAGGCCGTCGTTATCCGGATCCAAGTCGCCTAGATGTATTGCATCGCCATGGCCCTTGCCGGTGCGGTACATGAATTTGCCATCGTGATCTACCGCGCAGCTGCCCTCGATGATTTCATCGAAACCGTCGCCATCGACATCACCTGCCGAGATATTGTGGTTCCCTTGCCCGTAGCATTCCTGGCCAGAAGTGGCGGCGTTGTAGTACCAGCGTTGCGTCAAGGATTTGCCATCCCAATCGTAAGCGGTAATCGCCATGCGGGTGTAGTAGCCGCGCTGGAAAACCATGCTGGGTTTCTTGCCGTCAAGATACGCGTTTGTCGCAAGGAAACGGTCCACGCGGTTACCGTAGCTATCGCCCCAGTTCTTAACCGTGCCGCGACCCGGATTGTAATTGACCGTAGCCATTTCAAGGCCTGTTTCGCCGTTAAAAACCGTGAGATATTCGTCACCGGAGAGAACATAGCCATTGGAATTGCGGAAGTCGCTGGTATGCGCCGCATTTGCCGCAGGACCTTTGCTAAGATACTTGCCGCTCGCATCCTTGGTGCCGGGAGCCGTCTTTACCGCAAGTTCCGCCTTGCCGTCGCTGTCATAGTCGCCCACGAGCATCTGCGTGTAATGCGCACCCGCGCGGATATTCACGCCCAGGTCGATGCGCCATAGTTTCTTGCCGCTCATCTTGTAGCAATCGATGATGACGTTGCCCGTCTTGCCCTTCTGGGAGTTGTCCTTAGAATTGCTTGGGTCCCACTTGAGAATGAGTTCAAATTCGCCATCGCCATCCACATCGCCCACTGCAATGTCATTCGGGCTATAAGTATAATCGCTGCCACCCGCGGGCCTGTCGAGATTTACCGTCAGGAACTGGTCGTTCCATACAGAAACCGCAGCATCAGCCGCCTGTTCCTTGCCGTTGATGACGGCCTTTACGGAATAGCGGTTGCTTGTCGTCCCTTTCGCATCGGTATAGTTGCTCGCCTCCGTGCCGGAGATACTCGCGATTTTTTCTCCGTCGCGGTAAAGATTGAAACTCGTCTCCGAGCCTTCGGTACCGAGTACGCGCCAACTCAGGAACACGCCCCCGCTCGTCTTTACCGCAACAAGCCCGCGATTCAGCCATTCCACCTGAAGAGCTGCATTAGCCATGCCAAAGCCCATTAAGAGGGCCGTTCCCAAACAAATCCACATCCTTTTCATCATTTCCTCGCTGATGTTCGAGCCCCGCACCACCGGGGTTTGCTTCTATAATCTATCTCCGGCATCCCTAATCCGTACCTCGCCACAATATTTCCAGTTGTCCGTAGACAACAGCAAATCCGCAAAAAACATTCGAAAAAAGCAACTCCGGTTTATTTTTACAAAAAAAGAGGGTTGTTTATGAAATTCTACAGAGTACTCGTTTTTTTGCCCATTTCGGCATCACTAGCAGCCCCGTTCAGCGTAACGAGCGGGCTTTTCAACCAAGACGCCACCGATCTCGGACTCAGCCGAGCCCCCGGTTCACAAACAATTACCGTATTCACCCCCACGGCAAGCAGCGACCACTACGGCAACGGCGTCGTAATGATTGGATTCAAGGGAAAACTCTATTGTCAGTGGCAATCTTCCGCCGTTGACGAAGATGCCGCAGATACATGGGTCGCCTACAGCATCGGCACCATCAATAAATTTGCGAATGGTTCGCAAATTGAAACATGGAGCGAACCCAAGGAACTTGCCCCCACCATGCAAAACGGAATCCGCACGAGCGGCGGCTGGAATGTATACAACGACACGCTCATCGCATTTATAAACGTGTGGCCCGCCGACACGAGCCCCAAGGGCGGCGGTTTCGCCTATTACCGAGAAAGTGCCGACGGGATCACCTGGGGAGAACTCAAGCCCGTGCTCATGAAAGACGGCAAGCACATGGCTGCAATCATCGAGCAGGACCCGCACGAATACGACGGCAGGCTCTACAACGCGGCACACTTCCAGCCGGGGCTACTCGCGAATCCCATCTACACCGACGACCTCAGCGGACGCACCGGATGGGTAAAGGCAAAATACATGAACATGGAACACAGCGGCACCAATAGCCGCGAAATGGAGCCGAGCCTGTTCCAGAACAGCGACGGCGAAATTGTGATGACGTTTCGCGACCAGAACAGCACCTACTACCGCCTCGCCAGCGTAAGCAAGGACAGGGGCGCGACTTGGAGCACCACCGAACTCACCAATATGCCCGACTCCCGCGCCAAGCAAAGCGCCGGCAACCTCCCCGACGGCAGCGTTTACCTGGTCAGCAATCCCGTCACCAACAAGACGCGCATTCCGCTTTCGATTACCCTGAGCAACGATGGCAAAGTTTTTGACCGTGCATACAATCTGCGCACTCAAAGCGAGCTCCCCGACCGCGTTTACGAAGGGCAATACAAATCCATCGGATACCATTACCCCAAAACAATGCGCTACGGCGACTATCTTTACGTTTCTTATTCCACGAACAAGGAACTTATCGAATACACGCGCATTCCACTCACAGAAATCTGCGATTATACGCCTACGCCGGAAACAGCGGATTCAAATAGCACGGCAACTCCAGGCACATCAACGCCAGATTCTTCGGCAGTACAGCCCGTCGATTCCGTTGGAACAAGCGCAATCTTCGTGCAAGAGAAAGCCATCAAGAATATTTCCACAAATAAACCACTCTACGACACAAAAGGCAGGATTCATAGCAAAAGGGCTTCTTTCGGGAAATACTTCAAGAAATAAAGCGCCTTTTCATCTCAAGCAGAAAGTCCGCCCCGAACAATACGGGACGGACCTTTTTGGATCTGTGGGTGTAGAGTTTATTTCAGGTTATGTGGACCGGCTTCGCGCTGGACAATTGCCGGAACATCCTTTGCATTATCAAGCGTATATTTGTATGGGAGCGAAGTAATTTTTTCAGGATCTTTTTTTAGCGTGTAGGGGTCGGTCGTAATGTAGCGTTCACCAAGAATCACACCACTTGCGGTACCGTCCTTCGTGCCAGTCGTATTGTCAAAGATATTGTTTTTCTGCAGAATATACGCATAGATGTTGTACATAAAGTTAATCGGATTGTTAACATCCTTGAAGTAGTTATTCTCGATGTATACCGAGGCATACGAACCCACACCCACGCAATAGAGGTTGCCCGGAGCATTGTAATAATTGTTATAGACATGAGCGATTCCGTACATTACACGCGGCATACGTTCATTCACCAGCGTACTGAACCAGCAATGGTGATATGTCACCTTGAGGTAACCAAAATCTTCGGGGTGGTTTGCGGCTCCGCTGCCAATCAAGCCGTTCAAGCGATGCGGATGATTCTTATCGGTATACCAGAATTTCACGTAAGAAACCGTGATATAGTTCGCCTGCCCCTTGATATCTAGGTTACCGTCTTCGGCATTCCAAATATTCACGTAATGGATCCACACATTAGTAGATTTGTTGCTGATGTCAATGCCGTCACTGGGCCCTGGGTTCGGGTAAGTCCCGTTGATATTGATGTTATACACAATCACGTTCTTCACACCGCTAATGGAGATGCCGCCATAAATCGTCGCGGAACTGTCCTTGCCCATAATTGTCTTGTTGCTTGCGATTTTAAGTCCGTAGCCGTCGCCATCGGTAGTGCGGATCGTCCCCTTTACCACAACAACCTTCGCTTCCTTTGCCTGCACAGCCGCCTTGAAATCCGCATAGGTCGAGACCGTCACGGTATCGCCGCCCTTGCCACCCGTAGTGCCGCCATTCAGGCTCGCGTAACCATCGGCCACAAGTTCCGTTTGCACCGGAGTCACAACAACAACAGGTTCCGTCACGGTAAACTTGCCTGACTTAGTCGCCGTCGTATAGCCACCAACCGTTGTCATGGTGTAGGTATATTCGCCGGGTTTTGCCGTCACCGTCCCCGTAAAATTCACTGACTTTTTCGAAACGATTACAGTAGCGGTCACACCAGCAGGGAGCCCTTCTACAATCACCGAGTCACAATTTTCAAAGGCAAAGTTGAAATCTACAATTGCGGAATTCTGCGCGACAGTCTGACTGGAGCCGCCTTCGCCACGCTTGGTAAAGAAAGCCTTCGGTACGGTATCGAGCGTTACCTCGACAGACTGCGACGCCGAAGTAACGGCAATTCGCTGCGTCAAATAGCCTTCTTTTTCGACAACGAGCGTATCGGAGAAGGATTCGGTTTCCTTGAGAAGGACTCGCCTATTTTCGCCTGCGTAGGCAACAGCAGAGCCGTTCCCCTGCTCACCCGTTACCGGTTTGAGCAAATAACGGTTCACGTTACGCGTCATACGATTTTTTGAAACGGCACGGCCATTCAAGTCGAACGCCCTATAGGCATAGACATCATAAGCCCCCGCCGTATGCAAGCGACGAGTCAAGAGCTGCGTTTTTTTGGTAGAGTCCGCCACAAGCGACGAATCACTCACTTCAGGAGCCACCTTGACAAGCGCGAATGCGCCCTTGTCATCGGTTTCGGTTTTCAAGCCCTCGCCCACAAGCGAAACACTCGCCCCAGACACAGGAGATTTCGCGTAATCCTGCACGAATCCATTAATGTCTACTGAATTTGCTGCATACGCAGACAAAAATGATACTGCCGTCATTGCGACAACTCTAAGAAACCTCATCCTTCACCTCACTTTTAATGACACCAACTTTATCGGCACTTGTAAAAATACCTCCACATGCGCGAAAACAGAAGATGCGCAGGAACAAAGGGTTGTCCGCAGACAACCCGCTATAAACAAAAACTTCCCCCGGCAATCACGCCGAGGGAAGGTGGTTATTGTGTGGAGTTTCTTTAGCGCCGCATCACCTTGACAGTCTTGTTCATTGTCTTGCCGTCGGCAAACTTTCCGCGGATGTTTACAAGGTAGATGCCGCTGCCGTAGGGTTGCATATTCACGCTTGCCATCCCGCGTGTCTGCACCACATTCTCCTGCATCATGATGCTGTGGCCGCTTATATCCATCACGGTAATACGAGCCTCGTTCGGGATGCCCGTAAGCATTACGATATTGCCTACAACCCGCATTTCAAAACGTCCAGCCGCATTTGCAGGGGTTACACGGACAGCATTTTCAGCCGAACTGCTCAACCCCGCCCAGGCAAACGAACTGCTAGACTCAGGCCACTTAAAAGAGCTGCTCGATATCGGCGATACCCACGAACTGCTAGAAACGTCCGTCATCACAGAACTGCTCGATACGGGCCATACCCACGTACTGCTCGACGACCTTGTCCGCGACGAACTTGAGCGCTTTAGTTCCGACGAACTTGAACTTCTCGCTATTGAAGAACTTGAATTTTTCGGCTCCGAAGAACTCGATATTTCAGCCACACTGCTTGAACTTGCCGCAATTTCGCAACCACCCACAGATACCGACTGGTTTGTTGAAAAACATACGTTGGAATTCTTTTCGGTTATGTTGAAAATACCTGACAGCAGTTGCGTTCCGCTCCACGATTTTAGCGGGGAAAGCTGGGTCACGTTTTGGCTTCCGGGGAACGGATCATCGACCAGGTTGCCTCCGCCATAACTCCCAAACCCGTCGTAGTATTCCGTAACCCGCTTATTTCCTGCCTCCACGACATCTACGCGCTGGTGCGCCGGATCGTCATTCAGCACATCGTCATCCCATGTTTTCTGGCTGTAGTCAATATGCCACACGAGCATCCCATGGTTCGGCAAAGCACTGTCCCACTTGACCATCTGGCGGTTTTCGAATACAAACCATTCGTTGCTGCTTACCTTCACATGCAATGCATAGTTGCCCGAATTCAGCGGAGGCAACATCTTTACATCAAAATCATCGTCCAGAGTCGTATAATCGAGCCAGCCCATAAAGTTTCTCTCAAACGCACTGTAATTCGGAGGCGTAAGGCCGTTATTGTTATACATTCCAGTCGCCATCACATCCCAGGCATGCGCACCGGGAGCCTGGTACTGTGAATTCTGGTACTGCGAATAGCAGGCATCACTTGCCACGCAGTAATGGTCACGAAGGCCCATCGTGTGGCTGAATTCATGAACAAACGTCGGGAACAACTGTTCCTTTTGCTGGATAAGGAAATAGCTATTGAACCTTTTTCCACCACCCGCATCCTGCTTGCCGCATTCATTCCATTGCAGTTCATACTGGTAACCGCCCAAGGTTTTGCCACCAGAACTGAGTTCTGCACCCGCATACAGCACAGGCAGCGCATCTATATCGCCGTCGTTATCAGAATCATAAAGCGAAGCATTGAAAGAAGTGTATTTCTTTTTCAGTTGCGAAATACCTTCCTGAATAAGGGCGTAATCCCTTCCCATATAACTTGAAAGGGAAGAGTTCACCTTGACCAGATAAAGGTCGAAAGATGGCACAAACTTTCCCGAAGACTGGTCTACAAAATAGTCACGCACCGAGCCCGTATAGCCGTTTCGCGTGTAGTTTTCCTGGTTAAGAATCGCATAGAGGCTCGCCGAATCAAGATTCTTTGTAGAATTGTCCTCAATCAGCAGCACCGGAAAACGATTTGTGCCGTTCGCATGGCCTTCCGGTTTCGGAAACCTGAGTACAGGAGGCAAATTCGCATCCGAGGCATTTGAGCTGTCCGCCATCGAAGAAACCGGCACCCAGGAAGCACGTTTTGCCCGTGCAGCATTGGAAGGCCTTTTATGCCTATCGGGGTGGCGTTCCCTGTGTTTCTTGAAAGCATTTTTCTTGTCAAGCTTATTCAGGAACTTTTCTGCCGCGGCAGAACGCTCCCCCTTATTTTTCGCCTTGAATTTCGATGCAGCGCCCTTGTCGTCAGCAAAGTAATAGATTCCCGCAGAATCTGCAACCACAAGGAAGCCGTCTTCGGTCTGCGTGTAGCGATAATGCTCGTCGCCCAATGTGCGAATGGCCAGCGAATCGCCTCCATTGTCAACAGTCCTCGGCAGAGGATTGACCGGATAGGCAAAGGATACAACCGATAAAGTCCCTAGCACGCAGGCAAACGAACGGATTGTCTTGAAATATGTCCCAAACACCATAAACATGCCTCGTTCGGAATATATACCCTCTTTGTCCAAAGCGCTTCAAATGGGGCTACCTATCAAACGAAAAATGTGTAAAGGTGTGTAAAATTGCAACCAGCGTAAATCTTGCTTTACGTAAAAATCCCCCCGACATTTCTGCCGGAGGGAACTTTTGCAGTGTTGTTTAGGGATTTCTTAGCGATGCATTACCTTGACGGTCTTGTTCATTTTCTTGCCGTCGGCGAGTTTTCCGCGGATGTTTACAAGGTAGATGCCACAGCCGTAGGGTTGCATATTCACGCTTGCCATTCCGCGAGTCTGCACCACGTTCTTCTGCATCATGATGCTGTGACCGCTCACATCCATCACGGTGATGCTTGCGTCTTCAGGAATACCCGTAAGCATTACAATGTTGTCCGTAACGATCATTCCGAAGGGTTGCGCGGCCTTAGCAACCGTCATACCTGACGTACCTTCGCCCACAAGAGCAATCTGGTCAAGGTTCGGACCGTCACCCGACACCGTCGCAATCACAATCTTGCTTTCGCCCGCCGGGAGTTCAACCGTCACATCCTTCGTTTCCCAAGTAGTCCAGGCGCCGGTTGTCGTAAACCCAACCGTCTGAGCTGATGACTTATCAGTCTTTACCGAGAGTTCACGGGTTTCGTCTTTGCCGAGCGCATAGCGAAGCGATACCGTGTAAGTTCCTGCAGCGGCGACACTTACAGGAATTTCCACAACGCTTTCGCCTTCACCCGAAAAGTTCACGTAGCCTGTTCCATTGAAGCCCGCATTTTTGTTTTCGAAATCGGCATTGGTCATCGTGCCGTCTTCGGCCTGGTAAGCGCCGTCTTCGGTTGTCGCCACAGACCCATTTCCGGAAGAAGAACTGGAGACAGAAATTTCAGAACTACTCGAAACTGGGGTTACTGACGAGCTGCTCGCGAGATTCGCCGCACTTTCTGCAAGCATCTGCGTCACACCGATATTGCGCGTAAAGGTATCGCCTTCTTTATCTTTAAGCGTAAACTTGATGTACCCCACGCCACCGAAGTTGTCAGCAAGTTTCACCGTCATCTTGGAACCAGAAACAGTCGCAGTCACACCCGTCGGAGCAGAAACCGTATAGGTGCCGCCATCGTAACCCTTGGTAAACTGGGCAAGGTCAATCACCTGAGTTTCGCCCTTGGCAAACGTGTAGTGCGCACGGGCCATCCATTCCAGGTAGCGTTCGAGTTCGGTCCAGCCGTCGCCCAAGCGATCCTTATTCGATTCGCTAAAATCGCCGCTCTTGGATTTCGGATTGTAGCCGTACATATTTTCCCACCAGTCCGGGAGGCCATCCAAGTCGCTGTCGTAGTCATTCGCCCAGCTAGTGCTCGGATACGGTTCCCATCCCTTTGTGTTCGCCGTATCAACCACATCCGTTTCGCGGTCGGGAATGCCCGCAATTCCACCCTTCGAGCCCTTATAAGAATAAGAACCGTTCTTCGTCTCGTTAATCACGCGCTGATCGTGATTATCAAGAATCGGCATACGCTGCCCCACATCGCTCAGCACATCTTTGTAGGCAGCCTTCGCACTCTGCACAGTCGCATAAGATTCAAAGTACGGCGCTGAATGCCACACGTTCCAATCTAGGTTCTGTCCGTTGGAAAGCGTATAGCGACGACCGCAATCATCCTTGGTTCCATCGCATTTGAAGGAGCCATTGTTCAGTTGCAGCACATTGTTGTGGAAGTAGTATTCCTGTGTTCCCTTGCCAGTACCTTCAAGGTCTGCACTCAGTACGTAATCGAGTAGTTTTGTCCCAGCACCAGCCTTGTAGTAGTTACCCACAAAGTTTACATTATGTGCACCACCGTCGGTCACACGGCTGTACCAATTATAGACAACGTTGTTGAAAATATCAAGTTTTCCAGCATAGTAACCATTGCCATCGAGACCGCCGCCCATACTCCAGTTGCGCCCGGCATTATTCGCAAGCAGGTTGTGATGGAAGCTTCCAATATCGCCGCCAATGGTCGCCGCATATCCATGGCCCGTTCCGCTGGGATAATTTTGGTGGTCAGCAATGTTCAATGCTTCCGAAATCAACGTGCGCTGCAGGGTAATGTTCTTGCCGCCACGGCTGCTGAAAGCCTCGTCAATGGTCCAACTGATGGAACCGTGATCCAGAATGCTGTGGTTGCCACCGGTAAGGCCCATACCGTCGAACGTGGTGCCGTAACCGAGGCGTACGCGCATAAAGCGGACAATCATATCGTTGCCGGTAAAGCCAATGGGAGCGCTCTTGATGGTAATTCCCTTTCCCGGCGCACTCTGGCCCGCTATGGTCGTATAGTCATGATTGCAAACCAGGCGGCTCTTGAGCTGAATCATGCCAGCCACCTTGAACATAATCGTACGCGGCCCGATATCTGCCGTGCAAGCCTCGCGGAGGCTTCCCGCGCCGTCATCGTTCAGATTCGTCACATACACGACCTTGCCGCCACGGCCACCGACCGCGTTACGACCGTAACCTTCTGCCCCTTCGAACGCCAAGCGACCCGGCTGGAACTTCCACACGTTACCCTTAGTCACCGCCCCGTTGGAGCCTACTTCATCAACGCGCCAGTAGTAAGGAGTCAAGACATTCGTGCCCGTCACCTTGTAGGTCGTCGCCGACTGTTCGCCCTTGTAAAGCGTCTTGGTCGAAGTCGTCGCGTTGTCCACCGCCGAAGAATCCGTACCGAAATACACCTGATGCATGGTCGCGCCACTCGCTGCAGTCCATGAAAGCGTCAAAGTTCCGTTCTCATGCGGAGCGTGCATATCCAAGTCCGTTGGTGACGGGGATTTCGCCTGCGCCGCTGCATTCGGCACATCAAGTTCAAAGCCGTTCAGAGTCACGTTCTTGAAGGTGGCACTTGTTCCCGGCTTAAAGGTAATCACGGTCGAGGCACTCGTACCGCTCACATTGAAAGTCACATAGGCCGTAGCCGCATCGGCCGTTGAAAGCGCTCGCACCGAAGGCTTTACCGTCACCTGCTTCGTACCATTCACATACACATCGATGTTGCTATACGTGGTACTGCTCAGATCATCCACGTTGTTCAGGTACGTCAACAGCGAATGCGTTCCCGCCGCAAGATTCGAGAACGTCAAGCTGATTTCACCACCGGCATTTCCGTCTTCTACAATAATGCCGTCGCCCACAAGCTTAGCGTAACTCGGTGACTGCACCGAGACCTTGTACCAGTTCGCCTTAAGGTTCGAACCCGCCGAACCCTTCGCCACCTTGATTTTCACGCCATTAAGGGTCGTATCCTTGCTAGAAACGCCCGAAACCACCCACGGAACGTAATTCGGTTCCGTCACTTCGCTCGAATTTCGGCCACTCATGTCGAAATCCACCTTCACGACATTAGCCGCTTCGGCCTCCGTCGCCAGGGAGCACACGCAAAGCGCCCCCGCAAAAGCAAACAATCCCATTTTTTTCATACCATACTCCTTTGCTACAAACAAAAATACCCTCGAATTTGCTTCAAGGGTAGGGTTTTAGATATTATCCATTGTCTAGGGACAACGGCAAAGAACTTCCCTTACTTAAAACTCACCTTGCTTTCGTAGCGCCCCATGGGGAGGCTAGATTTCTTGAAATCGAGGCGGGTCGTGCCTGCTTTTACGTTGCCGCTGAACTTGGCGACCAGGCGGCCGCTCAAATCGTAGACGGACACCGTCGCAAAACCTGCACGCGAGGCAAAAATGGTTCCGCGGTCTAAGTCGAACTTGGCAACGGCGGCATGGGTCAGCGGAATAGTCGTCGCGTTAACGATTGCAGTCGTCGTATCACATTCGTCTTCCTTGCCCTCTTCGCAGTCATCTTCCTGATTGCCCACGATATCTTCGGGATTCACGTCGCCCTTGTAGAGCGTGATTCCCGCAGCTTCGAATTCGAATTCATCCACGTTCGGGCCGCCGTTATCGTCAAGCGAAATCATCTTGAGCATGTTGACACCCTTCGAGAGCGTTACCTGCACCGTGACGCTGTCCCAAGTGGTCCAGTTTGCGGTCGGCGGGAACTCGACAATTCCCTGGCTCACGTTATTAACAAAGAGTTCCATGTAACGGCTCACCTGGTCGGCAGAACCGCTCGCATAGCGAATTGTGAGAGATGTATTCTTCTGCGCATTTTCAGAATTCAAGTTCCAGATGCCGTAACTGTCGGCGCTGTTGTTGAAGTTGTAGTAGCCGCAATCGATCCAGTTTACGTTCTTGTCTTCGTAGGTTCCGATACCATCGGCAGGGTAAGCGGCATTCACAATAGAGCCGAACGAAGCCGGAACATCAACCACCTTCGCCGCGGCACGTACTGAAATGTCACCCGAAATCTCGAACGGCTTTCCGCCATCTTCGGTGGTGAAAATCGTGAACTTGTACGCACCCGCCACCGTCGGCTTTCCGCTAATCGTAATCGTCGAATCCTTGGCGCTCAGCGTAAAGTCAACACCTTCGGGGAGGCCATCGACCGAGGCGCCACCGCAAGCGGAATACTTATAGACAATGTTCTCGATACTTTCGCCGAGCATAATCGACTGATTTACCGAACCCGAAACCTGCGAAAGCGAGGGGCCAATCACAATGTCGCTCTTTTCCACAAGCACTTCGACGCGACC
>Ga0310786_10005209_pt1 | contig 17770 bp, 17 predicted proteins | sample AusTroGonzalo_MG_FD_203881 | JGI IMG/M metagenome (GOLD analysis project Ga0310786, IMG submission 203881) | Bovine rumen microbial communities from tropical cattle in Woodstock, Queensland, Australia - Gonzalo_03 (v2) (version 2) | ecosystem: Host-associated > Mammals > Digestive system >... | reverse complement strand
GCTTTGATACCGGTATTCCTGTCCAGCGGCATACTATCTTTGCTATCTCGTCCTCTGTGACCTTATCACGGAGCAGTCTGCCGTTCTCAACATCATGCTCTGCCTGCTTTTCAAGCTCCTCCAATTGCTTCTGGAGCTGCGGCAGCTTGCCGTATTTCAGCTCAGCAGCCTTATTAAGGTCATATTCACGCTCAGCCTTATCTACCTCGCCGCCTGTACGCTCTATCTCCTCACGCAGCTTCTGAACAGCGGAGATATCGTTCTTTTCGTTCTCCCATTTAGCTTTCATGCTGTTGAACTTCTCACGAAGCTCAGCAAGCTCCTTCTGTATCTCTTCAAGATGCTCCTGAGAGATATTGTCGCTTTCTTTTTTGAGAGCTGCTTCTTCAATTTCAAGCTGTACTATCTTACGGGAGATAACATCAAGCTCAGTAGGCATAGAGTCCATTTCTGTGCGTATTGTCGCACAAGCCTCATCAATAAGGTCAATTGCCTTATCGGGGAGAAAACGGTCTGTTATATAACGGTTTGAAAGCATTGCAGCTGAGATAAGCGCGTTATCACTTATCTTTACGCCGTGGAACACCTCATAACGCTCCTTGAGTCCTCGGAGTATGGATATAGTGTCCTCAACGCTCGGCTCGTCAACCATAACAGGCTGGAAACGTCTTTCGAGGGCAGGATCCTTCTCGATGTACTGGCGGTACTCGTTGAGTGTTGTAGCACCTATACAGTGCAGCTCTCCTCTTGCAAGCATCGGTTTTAAAAGGTTGCCTGCGTCCATAGCACCGTCTGTCTTTCCTGCACCGACAATAGTATGGAGCTCATCAATAAAGAGAAGTATCTGTCCGTTGCTGTTCTTGATCTCATTGAGGACAGCCTTCAGACGCTCCTCAAATTCGCCTCTGTACTTTGCTCCCGCAACGAGAGCTCCCATATCAAGTGAGAACACCTTGCGGTCTTTAAGGCTGTCAGGTACATCTCCTGCCACGATACGAAGGGCAAGTCCCTCTGCAATGGCAGTCTTTCCGACACCGGGCTCACCGATCAATACAGGATTGTTTTTCGTCTTTCTTGACAGTATTCTGATAACGTTTCGTATCTCACTGTCTCGTCCGATAACGGGATCGAGCTTGTTCCTTCTTGCAAGTCCGACAAGCTCCTGACCGTATTTAGTGAGGACATCGTAGGTATCCTCAGGATTTTCACTTGTGACTCTTGTATTTCCTCTGACGGACATAAGTGCGCTGAGAAAGCCGTCACGGGTCATATTGAAGGTGGATAACAGCTGTGAAACATCTCTGTCCTTACTGTCAATAAGAGCAAGCATAAGATGCTCAACAGACACAAATTCGTCCTTCATATTTGAAGCAATTCCCTCAGCCGAGGTGAGAACTCTGTCGCACTCAGCAGAAATACCTATATTGCTGCTTCTGCCGCTTCCTGTAACCTTAGGGAGAGAATCTATCTTCTTCTCTACTTCAGAGTCGAAGATATCCACATCTATATTCATCTTTTTAAGAAGCTGTGGTATAAGGCCGTTTTCCTGACGAACCAGTCCTGCAAGCAGATGTATAGGCTCGATAACAGAATTTGAGAGCATTACAGCGATGCTCTGTGCCTTTCTCACAGCGTCTATTGACTTCTGAGTTAATTTCTCTGCATTCATATTTATTCCTCCATTCACATTTTTCTTTCTTTTCTCTAATGTATGTTATTTGCTAAATGATATATCTGCCAAGAAGCGCACGGTAATTCTTTTCGAGAACCGGTGCATTCTCTCCGAACTCAGAAGGAGCTGCAAAATACACCTTTACCGCACGGTCAAGATCCTTGATATACTCTCCTATTGCCTCACCAAGCTGTTCTACTGAAAGGGTGCCTGTATTTATAAGCCGCCTTGAAAAGCTCCCGTCACCTATCTCGCAGCTGTACTTGTTTATACCAAGCTGCTGCAAATACGAGTTTTCAAGCTTTGCACGGTAAGCAAAAAAACTGTGGAACATATCAATAAGCGCAGCACTCTGCGTCCTTATGCTAACCCTGAGAGTACCGATATACTCCTTTGGCGACCGTTCAAGCTCCACCTTATAATTTATAGTAGGTCTGTACTTATATTCCAGTGCCGTCTTTACAGTCATCAGCGACGGCGATCGCTGCTCCTGTATCCTAAAACTGCTGCTTACCAGTTCTGTCACCTGTTCAAATATCTCCCTCATACGCATTTCGGGAGTTACGCAGGAAAGATGCTCTGCAAGTATCTGATTTATAAGATTTGAGCGGCTTGTTCCCAGCCTGTAGGCCTGTTCGTCAACCGCTTTTATAACATCGTCCATTAAGACGAGACTGTATACACTCTTTTTCACGGGTACATCACTTCCCTTCTTCATTACATATATACTAACACGGATTATAGAATTTGTCAAGCAGATTATATAATCTTTCACACAAGTTTCACAATGCAAAAAAAATCCGCTCAGAGGGAGCGGATATTCGACCCAAACGATTTCTCGTTTAGCACTGTGGGTCGAGCCATAGACGATAAGTTAAAACAAATTATTGAGAATAGAAAACATGAAAAAATTACAAATGAAAGGGGTTAGTTTTATTACTTGACAAAACTATTTCTATGGCGTGCAAGTGAACTAATACTCAATATCAAGCACATGAGAGGGGAGGGTACTTGATGTTGAATACCAATAATCTTCATTTGCTGTATTTATTATATTGCATTATCACGCACTTTACAATATACATTTGTCCACAAAAATGCACTAATGTGTACTTTTGCTCATTTTTCCATATTTTTTCAAGTTAATTTTATGTAAATATGTTTTTATATATTACATATTTACAATTCGTTTATGATATTTCTTTTATTTTGTCGAAAATAGGTTAAGGCCTTCTTCTACAGTAAATTCATTAGTGTTTTCTCCATTTATCACTGCATAGAATTTGCTTCCCGCAGTAATTTCAGGTGCAAGCATCATAAGCTTACTGAACTCTGTATGAGGAACAAATGTAGCCATTTGTATATCATTCAGCACCATTTCCACTGTACTTCCTGCATCGGCAGGATCAACAAGATCCATTACCACATAAGGCTTTTCGGAATAAGTAGGCACAGACACCTGATTACCCGCTGCAAATACATAACCGCCTGTATAGCTGAAGGTGCCCATAGCGTATATCGAACGCTTTTCCTCCTTGAAGCCGCCTGATATCATAGTACAGCCGCCGTTTATATTGATAGTACCCTTTGACTTGATACCGTTAGTGCCGCCCTTGATATTGACTCTTCCGCCGTTTATAGTTATATCATCATGTACTAATATGCCTGATTTTGCCGACATGATATTATATGTACCATTATCAATTATGACATCGTCATCACATGAGATACCATGAGCATTGTTTGCTGTTATATAAAGCTCACCGTTGCCCTTTAATCTTAGGGTATCATTTGAGAAGATACAACCATCAGCGATCCTGTTATCGCCGCCGTCAGCAAGATAATTGGCGGTTCCGTCCTTTACCTTGATAGTACACTTCTTAGCCTCGTCTATGAGTATGGCAGGTCCCGAGGAATTAGCGATATCAACACCGTTCAGCACGATAGTCACCTTGTCCGTCGGAGACTCTGTATCAACGCATATCTGTCCGTTAGGAAGAGATCCCGTAAAGATGTAATCGCCCTCAGAGGTGATAGTCACAACCGAGCCGTTGATCCTTACGTGACTTCCCTTTATATTTATCTCGCTGCCAAGAGTTACCTCGGCAGTGTATTTCATCGCATCTTCAGGGAGCTCAGCTTCTGCTGTATTGGTAGGTGCAGTAGGTGCCTGTGTTGGCGGCTGTGTTACAGGCTGATTCTGCTCATTGCTCTGAGTATTTTCACTGCCCTGATTATTATTTTCTCCTGTATAGCCGCTGAAGCCGCCGCCGTTGTAGTTATTCTGGACGCCGCCCCATGTGCCGCCGCCTGACTGTCCCCAGTTAGGTGAACTTGTCTGTCCGCCGCCGTTTGGATTACCATTGCCCCAGAAATTATTGCTTCCGCCGTTGTATGGATAACCATTTCCGCCCATATTGGGATTTTGATTACCTCCCTGAGGGTTTCCATTCTGCATACCGCCGTTATTTCCATTCTGCGGAGGCATATTCTGGCCGTTGTTAGGACTGCCGTTCTGCTGCTGTTGCTGCTTTTTCTGTGAGCTTTCACCCCAGTCCAGCTTCTGCGAAGAATTATTGCTTGTATTTTCGGTATAGATAGTCGGGTTTTTATCTTTGTCCGACTCGGGAACTTCATCTTTTCCGCACGATACCGCCGTTATCAGTGTTAAAATTGCAGCTAATGCTGACATAAGCCTTCTATATTTCATAACTTTCTCTCCTTTTCCCCATATGCAAAATTTGTCAGACCTATAATTAAAGCCTGACAAATTCGCTGGAGAGGGTTTTTGAATTATCTATATATCAGCCTTCGTAAATCTTGTCGTCATACTTGAAGAATACGAGGTTGATTGTCATATTGCCGTTAAGAGCGCGGAGCTCATCAACGAACTTCTTCTGGTCGATGTTATCAAGAACATCAACACTGTAGATAAGCTCGAAGAGTGTACCGAAGTTTGTTGTCTTTACTCTTCTGAGCTTGTGGTATGTAGTGTATCTTCCGAGAACAGGCTCAAATACACCCTGATAATCAAGGTTCTCGGGGATAGCGATCTTGAGAGTCATATGTCTCTTCTTGCAGCCGCCGAAATCTGTCTCACTGAGGATAAACATTACGATGCCGAGGATAACAAAGAATACTATAGCAAAACCTATATATCCGATACCACAGGCTGTACCTGCTGCCATTGCAAAGAAGATATAAGCTATATCCTTCGGATCACCCGCAACGCTCCTGAATCGTACAAGTGTGAATGCACCTGCAAGACTTAATGCGCCTGCTGTTGTGTTTATAAGCAAAAGTATAAGTGAAACGATAGTCGGAAGCATTATCATTGTCAGAACGTAGCTCTGTGAATAACCCTCTTTTCTATGAGTAACGATATAGATGAGGCTTATAAGGAAGCCTATGAGAAGTGCTGCGCCAACGCAGAGGAAAAACTCTCCTGCCTTGATGGTGGTCAGCGTTGCGACGCTGCCGCCTAAAATCGAATCGCTGGACTCATAATACTTTGAAAGTACATTTCCGAAAAAACCGTGTTCAAACATAAATTATACGCTCCTGTTCATCATTACGTTATTCTTAACCATTGAGATGCCTGAAATATAAATTCTTCTTCCCGTTGTCTGCTGAGCACCCTCTATCTGGGTCTTTACGAAATTCTGGTACGCTCTGCCGTACTTTGAGAAGCTGGTCTTGAATATACCCAGCTCTGACATCTTGCCTACCAGCCAGTCGGGAATAGCGTTTGAGACCTTGACCTCCATAAGTCTCTGGTCTGCGCCTATTATATAATTGCCGTAGCTCTCATAGTTCAATCCAAGATCATAGCGTCGCTCGGTAATCTTTCTGTCAAATGTAAGACGGAAATCATGGTCATACTTTCCGAAGAACGCCTCACGCTGATAGCTGATGTACTGCTTTGGTGCGATAGGATAATTGTCAAGGAACACATCGAGCTCTCTGAAAACCTGCTCTGTTATGTACTTATCGAATGCAGGCTTTGTGCGGTCTGCGAAATACGCATCGGAATCAGCAAGAGTCATTGAAACTCTTCTCTTTGTAACGATACCGCCTATCTTTTTCTTTATCTCAAGGAAAACCTTGTCATCGGGCTTGGCAGGTGAATAATAACTGCGAAGTCTGATCTTTTCCTTGTAATAAGGCTTTGAAAGCGACTCTCTTATAAGATAGTCATCGGGAGTATCATAATAGATATTATAGATACCGTACTCCTTGCCGCCTATGCAGTAATCATCAGGATTCATATACTCCGATATGACCTCCATCAGTCCGTGATACTGTTCCATATTAAGGAGAAATTTGATTTCTTTGCGAGCGAATGTATTGATTGCCATAACTACCTCCGAAACGGGACTTCCGCACGGAGTCTCACACTCCTTTCGTATCATTTGATTACATTATAGTCGCCGTTTCTTAAAATAGTCTTAAGAAATTGTTAAATTCACCAAATCTTCAACTTTATATCACAAAGAAAACTAAAGCTCTAATTTATCCCTATAATACGTTATCTGCGCGTACCGTATGATCTATTTTTATTTTTGATATTTAAAATTCCTCACAGCTTAATAACAATATTTTGTTTGATTTTGTTGAAATATACCATTATTTTGCCATGGGTATACATATTTTTTTAATCTTATCACCTCATTTGCACATTAAAACAGCAACAATTGAACAATAGTCCGCAATAATTGACAAAAACGCCGTTATATCGTTGTTTGTGCCTTTGTTACTGTTAACAAAATTTGTTGATTATGAACATTTTTTTAACATCAGACCTGTTTTCTGTACTTTGTGGGAGTTACTCCCACAGTTTTCTTGAACTGTCTCATAAAATGCTCTTCATTGTCATAACCGCACATGGCAGCCACCTGAGATACCGTACAGCCTGTCTCGCTTAGTATTTCCTTAGCCTTTTCTATCTTTCCGCTGATAACATCTGCAATGCATGACACACCGAAGGTCTCGCGGTAGAGATGCTGGAAATAAGAACGTGACATATTCACATACGCCGCCATGGTATCCACATTCCACTTCATCTGCGGATTGCGGTATATCTTCTCCCTCAGCTCTATAAGAAGCCCGTAATGCGGCTCTGAGGTCTGCACGGGCATCTCTCTTCGCACTCCCGCATCGCTAAGCTTGATGAGGAGCAGCCTCATAAGGCTGTCCAGCATTTTAAGCCGCCTTGCGCCGAAAGAATAGAATTCCGCTGCTATATTCCGCATAAGTCCGCATATGAACTCCGTATCGGCAAAGCGTATGGGACGGTCGTATATAAGCTCAGGACTTTCCATGAATTCCTGCTCATCACCTGCATCAAAGCATATCCAGTCGCAAACCACAGCACATTCATCTGCAAAGCATTCCACATTATACTTTCCGCTGCACAGAAGCAGCGTATCCGCAGGGAACTGCATATTCACATCATCTATAATGACACGACATCTGCTCCTTATGAGCATGAGCATATACTCCACGTCCGCCTGCTTCTTCATAACAGTACCCTTCTGATATATGGAGTTCCAGCCTGTACAGCGTATATTCATACGATCACTCCCCGTCAGCGATAAAACGCCATTCTATATCCTTCCAGTAGTCTCCTGCGTAGTCGATGCCTACACGGGGGGCAGTCCTTATCTCAGGTTGGAAGCCGTCGTCCTCGAACCATATCTCCTCATTATCCTTGAGAAGCACTCCGTTGAAGCCGCCGTCAACCTTCATATTCTTCGTAAGCTTTGCAGGTCCGTCAAAGCGCTCTCCTGCACGCAACAATACGCCCTGAGGCTGATCCTTTTCGCCTGTTATGACGTTCATAAGCCAGTGCATACCGTAGCAGAAGTACACATATATAACGCCGCTTTCTCCGTAAAGCAACTCTGTGCGCTTTGTCCTGCCCTTTGCCGCATGACACCCCTTGTCCTCTTCTCCGCGGTAAGCCTCAGTCTCGGCGATACGTTCACGAAGCTCGGTACCGTCTGCAAGTCTGTGTACAAGTATCTTTCCAACAAGGTCGGGAGCAACATCAAGTGCATCGCGGTGAAAAAACTCCGCATCAAGTCTTTTATTCATGCTCACACCCTCAGACTCGTTTCAAGCTCCGCATCCGGCTTTACAAAGGCAGTCTTGTAATTTGTAAATATTACCTTTCCCGGCTTTGCACCCGCAGGCTTTTTCACAAATTTTGCAAGGCAGTAATCAACAGGAACAAGTCCCGAATTTCTGCCGCTGCTGTTTACCGCAGCAATTATTGCAGCCTCCTCTATTGTCATGTCGGGAGGAGTTTCTCCGTCTGTGAGTATCAGTACGTGAGAGCCTGTAATAAGCTGAGTATGCAGCCAGATATCCGATTTCTCCGCAAATTTCAGACTTAGCTGGTCGTTCTGCTTGTTGTTTCGTCCAACAAGTATGGTAAAACCGTCACTGGATTTATACTCAATAGGCGGCAAAGCCTTTGGCGGCTTTGCCTTGCCTCCTGCATAGCGGACGTAGCCCTGTTCTCGCAGTTCCAGCCTCAGCTGTATGATATCGTTCTCTGAGGAAGCTCTTGTCAGCGAGTCAAATACGCTTTCAAGATATTGCAGTTCCTCTTCACCCTTTTGTATCTGCACCGCCAGCTTTTCCTCAGCAGTAACGGACTTCTTGTATTCGTTATAATAATGCTGAGCATTCTGTGCAGGAGTTTTCCTCACATCAAGCTCTATCGTCACCTGCGGACAGCTCTCATCGTAGAAATTCTCAACGACAGCACTGCTGTCTCCCTTCTTGATACGATACATATTTGCGGATATAAGATCGCCGCAAAGCTTTGCGTGCTCTTTATCAGCGCAGGCAGCAAGCTCCTCACGCTGTGCGGCGATACGCCTTGAAGTACGCTCCGTAAGGTTCATAAGCAGCTTGAAAAGGTCGTTTGCACGCTGCTTTGTACGCGCAGCCCTGTCACGCTCTGAATAGAAATAGTCCAGCAGCTCAGATGCGGAAGCTATCTCCTTTGTATACATAAGTGTTCCGAACTGTGAAAGACGTATAAAGGAGAAGTCCTTCAGCTGCCCTTCCTTATCGCTTGCCACAGAAAAACAGCACTCACCGTTTTCAAGCTGTCCCTTTGTACGCTTTATGACAAAAAGAAGCCTGTCTAACTGGTCGCCGTCAATGGTATCGCTTTCAAGGTGCGCTCCCCTGCCTGCGAAGAATGCCCACTCACGGGCAAGTATAGGAGAAATACCCTCGAATATGCGTATAAGAGCCTTTGAAAGTTCCTTTGGTTCGGTGCTGCGCAGACGATCTACTATCTCCTCGGGCTCTGCTGTGAGGAAATTCAGTCTGTCATCGCGCGGCGGCATGGTGTATTTCATACCCGGGAGCACCAGACGCTCACGGGACATATCTTCATCGACACGTTTTATACTGTCGATGACCTTGCCCTCATGGCTGATGATAACAAGATTTGAACAGCGTCCCATTATCTCACAGGCAAGGGTCACAGTGACCACATCACCCAGCTCGTTGACACACTCAAAGTCAAGAAACAGTATTCTTTCCAGACCGTCCTGCCTGATATCTATGAGCTTTCCGCTGCCAAGACGCTTACGCAGAAGCATACAGAACATAGGCGGAGTCTGCGGATTATCCACACTGTTTTCGGTAATATGCACCCTTGCACTTCCAGCATTTGAAGATATATAGAGCTTTTTGCTGCCGCCTCGGGTACGTATGGAAATAATTATCTCCTCACGGGAGGGCTGATGTATTTTTTCGACTCTTCCGCCGATAAGCGGAAGAAGTTCATTTCTCACTGCATATAAGAAAGCTCCGTCAAGAGCCATAAGATCATTCCTTTGCTATTTTTTATGTGCAGCTTTACTGCTTCAACAAAAGCATATATATTTCTGATAAGCAGCCGCTTATCAGATATTGCGGTACACAAGCAATTCAAAATCTGCCTTTGTTGATAATTGACCGAGCTTTGCAAGCCTCTCCTGCTGTTCTCGACCCGTCCTGTAATAGTACGGTGTCATGGAAAACAATGCATTTATGTCATCCTGACAGTCAAGATGCATTTCGTAGGTAACACGCTTTTGGCTCACAAGCTCAAAGCCCTCAAGCTCATAGGGTTTTACTTCATTTTTATAGGGAGTATCATATATAGCTTGTTTCAGTTCCCACAGATGCTCCTGTGAGGGTATCGCCATTATCATTATACCGCCATTTCTGAGGACTCGTTTAAACTCCTCACCGCAGTACGGTGCAAATAGTGTCACCAGCATATCGCAGGAGTCGTCCTTAACAGGAATATGGAAAACACTTGCAACTGCAAGCTCCGCAGTCTTTATACGCTTTGAGCTGTATTCAACAGCGGTCTTTGATATGTCGATACCGCATACCTCTGCGGATATATTTGAAGAATTAAGCCTGTCAATTATTGCTGAGGTATAATATCCCTCACCGCAGCCTGCATCAATAATGACCGAGCCGCTGAGGTTATTTTCAACAGCCTCACACAGTGCATCACACAACGGGGAATAATAACCCTTATCCAGAAAATCACGCCTTGCCTGCACCATGAGCTTATTGTCCCCGTGAACGGTCTTCCCCATATGCTTTGAGAGCAGAAGATTTACATAGCCGCTTCTTGCCCTGTCAAAGCTGTGTCCCTTTTCACAGACATAGGAATTTCCCGAAAGTTCCAGCTTTTTCCCGCACACAGGACATATGAATATGCTCATATCATCACCTCAGACATACTCACAGGGATCCGCCGATGTCTCTGCGATCTCCACATCGAGCTGTGGGAATTTCTCCTCGAGAACACGGCGAAGCTCCCATAAAACAAGATTTTCTGTATGGAAATGACCGCAGTCCAGCAGTGCAATGCGGCTGTTATTCGCGTCTATCCACACATCATGCTTCACATCGCCCGTAATATACGCATCACAGCCCTTCTCAACAGCCGTTCCCAGATCAGAACCGCCAGAACCCGAGCAGAAAGCAATACGCTTTATCATACCTGGTTTTTTAGTAAATCTAACTACCTCACAGCCGAATATTACCTTGCATACCTCTGCAAGCTTCTTTGCATCAATTGCTTCTTTAAGCTCGATTATCCAGCCAAGATTGTTTCCGCCTCCAAGCTCCTCAAAGGTTTCGGGAGTTCCCTCAATTCCAAGCCTTTCAGTAAGTTTACCGAGAATAACCCCATTTGTACCGCCATTTGCGATATCAAGATTTGTATGCATACAAATTGCTGCAATTCCACGTTCGATAAGTCTGAAAACAGGATCGTCCCTCGTTATTTTCTTACGGGGATCAAAAATCACAGGGTGATGCGAAATAATAAGCTCAGCACCTTTTTCAAACGCCTCATTTACAGCCATGTTGGTAATATCAAGTGTCAGAAGTATCCTGCTGCACTCCATATCGTAGTTTTCGACAAGCAGTCCTGAATTATCCCATTTTTCCTGCAACGCAAAGGGATAAACGCTGTCAAGAAAGCTGTAAACATCTGCTATGCTCACAATATCCGTGCCGTTTTTCATTTTATATGAAAGCGCATCATAGTGCTGCGCACCTATCCTATCACCTGCACTTGCAAGAGAATTGCTTATCCTTGCAAGGCGTTCAGCCTCACGCTTTCTGAATTCTTTTACAAGATCATCACTGTCATCAAAAAAGCCGTAAAGTGCGTCGCTCTCAGTGAGCTGTTTCCAGCTCTCGCCGCGTTCTGCAACGATAATAACATATATCTTATCCTTATCATCAACGGCGTATTCTTCAGTTATTTCATACTGATATTCATAAAGCTTTTTGCGCAGGATCTCAATCTTTGTCATAGGCTGTAGAATAAACCTTATATTTTCAGGCTTATCTGCTGCGGAGCTGCCGATAATCTCGGCAATAGTCTCTCCCCCCATACCTGCAATAACTATATCGGTAACGCCATTAAGGTCTACATTCTGAAGTCCGTCTGAGAGGACAAGCTCTACCCTGTCCTGCACTCCGTATTTTTCCACGGTGTTTCGAGCAGAGTCAAGAGGACCTTCCTTTACATCGGAAGCAATGACCCTGCTGCACTTTCCGCTCCTGACCAGTTCAGCCGCGAGGTATGCGTGATCTGTACCGACATCAACGGCGATGCCCTCGCCGCTTACAAGCTCAGCAATTTTATTAAGTCTGTTATCAAGCATTTCTGCACCTCATTACCCAAAAATAGCGCACTGCACGGCAGTACGCATAAACAAAACCAAGCACAGCCGTTTCCGACTGTGCTTTCGGTCTTATCAATTATGCTTCGTTCATCTTTGCAAAGCACTCGCTGCAATAAACAGCTCTTCCTTCCTTCGGCTCGAAAGGAACCTTTGCTTCGCCGCCGCATGAAGCGCAAGTTGCTGTGTACATCACGCGCTCAGCCTTGCCTGCGTTCTTTCTTGCATCACGACATGATTTGCATCTCTGCGGCTCGTTTACGAAACCTTTCTCTGCATAAAATTCCTGTTCACCTGCGGAGAAAATAAACTCCTGACCGCACTCTTTGCAAACTAATGTCTTGTCTTCGTACATCTTAAATACCTCGCTTAATTTTTTCTTCGACCACGGTTGGACTTCCACCCACATCTTTGTAAAACAACGCTCTCTGGCTTGAGCTACACGGTCATATTTCAATTTGTGTCGTGCATGACAGCACGTATCTTTTTTCTTGCACGCTGCATGGCATTGTCCACAGCCTTCTCGGTCATACCGAGCTTTTCAGCTGCGCTCCTGTAGCTAAGTCCCTGAACACAGAGAGTAAGCACATTGAGCTCAGTCAATGACAGCACCGAGCAGATGTTTTTCCAGAGCTCGGAAAAGAATTCTTTGTAAAAGTAAATGCTTTCAGGAGTCTCTTCAACTGACAGAACATCTTCCGCCTCATCATCGTCAATACGCTCAACGAAGGAGGTATTCTTCACTGATCTTTTTGAAAGAGTCCTCATACGATTAACGATGCAGACCTCTGCAAAGGTCGAGAACTTAACTCCCTTCTGCGGATCGAAAGCCTCGATCGCTTTAAGGAGACTCAGCATACCCTCCTGATGCAGGTCGTCACTGTCGGTATCAGAATTCGCATAAATTTCCGATTTAATAAAAATAAGTCTGGAATAGCGTGATATAAGGACAGCCGCTGCTGTTTTATCGGTTTTTCCGAGAACGGCAAGCTCTTCGTCCGTTTTGCTGTTCAGTTCATTCAAATTGAAATCCAAATCAAGCAAGATATCCACCCAACAATCTGCATTTTCAATACAAGTATATTATTATTATTGCCGACTCCCCTCGGATCGCTCCGAAGGGAGGTCGGTCTTATGTGATATTAGTTCTCAGTATCCTTAGCAGCTTCTTCCTCGGCAGCCTTTAAAAGCTCTGCCATATCGAAGTTGAAACTTGCACTCTTATTTCCCTGTACAGGCTTGTTCTGCTGCTGGTTCTGAGCAGGTGCCTGAGCGGGTTTATTATTGTTATTATTGTTGTTATTATTGTTATTAAAGCTGTTTCCGTTGTTGTTCTTGTTATTATCCTTGTTGAAACCGCCTACATTAGCGAAGGGATCGCTCTTCTTATCGCCTGTCTTTGCAGAAGGAAGATCTGAAAGCTCAGCCTTCGGAGCCTTTGAAGGTGTAAATTCAGCCTTTGGAGCTTCTGCCTTCTTGATTGTATTCTCGTCAGACTTAGCTGTATCAACAGTCTTGCGAGCCTCACCGATAAGGTTCTGAGCCTCACCCATTCTGCTTGTGCACTGACCTGTAAGGTTATTGAGTACAGACTTGATATCAGCAAACTTGCTGTTTACGCTCTCTATCTCTGTAAGGAGCATCTCGCGTACAGTCTTGGACATTGAATTAACCTTATCAGCGTGAGCATTAGCCTCATTGATAGTATTTCTTGCCTGATCGTTTGCCTCTCTGATGCAGGTCTCAGCAGCAGCATTAGCAACTGCAACAGCCTTTTCAGCCTCAACATTAGCATCATCGAGTATCTGAGCAGCCTTATCGTTAGCCTCCTTGGTAACGTTATCAGCATCGATCTTAGCCTGATTCTGGATCTGGTTAACGTTCTTCTGAGCCTCTGCGAACATTGCGCCCATCATAGCGATAGGATTGCTTCCCTCTTCCTTGAGCTTAGCGATCTCATCATTGAGTGACTTGATCTCGTCGTCCTTCTTAGCAAGCTCAGCAAGCTTGCCGTCCTTCTCTGAAAGCTCCTTGTTCTTTGCATTGATATCCTCGGAAAGCTTTGCAAGCTCCTGCTTGAGCTTAGCAATTTCACCGTCATTAGCAGCACCGGTTGCAGCAGCTGCACCAGTTGCAGCAGCCTTCTGCTCGGCAGCCTTGAGACGATTTCTGAGATCCTCGATCTCCTTCTTTGCAGCTTCAAGAGCAGCTGTTGTCTGAGCGTTAGCCTGTGAAGCATTTCCGCCTGCGGCAGCCTTCTGCTCAGCAGCCTTGAGCTGTTCTTTAAGTGTTTCTATTTCCTTCTTAGCAGCCTCAAGTGCAGCAACAGATGCCTGTCCGCCGCCTGCAGCCTTGAGCTGTGCGATAGTCTTCTGAAGCTCTTCGTTTTCCTTCTTAGCAGTTCTGAGAGCATTATTGGAGGTATTGAGCTTCTCCTGAAGGTTCTCGACCTGAGTTAAAGCCTTTTTCAGCTCATCAGAATTGTTTGCAGGTCCATTCTCCTTTAAAGATTTATTTTCTTCCTCAAGGGCAACTATCTTTGAATTGAGTTCGTCAAGGTATGTAATAACGTCCTCTTTAACAAAGCCTTTTTGACCTATTTTGGTTTCTCTTAATACTGTTGGTGTTGGTTCGCTCATGGTACACTCCATTCCCCTCGTTCAAAACGAGGTTAAAAATTTAAGGAACAAAAACCCGCACTCCACTACGGTGAAGGACTTCTCATTGGTGATATTGCATATAAATTAGCCTTCACAGTAAAAGAATACAGGTTCTGCTGATTTATGCCTTATGTAAATTATAACATATTGACTTTATTATTTCAACTATTGAAATGTAGAAATTTTGGAGTTATTTTAGTGCACTTTACTATAAAAATACCGTAAAATATACCATTAGTACATTTTGAGGTAATTCTATTTAACTTATCAAGTAATAATTATGTATTTAGTTACAATTAAGAAATATAAATTGATAAAGAAATACTTTGTTATTATAAAAAAATCATTTTCCGTTCAAAAACAACATAACATTTCAGACAACAAACACATAGCATAATATGCTTATTTCAAAACAAAAAAGCGGTCCACTCGGACCGCTTATAATACTTTTATTAGTTGCCAAGCATCTTGAAGATATCATCAAGATCGTAATCCTGACTTGATGAAGGCTGTGCAGGTCTCTGCTGCTGCGGAGCACCATAGCCGAAGCCGTCAATAAGAGGATTGTCGATAGGAATGATCTCTTCCTCAGGGCTCTCCTCAACAGGAGCATCAGCAACAGGAGCTGAATCGTCATCGAAGCCTGCTGCGATAACAGTGATAGTCATCTCATCCTGCATATCTTCCTTGAATGCTGTACCGAAGATGAACTCAACACCCTCAGCAGCTGTATCTGTGATCATCTTTGTAGCTGCATCAACATCGGAAGAAAGAATATCCTCTGACATTGCGATATTGATAAGGAGTCTCTTAGCACCGGAGATAGATGTTTCGAGAAGCGGGCTGGAGATAACGGCATTTGCAGCATCTCTTGCCTTGTCCTTGCCTGTACCGTGACCGATAGCCATGTGAGCATAGCCTGCGTCCTTCATGATAGTTGAAACGTCTGCGAAGTCAAGGTTGATGTATCCTTCCTCAACGATAAGGTCTGAGATACTCTTTACACCTGTCTTGAGAACGTCATCTGAAAGAGCGAAGCTCTGCATCATTGTAAGAGGCTTGTCAAGACCTACGAGAAGTCTCTCATTTGGGATAACGATAAGAGAGTCAACATACTTTCTGAGCTCTGCGATACCTCTTTCAGCCTGTGCCATTTTCTGCTCTCTCTCGAAGAGGAAAGGCTTTGTTACAACAGCAACAGTAAGGATATCCATTTCTTTTGCGATCTTAGCGACAACAGGAGCAGCACCTGTACCTGTTCCGCCGCCCATACCTGCTGTAATGAAGATCATGTCAGCACCCTTGAGGTGTGTCTCGATCTCATCGCGGTTCTCTTCAGCACTGCGCTGACCGATCTCAGGCTTGTTTCCTGCGCCTCTGCCCTTTGTGAGCTTAGCGCCGATCGGTATTCTTGTTGTAGCCTTGGACTTGTTGAGAGCCTTAGCATCTGTGTTGATAGCGATATATTCTATATTATTAACGCCCGAATCTACCATGCAGTTTACAGCATTTCCGCCGCCGCCGCCTACACCTATGACCTTTATATTAACATCGGGTTCGAGTGTTTCCTCATAATTGAAATCTGACATTTGAACTCCTCCTACTATTTATTATCCTTTATAAATCATCAAATTTATATATTAGCCTATAAATACACTTTATATTTTAGCATACTGAGTCTTTTTTTTCAATAGTAAATAAAACATTTTTTATTTTCTGCGAATTTAACAATAACGAGCAGCATATTTTCAGCATTTTGTACATTTTTATTTCTTACCACTGCTGTACAGAGCCGTCGTAATTGCCATAATCTCCGCTGTAATCACTGTAACCGCCATTGTCGCTGTAGCCGGAATCGTTCTGCCACTGGCTTCCGTCATCATAGCCGCCGTTATAGTCCTCACCGCCGTCTGTCCACTGGCTTTGTGCCTCTGTCTGCGGCTCGGGCTTGACAGGAACAGTCGTACTGTTGATGCGGTCAAAGTCAGCTTCCTGCTCTGGATTGCGCTCACCGCTGCCTATCTCGTCTATAGGATTGCCGTACTCATCGGTCTTAGGCTGAGTTGTGGGCTCGATGATGCCGGGATTTGAAGCAGGAGAATCACTTGTTCTGAAACTGCACTGATTTGTGCCTATCATAGTAAGATAGCCCTTTTTGCCCTTTACTGTATCATCATTCATAACATTCTTGGCAAGATTGAGCTTGTATTCAACATCGTTCCAGTTGCCCATTTTGAATATCATGTCATTTTTATACTGTACCAATATGGAATGTTCATCGCTCATATCCACGATAGCAATATTATCGTCCCCCATAGCCACCATAGTGCTTATAAGCTCATGGAACGCCTCGTTTTTGTGCTCATTTTCCGAAGCTACAGGCTTTCCTGGGCTGATCTCGGAGGGATCAAGTCCTAATATCACAGGAAGCCCCTCGGTGATGAAATCATTGGACGCAAGTATTTTTCCTTTTTTGCTGACAATGAGAGTACCGCCTTCATAGCTTACATTAAATGCAGGTATGCATCGAGTAACTGTTATTTCAAGTGATGAAGGGAAATCTCTTTTCACCTTAGCCGTCTCAACGTAAAGCAGCTCATCGAGTATCTTCTGTGCACTCTTTTTAGTATCGAGCCTGAGAAGATTATCGCCTTCGTTTATTCCCGATGCTATAACTATCTCCTCAGCGGAATACATATCAGACTCTCCCGAAACACGTATTTCGCTTATATTGAAAAGAAAAGTGTAGCTTATGGTTATTCCTGCGGTTATTACCAGCAGCAGCACCACAAGTCCGTACACGTTCATCATTCTTTTTCGCCGTCTGATACGTTTGCGGCTGTTTTGTCTTTCGACACTTGTTTTCTCGACGTCCTTCATACTTTCTCCATATCTTTCCGCCTCAGACCCGACGCATATCACCGCCGAGAAGTCTTACGGCTTCTTCAATTTTTTCATATCCTCTGTCGATATGACATATATGACATATCTCAGATGTACCTGTTCCGCAAAGTGCGGCTATTATCATTGCAGCACCGCCGCGCAGGTCGGTAGCCTGCACATTTGCTCCGCGAAGCCTTTCCACTCCCTTTACAACTGCCACCTTGCCAAGCACCTGTATGTCTGCTCCCATTTTTATAAGAGCATCTGTGTGACGGTATCGGCAATCAAAGATATTCTCCTCGAATATGCTTGTTCCGTCAGCAACAGCA
>Ga0310786_10005208_pt1 | contig 17778 bp, 15 predicted proteins | sample AusTroGonzalo_MG_FD_203881 | JGI IMG/M metagenome (GOLD analysis project Ga0310786, IMG submission 203881) | Bovine rumen microbial communities from tropical cattle in Woodstock, Queensland, Australia - Gonzalo_03 (v2) (version 2) | ecosystem: Host-associated > Mammals > Digestive system >... | reverse complement strand
CCCTCTCAGGGCTGCTGATCCAGGAGGACAACGCCTTCGTGCGGGCGGTCCTCGGTCTTTTCTTCATCGATTACATCCGCCCTGTCCGCACGGGCAGCGGACTGTTTGCGAGGCTGTACATGAACAGTCAGCTCCTCGCCGGAGGATACCCCTGGACCGTTATACCCGCCAACGAAGCCAGGGCGTTCGAGGAATCCCTTGAGAAAGCAAGGGTGACAGGAGAGATCAGCGATCTCGCACGAAAGATCGCATGGCATAGTCTGAACAGTTTCGTCGCCCCGAAACTGAACGGGGAGGACCCGGAACAGGACTGACCGTCACTCCTGCCGAAGCATGGCCGGGACCGCCCCCTCAAGATCGCCTATAATCTCCTCGGTGACCTGTTGCACGTCCCATACCGCCACGTCATCCTTCCAGGAACAGTACTCCATCTTGTCGTAGGGGTACGTCTTCGTCTGGCCCTCGCCGTAGCAGAGCGACAGATGGAACATCTCGTTGCAGGGATCGTGGAGCAGGCAGAAAAGCTCCATCGTCTCGACGAGGCCCATCAGGCAGGAGCCCTTAGTCTCCTCGACGGCCCTCGCGACGAAGAACCGCACGTCGCCCCTCAGGACATCAAAGCGGTTATATGTGGGAATCTGCACCACTGCATTCGAAGGCCTGGCTATCTGCCAGGTCTTCCCGTCTATGACGACGAGACCCTGGGCGGATTCCGGACGGAGGGTGAGGAGGTCGGACATGCCCACGCCGAGAGCATCGGCGATGTCCTGGATCTTGGATACGGTGGGGTTGCCCTTCACGCTGCTCAGCAGGTTGCTGACGGTGGTGCCCATCCGGGCGGCGATGTCGGAGAGCTTGAGGCCCTTGGCCCTTGCGATCTCCCTGAGGTTCTTTTCAATGTCGGCCATGACATTCAGTTTCGTTTCAGCAGGCAAGATACGACCAAATAATATATTATCCAAATTAAAATAGTTTTGAATAATAAATTATTCCATTTTACTCGAGTCTGACCTTAACTAGAAAAGGTTGACACTTTTGGGGTGGTTAAACTAAGATTGTTTACACATTCACTGGACCGGTTTACATCATAGGTCCTATTCCCCTAAAGTGGTTGTCAAACGTACTGTTTCCGTTGACACGATGTTGGAAGACGAGAGTCTTCCTTTTTTGTTGATAGATGGCGGCCTTTGCGGCCGACATTCATCAACAACGCATCAAAGGTAAGTACTTTTTTCTACATGGCCATCACCTCCTCTGTTATTGCATTACTCATAGCACTTTCATTTGCCTGGTTATCCCCGAGCTTTTGTTCGGGATGATAGTAGTAGTTCTTCCATACGCGTCGTTGCTCTCCATATTGAGTATGAGCTTGTTCCGGCGTTTGCCAACCGATACTCATATGAGGCCTTTCCGTGTTGTAGAAGGGGATGATTCTTTCCAGGACGTCCTTGCATTCCGACCTGGATGAGATGGTCATCTTATATAGCCATTCCACTTTCAATATCCCGTTTGAGCGCTCTGCGATAGCGTTCTCAAGCGGATCTCCGCTTTGAGTCATACTGATGCTTATATTGCGCTGCTTGAGTTCGCTCACATACGCATCACTGCAGTATTGACAGCCTCTGTCGGAATGATGTATCAAGCGACTGGCCGTGTAGTTGTCTATTGTCCCGAGGGCCATCTTAAGAGCCTCAAGAGGATACGTCGTTTCTAAAGTAGGCCCCAAGGACCATCCAACGATCTTGTGGGAATAGGCGTCTGTTATCAACGAAAGATAGCAGACGCCTTCTCCCGTTTCTATATATGTTATATCACTGACCCATATCTGATTAGGCCGATGAGGGACCACATCTTTGATGAGGTTCGGGTACTTCCTGTAATGATGGTTAGAGTCGGTAGTCTTATATCGGCGCCGACGCCGGATGTGTACCATTAGTCCGTTCTTCCGGAGTATCTCGATGAACGCATCACGACCCGGCATGCAGCCGGTCTCCTTGAACAGCGTGCTGATAATGATATACAATTTCACGCACCCCAGACCCGGATTATCTTTACGATAATCGCGAGCCTTCTCTACGATCAGCGACTCGATAGCATCTTCTGCAAAGTCATCCTCTTTGTGCTTATAAAAAGCCTGCCTGCTATAACCAAACAGCCCGCAGAGAACCCCCAGAGACGATTCGGGGATTCTCTCGCGTAGCAGGGCTACTGTTTGGTGCCAGATTTTTTTCTGATCGGGATGTTGAAGGTCTCCTCAGCCACGTCAATCATTGTATCATACGCCTTGGAACGTAGTTTCTCCAGTTCCAGGGCCTTCTGGAGGCGCTTGTTCTCTGCCTCCAACTCCTTCACCCGATCTTCAGGACTTTGCTTTGCCATAGGATCAGAGGGATTGGTCTCTTCATGCAAAGATACCAATTCCTGCTCATACACATACTTGTCCACCCAGTTTAATAATGTCTGGCGGTGCTTGATGTGATACTTTTCCTGAATCTGGCTGGCCGGAACATGCCCTTGGACATATTCCGCGACAATGGCGATTTTATCCTCCTCCGTAAACAGGTATTTGCCAGTATGTATCTCAACATACTCATGGTGGCCGGTTTCACCATTCCACCTTCGAACTGTTTTCGTTCTTTCTCTCATTGAACTGTACTTTTTGTCCCCGTACAGTGTCAACTTTTTTCAGTTCAAGTCAGTCTGTCGGGCGGCTAGTGGACGGAGGTCTTGGGGATATCGTCCCAAAGGGTGGTGTAGTGAGGGCTCTGGTGGTCCCGACTCATCTTGATCTCACCGCTGCCTTGCGAACCAAGCAGAACAGCGCCACGGCCAAACGCCTTATGGATGGAGTCGATGCTCTCTGACAGCTTCGACTCCTTTTCCAATGCCGCCATGTCCGAGAAGAGGGAGTGGGCGAAGCCCTCCTCCTGCACGAGCCGGGTAATGACGACTCCGGCTTTCTTGTAACCGTAGCCAGGCCGGTAGAAATCCCGGCAGCCCTCTAGGGCATGCCTTATAAAGACGCGGTGGTCGGCCGTCCCGTCAGGGATAACGACGTACTTGCTGGCATAGGTCTGGGGAGCGTTCTCCTTGAACCGGTTCGTGATGGCGAAGACGACCATCTCCAGGGCGATCGAGTGCTGCGCACGGAGCTTCGTGACGGCTCCTTCCGCGAAGTTCGCGACCTGCTCGCTGAGCTCCTGCAGGCTGGTGACCTCCTTGCTGAAACTCCGCGACACGCAGATGGTCTTCCTCGGCTCGATCATGTCCTCCAGCGCGATGCAGGGGATGCCCTTGAGCTCCTTCCACGTCCGGTAACCGGGCAGGTGAAAGAGCATCCGGACCGTCGTCTCGGGAAGGCTCGCGTAGTCCCAGGCGGTCTTCACGCCCATGGCCTCGAGCTTTCGCATCATCCTCCTTCCGATGCCCCAGACATCCTCGGCCGGGAAGTTCCTGAGGACCTTCTCGATGTCCTGGGGCCGGTGCATGTAGCAGCCGCCTTTGAGCTTGGGGTAGCGCTTGCAGAGCTTCGAGGCGATCTTCGCGAGGGTCTTTGTCGGTGCGATGCCCACGGATACCGGTATGGAGGTCTGCCTCCAGCATTCCCGGGAGATCTCCTTGGCGTAGGCGTCGTAGTCCACGTCGATGCCGTCCAGGTCCAGGAACGCCTCGTCTATGGAATAGACCTCGATGCAAGGGGAGTAAGAGCGAAGGACCTCCTGGACCCTCCGCGACATGTCGCCGTACAGCGCGAAATTCCCGGAAAACACGGCAACATGGTTCTTCTCCACGATGTCCCTTATCTTGAAGAGGGGGTCGCCCATCTTGATGCCGAGCGCCTTGGCCTCGTTGGACCTGGCCACCGCGCATCCGTCGTTGTTGGAGAGCACGATGACCGGCCTCCCGTTCAGCTCCGGACGGAAGACCCTTTCGCACGAGGCGAAGAAATTGTTACAGTCGGCAAGGGCGTACATGGGAAGAAAGGTCTACTTCTTCTTGCACCAGGTCAGGATCAGGAGGTAGTTCACGATCACGGGAGCGGCACAAAGGAATATCTTAACCCAGTCCCACCCAGTAATCGGTATAATAAGAATGAGAATGCCCAAAACAGCCAGTGACCCAGCATGAGCCAGGCGGAACTTCCGGGAATCGAAATCCTGATAGTTCTTGCCGGTATTGCGGTAATACCACTTCATATATTTCTCACCCGTGAAGAAAAACACAACGATGGCCCAGATAATGGACAGTGCGCCGATGACATAAGTGAACATAGTGCGAAAGATGTGGGATTAAACTTTCTTGATGATCCAGGTGACGACACCCCAGATGAGGAAGTCGTTGTCCGGGCCGACGGGTATCGGCTTGTACTTGGTGTTCCTCTCGTTGCAGGGCAGAAGGACCGCGCCTCCCTCGTGGATCTCCACCCGCTTGACGGTGTACTCCCCGTCGATGAAGCAGACCGCCTTGCAGTTGTTGTAGGGATCCACGGCCCTGTCCACGATGATGATGTCGCCCTCGTCCATGTCGGCGTCCACCATCGAGATGCCGTCGATGCGGAAAAAGTAGGTCGAGGCGCTGTGCTGCACCAGCAGCTTCGCCAGGTCCAGCTTCTCCCTCACCTCCTCGGCGGGAGAGGGGAATCCGGCCTTGACGGTGCCGGCAAAAGCCAGCTCCAGGGAGTCGCTGTCATTTATCGGATGAGGAATCATAGGGACAAAGATAGCAAAGGATTGTGCCAAATGATGACCCAAGGGAAGAATTCGTGTCAGATATCCCTCGGGCGCCGGTCGTAGTCGTTCTCGAGGGCCAGGACATACTCCACGATCTTGTCTGGATAGGAATTCGCCAACGAATTGTAGTAGACGTCGAAGAGATCGCTCATCATCTCCTCCTGGTCCCTGTAGAGCATGTCGAAAGTGACGATGGTCTTGATGAGGTAGATGTTGTCTGTCCGCTCGCCGAACATGATGCCGTCCGGATGGTAGGCCATGAAGTCGATCTTCTCCTTGGAGAGCACCTCGTCCATCGAGGCGACGCCCTTCTTCCTGTCGTCGGAGAGGAGCATGAACGACCAGCGCCAGATCCTGTTCACGAAGAACTTGATAAGGTCCGGGCCTGACATATCGCTGCCGCCGAGGATCCTCTCGCGGTACCTGCTGAAGAAATGCGGAGGAAAGACGAAGGAATTGCCTCCCTTGGGGTCCAGGAACGCGCAGAAAAGGCCTTCCGGCCTGTCGAAGACGCAGTAGTAGTCGATGACCGGGTCGTTCCACTCGCCCCGCTTGATCGCCGTGAGCATAACCCAGAAACGGTTCCGCTTCTCGATGGACTTGCACTCGTAGTGACGGCGGACGGGGTAGCGGCTGGTCTTCAGCACGACGGAGCCGAACTTACGCAGGCGGTTGTCCAGCGTACCGATCGTATTGGTGAAATCTTTGTGGAGCTCCTCGTGGATCTCCTTCAGGGTCATCGAATCGACAATCATAGGGAAGGAGGATCAGGGGATGTCATAACAGGTAGACCAGACGAAAAGGCCATCGGAGGTGGCGAGTTTGCTGACCAGGCGGATCAGTTCCGGGTCCGGCTCGTAGAGGGTCAGGTAATGCTCGTCGCCGGCATAGGCGAACAGCGCGTCCGTATGATTGACACGGATGTAAAAGGGGTTGGGGGAGGCGTTGGTCTTCAAAAGGAAGCGCTCCAGGTCCTCCGGGGCGAAGTCTCCGCTGAACGTCTCGCAGTCCCTGCTGACCTCAAGCTCGCAGTAGCAGTTGAGCTTGTTCAGGAAGGAGGCGAACTTCCGGATGATCTCGTCCAGCCGGGACCGGAAATACCGTTCCACCTCGAAATAGCGGCCGGGGGAGTCCGACGGGACCCGCTCCGGCAGGATGTCGATGATGCAGTAGGGTTTGCCCTCGGTGTCGATCATGGCGTCAGAGGATTACGATGAGCCCGGCGATGAGGGCGGCCGGGATGGCCAGCACCATGCCGATGAGGCCACCCTTGATGTGGAACCAGTAGTCGTGGTAATCCTTCACCATGTCCTCGGTCCCCTTGATCACGAAATGCTTGTCGTGGCAGAACCATAGGCAGTCCAGCACGAAGGCGTCGAACCAGTCCACGACGCACCAGAGGGTATAGGCCGTGAGGGCCCCGCACCAGAATGTAGTGCAGCCGTTGACATACTTCACGAGAAGGCCCAGCAGCACGCCGAAAATGAGCAGGGCAACGATCTTCTTCGCGTAGAAGGCCGGTCCGCCGGGACGGTTGCTGTCGTCAACCAGTCCGAGGGACTTGCAGCGCTCGATGATGGCCGGGGGATAGTTGAAGACGGTCTTCACCGGGTCCCTGGACATTAGGAACACGAACAGCGTGAAGAGGGCGCAGGCGAGCAGGGATTCGAGCAGGAAGGTCATAGGCTACAGGTACTTGTGGAAATTATACTGTCCCCTCAGTTCAGCCTTGGTCTTTTCATCCTGATGAGTGAAATAGGACTTCCAACCGGGGCAGAAGTTGATGTGCCAGCGCCAGAGTCTTCCGAGCGGAGACTTGGGCCTCTTGTCATAGTGAGCGCGGAGCTTGCAGGTTTCGCAGGGGTATTGTGTCATGGTTAGAACTCAATTATTTCTCTAAGTCGATGGTGAATCAGATGCCAATCTTGTGCAAGATCCACGGTGCAGAAACGGTACTGGTGGGCACTCTGGATGAAATTGAAGGTTTCTTCTTGAATGCCGGTCTTGGGATATACCATAATCCCTTTTGTAGAGAGTGTGTACGGAATGTTCTTATCCTCCTGATTGCTAACGTAACTGGTAATCTGGGAGATGTGATCGCGGCGAAGTTTCTTTACCGTTTCAAAACGAGCAGACAACATTTCTTTATAATACTTGGCATCGAGGATAATACGCTTTCCAGACGTAGGATTATCCAAGGTCACGTCGGTAATCATTTCAGGGAGCACGTCTTCGTCATCTGCTTCAAGTGCCGTGAGCTGGAAATGAATAATGGAGCGTTTGACGATAGGATACTCCTGGGCACATTCTTGACGGTAGAAGTTGAGAAGAAACGATTCAAAGATTGCATTCATCTTGCTCTCATCCCGCGTAAAATCCAAGAACTTATACTCGCCGGGACGATTCTGTTCTGGCAAAAGCCGTTCGTAAAGCAACTCACAAACGTTGATAATGAGCCTGTAGAAGCGATTATTCCGATTAAGACGGATATCTTTGAATACAGAGCGGTCAAGCGTAATGATACCTACCTTCGGGAAACGAAGAAAGGAGCGGCGCAAATCCTTGCGGACATCCATGTCCAATTCCTTATCGCCCAGCAGGCGATACATCGAAGTGTACACAATCTGATTGAGAAGGATATCGCCTGTCAATTCATCGAGTGTGCAGATGGTTTTCCCTTCCCTGTACCGATTATGTTTGAGCGTTTGATCCAGTTCTAGTTTTCCTTTGATACCAGCGATTTCCTCTTCGTGTATGCGGTATTCTTTGGCGATCCCCCTCTTCAGTAGGACGTCAGCGCCTTTTGTCAGGAGGCGTGAGAGCAGATCTACGACGGCCGGGCATGATTTGGCGTCAACATTTACCCAGTGTCGCTGCTCGGGTAGCCCCCATGCATAGCATAGGAGATAATAGAGGTTCTGTATGGGGATCAGTGTCTCCACAGTTACAGCTTAAGCATCTGTTTCAGTTCAGACAGTCGGCTACTGTCATCAAAGCAGACCTCCTCCAAATACGGGAAGAGTTCATATTGGCAGATGTCATTCCACCAGGCCGACTCATCTCCTTTTTCAAAACCCTCAAAGTTGCAGAAATAACTGTGACCGATTTCCATTCCGCGGAGCATTTCGTCCCGGTGGATTTCTTGATTGACAGCCACAATCTTGTCGGTGATCTTATCGACAAAATCAGCGTTCATCCTGGCTTTCAGGAAATCCTTGAAGGTGTCTCCATATTCAGGCAGAAGGGTAATGAAAGAGAAACGACGTCTGAGGGCATAGTCCACGATGGCTAGCGATCGGTCGGCTGTATTCATACAGCCAATGATAAAAACGTTTTCCGGCACATAGAAGGGGTCATCCGTAGCGTTGGAGTATGTCAGGCGAGCGGTGTGTTTATCACCGCGCTTATCGTGCTCTATGAGCATCATCAGCTCGCCGAAGATCTTGCTGAGGTTGCCACGGTTGATTTCATCAATGATGAAGAAATACGGCTTGGAATCGTTCTTCGCCCGCTGGCAGAACTCATAGAATATGCCGTTGCGGACCACAAATCCATCTTTGGAAGGCCGGATACCTTGGATAAAGTCTTCGTAGCCATAGGATTGATGGAACTGAACCGTTTCGATGCAGGACTCATTTTCCTCTCCGAGGATGGAGTATGCAATTTTCTTGGCGAGGAAGGTCTTACCGACACCCGGAGGGCCTTGCAGAATTATGTTTTTCTTGCGCTTTAGGAGACTCTCGATATGGTGGAAGGTCTCTGGTGCAATGAAAGGCTTTTCTGGGTCTTTCTCGAAGGAATAGACGGGATTATCCTCACTTTCAGGGCTAAAGAACAATGTATCGGTAGGCTCTTTTCGGACATACTCGAGCAGACGGTCAAATTCGTCGGAGGTCAGCTTGAACAGGGATCCTTGGTTACTGATGAAGACCTCACTCTGTTTCAATATGTCATCTTCCAGCAGCTCCGACCAGGACACCTGATGGGAAAACTTCTCGACTACCTTGAACTCGAATTCATCCTTGGAGCGCTTCGTGACCTCAAAGAGAGCTTTGACCTTCTTCACGGGTGTTGTCTCGTACCCGATAATCTGGTCCCCAGGCTTAATCTCCTCGAAATACTTGTAAATGCGCCGTTTATGGCCGTTCTCGTTTATGGCCGTATAAGTCTGGACCTGTCCCACTTCAATGGCATCGATACTCCAAATCTTGGGGTTAGCATTCAGCCAATAGTAGTAGACGACAGCCTCATTAGCAATCTTCCCTTCAACGAGAAGGTTGAGCTTCTTCACATAGTCCGGATACTTAGTCAGTTCCGTAAGCGTCTTCAACGCTGTGGGCTCTTGCGTTGTCCAATCACCGACCTTTTCCCAACGTACCTTGCGAATATTGTTGTAGTCCGGGAAACTGTCATCGAAGTAATAATCAGACTCCACGACGCCACGGCCAATAATGTGGTTGCGGCCCTGTTTGGCGAAAATAATGTCTCCTACTTGAATATCGTGGCAGAATTCCCATGTGGCCAGGCCGTCATTCTTGTAATTCGTGGAGGCATTACCGTATTGGGCCTTCATTGCTGTGCGGATTTCATCCAGTGAGGCATATTCATTGAGGTCGCCCAATTCTTCCCAACCTATGCAGGCGATTCCTTCCTTCTGGCATCTCTCCCATTTGCTGGCATTGGCTCCAGGGGACAATATCCAATACTTGGTATTGATATTCTCCTCAACGGGCTTTTCGTCTCTACGGCATAAGCGATCCATAAAAACGATGACGTCTTCATCGCCTTTCTTTTCCATCAAGAAGGCCTGCAGCTCTGATATTTTCTTGGATTTTGCATTCTCCATTCCATAGGACGTGGCGAATTTGACCAGCATCTCACGGCTATAAATCGGAATCAACTTATCGTTTGAATATAGATATGCGATTTTCCACTTCACGACATCGCCAATCATAATGTCGTCAATGGCCGTAAAGTTGCCATTATTCGCTTCCGTGGCAATTTGATTAATGCGGAAACGAACGACATCATAGGCTGCGTCCCTGTTGTCACCGATACTTGTCAGCCATGTGTATTTACCATCACGCAGATATTTGCCATTCTTTTTCTCCTGGTTTCGATTCTGATTATACTCGAAGATGTAGAACTTGTAGGCAGAACCTCCCCAGATGGATCCCAATTCTGATGTAATGCTCTCAAGCCAGTAACAGAAAGAGTTAGAACGCTCAAGATTCGTGTATGTCTCCAACGGCATCGCGGGGAGGGATGCCAGAGGAAAATGCTCCAAGAATTGGCGCTTAATGTCGCGGAGTTCGTTTAGTTTTTCCGGTGTCATATTGTGCTATTAGTATAATTCATAATTGGTTGTATCCACATCCGCCCACTGCTCGCACTGGTGGATGACGGTCTCAAGGGCAGACTGCTCTTCCTCCGGCGGGTAATGATATTTCTTCAGGAGGCGCTTTACCTTAGAGCGCATACCGGCGCGTGCGGATTCCTTCTTCTGCCAGTCGATGGTTCGGTTCTTCCGTAACTCCTCGGTTAGCTCCTTCGTCATATTAACCAACTGCTCGTTGGTATAAAAGTCCTTGACGGCCTGCGGGCGAGTCAATGCGTCATAGAAGGCTTTCTCCTCAGAGTTGAGACCAAGGCTATCTGCGGCCTGCTCGTTCTGGGCAATTTCCTTGGCCAGTTCCAGCAGTTCCTTGATGACTTCCTCATTGGTGAGGAGCCCTTTCAAATAGTTGGAGAGGGCCATATTGATGAGTTCGGAGAATTTCTGAGCCTGAACCAGGTTGGTGCGCTGATAAAGGTGAACACGTTCCTTAAGTAGTTTCTTCAAGAGCTCGATAGCAATGTGCTTCTCCTTCATCTTGGAGATCTCCTCCAGGAAAGCTGGGTCAAAGAGCGAGAATTCTGCCTTAACATCCGAGAACAAGTTGATGACTCCTTCACTCTTGATGCTCTGCTTGAGTAACTCTCCTATACGTTCGTTGATTTCCTTCTTGGAGACTTTTGTCTTTATGTTCTTGATGCGGTTTATGGCCGTGCGGACCGTCTCAAAGAAAGCGGATTCGTAGCGCTGCTCTTCGTTGAGAAGGCTCCGGCAAAGACTGACGGCATTCTTCAACAGCAGTGCCTCCTTCAGGAAGGAAGTGCACTGTTCCTCCATCGACGGAGCCAGCATAAAGTTGACGGCGCCCTTGATGATTTCAGCACGGTCTGCGTCGGTGCCATCGTGGAACTTGGCGTAGTTGAAACCGTGGAAGAAGTCGCGACAAACTTCCAGTTTCTCCTTGAACTTGACCAGAGCTGTCTCCTTAATATCAGGATTGCCGTAATTCTCCTGGTCTTGCTTGGTATAGTCTCGCATGGCCTCTTTGAGGGCCTTGGCAATACCGATGTAGTCCACGACCAAACCACCAGCCTTCCCAGAGAACACACGGTTCACACGAGCAATGGCCTGCATAAGATTATGCCCGGACATCGGCTTGTACACATACATGGTGGCCAGCGAAGGCACATCAAAACCGGTAAGCCACATATCCACGACGATGGCAATCTTCATCGGGTCATTGTCGTCCTTGAACTTCTTTGCCAGCTCTTTCTTGTATTGTTTGTTGCCCACGATCTCGTGCCATTCCTCCGGATCATTGTTGGAACCGGTCATCACAACCTTCACCTTCTCGGTCCAATTGGGACGAAGTTCCAGAATGCGCTTGTAGATCCGAATGGCAATAGGGCGGGAAAAAGCCACAATCATAGCCTTGCCGGTGAGTTCGAACTGGCGGTTCTCCTCGTAGTGTTTGAGGATATCCTGTACCAGAGAATCGATGGTCTCCGGAGCGCCGAGAATCTCTTCCAGATGAGACATTTCGTGCATGCTCTCCTCAATTTGCTGGGGAGTTGCTCCTTCATCGGCGAGAATCTCGTATTCCGCATCGATGGCTCTGATAGTCGCTTCATCCAGTTTGAGATTGACCACGCGGGACTCGTAGAATACCGGGCAGGTGGCACCGTCCTTGACAGCCTGCGTCATATCATAGATATCGATGTAGTCGCCAAATACCTCTTGAGTATCACGATCCTTCTGGGAAATAGGCGTGCCGGTGAATCCAATGAATGAAGCATTGGGCAGAGAGTCGTGAATAATGCGGGCTGTACCGACACTGATTCTGCCTTGGGCGTCAACCTTCTCTTCAAAACCATAGTGGCCACGGTGTGCCTCATCTGCCATCACAACGATGTTCCGGCGCTCAGAGAGAGGCTCGTTCGATTCCTCGAACTTCTGCATCGTGGTAAAGATAATGCCGTTAGCCTCACGTCCTACCAGCAGCTCACGGAGATTCTCCCGGCTGGAGGCTTGGACGGGTTTCTGGCGGAGGAAGGCCTGGCACTTGGAGAACTGGGTATAAAGTTGGTCATCAAGATCGTTACGGTCTGTGATGACGACAATTGTGGGCTTATTGAGGACAGTCTGAATCAAATGGGCGTAGAACACCATAGATAGTGACTTGCCGCTGCCTTGAGTGTGCCAGAAGACGCCAATCTTACCGTCACCGTTGGTGGCCTTGACGGTTCGGTCAACAGCCTTCTTGACGGCGAAATACTGGTGGTAGCCAGCAAGAATCTTTGCGGATCCCGCCTCGTCCACGCTAAAGCAAGTAAAGTTCTTGATGAGATCCAGGAAGCGGTCACGCTTGAACATCCCGACGAAGAAAGTGTCGTAGTCGATGAAGTCCTTGGTCTCCTCCATGCCATCCTTGGTCTTCCATTCCATGAAGCGGTCTTCCTTGCTGGTAATGGTTCCAGCCTTAGAAAGCGCCATGTCACTCATCACGCAAAAGACGTTGTATATGAATAGGGAAGGGATTTCTTGAATGTAGTTACGGATCTGACGGTATGCAGCTGAAGCATCGGTTTCCTCACGTGACGGCGATTTGAGTTCCACAAGAACCAGCGGCAGACCGTTCACGAAGATCATGATGTCCGCCCGCTTCTCGGATTTCTCCACGTAGGTCCACTGGTTGATAGCCTGGAAGGTGTTCCGGTCCGGATGGGCGAAGTCAATGAGGTACACGATGTCGTTGACCGTCTCTCCTTTGTGCATGTAGCTCACCTCAACGCCGTTCTGGAGGTAATCCATAAACTGCTGGTTTTTTTGAACCAAAGTACCAGAGTCGATGTCGCGGACCTTACGAATTGCCTCATCAATGGCCGCCGCCGGTTTGGTGGGGTTCACCAGCATCAAGCTGTGTGCGAGCTGCGCCTCATAGAATGGGACACGGTAGTCTCGCTCTATCTCCGGGCCGTAAACATGGTCATAGCCCAGATTCTCCAATAGAGAGAGAACCGCTTTCTCGTAACTTTCCTCGTCAAAGATACTCATATATCTAAGTATTGTTTATCAATTATATAGTAGTTCTATAGTATTCTTCTATGCCGCCAAATTATGATTTATGCGAGTGTTAAGGGTGATTTTCTCGTCAATACACGAAAGAATGCTTGCTATTCTATCCTGCGTTTCTCGGCCAGGTAACCTGACTGGAAAATGAGGGAATTTAGTCATTAAGATACGTTCAACCGTAGCACCGTATACTTTGTTCTTCTCTATTACGCAACGCCATTCTGGTGAAAAGAAATAGTAAAACAGATATCGAACATTCACTAAATCTTTGTTCGGTCGAATCAGACCTAAGCGCCTGCCAAGACAACCGTGGAAACCAGCAGGAATAATTGCATATAGGTTCAATGTGGCTTCATTCGTAAAAACGATATCGTCTTCCTGAGGCACAACTCGTTTCGTCCACGCAGGAAGATCATCCTCGGAAATACGTTTTGCATTCTCGAAATTGATGTGCCCGTCAGAGCCTATAGCGGGAATGCCGAGATAATAGCCACCCACACTGGACTCCTTAGGGGTTGCATGAGGCCCTTCAAAAATCCCAGTACAGATTTCTTTAATCTCAACTGTTTTCCACTCTTCCATAAATGAGAATTTAGCAGGTAAATTGACCGGACATTAGTTGTGGTAGCAATGTATCACGGAGTAAAGATAGCCTCTGATTCTGCACACGATGCTCGGCGATCAAGTCAGTGTTATCTCTTATAAGAGATTCATATTCAGCTATTATTTCTTTGGGAGGTATGATTATACTCCAGGACTTCAAATCTGATTGGGTCAATAGAGGTTGCGTAGAGCCTCTATTCAGAGAACTATAATCTACTTCCCCAAGTTCTTGGTACACGAAATTCTCGTAAGGAGATTGTATGATCAGAGTATTGTCTGATGGCCAGCAAGGAAAATCAACTCTCTGCAAGATACCAAGTGTTCCAACTCGCCCTGTTATAATTGCTCGCTCTTTAAGATAAACAGAATCCGTAAAAGCCATAACGGAGGATGCACCGAAGACCGGAATTGCGTGTTCGGCACTGCTCGACTCATATTTAACATTTGGCCTTTTGCCGCTGGTCACAGTTGCAATGTCACTAATTTTCCCTATGCGCCATCCCTCCGGAATCAATCCCAGCTCTGAATATACAAACTTCCCATCTTTAAACGGCTCAAAATCAATGAACCAAGACTTATACAGAGCCTGTGCCTGCTCCTCTAAATTATGATTTCTTGGCCTTCTTGGGGTCAAGAAACGACGCCTGTGACGGCTGTATGCGTGAAGAGCGGTCATCAGGCGATAAATTTACGGTGAGAGAGTTTGACATTGGTCTGGTTCACCATTGCGTAGCGCATGGTAGTGTCAATCTTGACGTGCCCCAGGAGTTTCTGTACCTGCTCCACGGGCATTCCTTTGTCTATGGCCATGGTGGCCAGTGTACGGCGGAACTTGTGCGGATGGATGCGCGGCACCTTGAGGCTGCGGCCCAGCTGGCGGAGGCGAACCTCAACGCCGGAGATCTGGAGCCGCTCGTGCGGTTTGTCCAGCGTTACGAACAGGGCCGGATTCTTATCCTTGCGGCTCTTGAGATATTGCTGCAGGTGTATCTTAGCCCGGGCATTGAAATAAACCACCCTTTCTTTGTTACCCTTACCGAAGACAATGCACTCTCGCTCGTTGAAATTGACATCCGCCCGGTTGAGCTTGACCAATTCACCGACACGCATTCCTGTTGAGGAAAGCAGGTCAATGATGGCCAGGTCACGAATATTCTTGCAGTTGTCGCGCAGGATTTCCATGTTCTCGTCCGAAATGGTTTCCTTCACCTGCTCGCCGGTCTTCACCTTGTGGATGCGGCGGACGGGGCTTTTCAGGATGAAATCCTCATCCTCCAGCCAGGAGAAGAAGGAAGAGAAGATCCTTCGGATGTTGTCAATGGTGACCTTGCTGGATTTGTGCTTTTTCTGGAAGACTGCCAAGTAGGCCCGGAGGTCGTCGGTGGTGTAGTCCTTGACGGCCTTGGGCATATACTTGAACAGTTGCTTGATGGTTGTCTCGTAGTATTTGATAGTCTTGGCTGAGCAGCCTTCCACCAGCTTGGCAGACAGGAATATCTCCAGCAGACGGGTGTTGGTGATAATGTCTTCCTGGACTTTGCCGCCTTCATCGATGAGCGTGTAGCCGGAGAGCGTCTGCAATAAGACGCTGCTCAACTGGGTCATCTGGTCTACTGTCAATGTTCCGGACATTGCCTCCGTAATCTGGGTAATAAATGTTTCTTTCATATCCTCTATGTTAAATTGAACAAAGAGGATAAAATACACTATTTAAGTTCAAAACCTATTGAGGCGAGCTGCTTGCGGATTTCCTCCTCCAGCTCGTGGGACTTCTTGAACATCTCGGAGAGTTCGCCGGTAAGGCGATTCATCTTCTCCTCAAAGGGCTCACCATCATCTTCTGTCTCAGCGATGCCCACATAGCGGCCTGGTGTGAGTATGTAGTCCTGCTTAGCGATATCGTCAAGGGTGGCCACGGCGCAGAAGCCCTTTTCGTCCTCCAGTTCACCGGCCACGTATTTGTCGTAAGTCTTGGCAATCTTCATAATATCCTCTTCCATGAGCTCACGCAGGCGGCGGGTTACCATGGTGCCCAGGTTGCGGGCGTCAATAAACAGGGTCTTGCCGGACTGCTTCTTGTTGCGGTTGAGGAACCACAGGGAGACAGGGATGCCGGTGGAATAGAAGAGCTGGCCGGGCAGGGCTACGATGCATTCTACGAGGTCTGCTTTCAGGATGTTCTCACGGATGGTTCCTTCGCCTCCACTCTGGGAAGAGAGGGAGCCGTTGGCCAGCACCATACCAATCTTACCGACCGGTGAGAGGTGGTGAATCATGTGCTGCAGCCAAGCGAAGTTGGCGTTTCCTGCCGGAGGGATACCGTATTTCCAACGGACATCATCCTGTAGTTTGTCAGCGCCCCAGTCGCTCATATTGAACGGAGGATTGGCCATCACAAAGTCGGCCTTCAGTGTGGAATGCTGGTCGTTGAGGAAGGAGTCCGCATTGGCTTTGCCAAGATCTGCATCGATGCCGCGGATAGCCAGGTTCATCTGGGCCATCTTCCAGGTGGTGGGATTGCTTTCCTGTCCATAGACGGAGATGTCGGCAATCTTACCCTGATGGCGTTCGATGAATTTGGCAGACTGCACGAACATGCCGCCAGAGCCGCATGCTGGATCGAATACTCGTCCATGATATGGCTTCAAAACCTCTACCAGTGTACGAACAATACATGCTGGCGTGTAGAATTCGCCAGCGTTCTTTCCTTCCTGAGAAGCAAACATAGAGAGGCAGTACTCGTAGGTGCGACCCAGAATGTCCTTGCTGTCGCCGTGCTCTTTCATGTTGATGTTGGTGAAGAGGTCCACTACATCACCCAGGCGCTGCTTATCCAGCTCGGGACGGGCAAAATTCTTCGGGAGAATGCCTTTGAGTTTTAGGTTCTCGCTCTCAATCATACGCATTGCATCATCGATAACAAGTCCTATCTCCGGAGTATGGGCCGCAGCCGCGATTTCTTCCCATCTGGCTTTTGCCGGGACCCAGAAGATATTAACGCTGGTGTATTCGTCCTTATCTTCTTCCATACCGTAGCCTTCGGCAACGAGTTCAGCGTGACGTTGCTCAAAGCGGTCGGAAATATACTTGAGGAAGATGAGACCGAGAACAACATGTTTGTACTCGGAAGCATCCATGCTACCTCTTAAAACGTCTGCCGCGCTCCAGATCTGCTTTTCAAATCCGACGTCGGCCGTGTTTTTCTTGGCCATATACAAAGTGTTTATTATCGTGCTAGATTGCTTAACTTACAAAGTTATCATTTTTCGCTGAATCTATTGGCATAAACACCTTAGATATTATACGCAAAGTAGTTCATTGTCGATACTATAATCACAGAAAAAGCCCCCCATATAGGGGGCTGAAACACTCAATGCATTTTGTAATGCTTATCTTGACCTGTGCTGAACCTGTGGTTCTTCCTCTTCAACATGTTTCGAAGCAATAGCCAGTTGGATTCCTTCCCGTGGTGAAACACCTGGTCTGAACAAAGAGAAGTCAGCCTTCTCACCCTTGTCCAATTCCAGTTGGATTGCATCAAGCCTCTGGTTGATCATGCCCGTACAACGTTTTACCTCAGAGAGGACCGTCTTCAGAAAGTCAGGGCCTTGCTGAAGGGATCCGAGCCATGATTTGAGGTAGGCAGCGCTGTCGTTCTTCACATGCTTCGTGAGTCCGTGCTGGCTGGCGATGAGGGCGGCCGACAGTTCTGCCGTGAGCTCCTCCTTCGCGTACTCCTCTGAGCCGAATGCATGTCCCATCGTTCTATTGAGCCTGGACTCGGCTCCTGTCGCATGTGCGCACTCATGGAGTGTGTTCGTAGCGAACGCTTCGCCGTCTACGAACTGTTCACGCGTCGGAATGACAATCTCATCCCGGGCAGGGGAGTAGTAGGCTTTATCACCCTTCACCTGATTGATCGGGCAGAAGAAGAGATTGTCATCTATCATCTTGTCTATGGCCGGATCGCTCTTCAGGTCTCCCTGATGCTCGATCTGACCGGCAGCCATCTGCTTCAGCTTCTCGTTCAGTTCCGGT
>Ga0310786_10005207_pt1 | contig 17779 bp, 15 predicted proteins | sample AusTroGonzalo_MG_FD_203881 | JGI IMG/M metagenome (GOLD analysis project Ga0310786, IMG submission 203881) | Bovine rumen microbial communities from tropical cattle in Woodstock, Queensland, Australia - Gonzalo_03 (v2) (version 2) | ecosystem: Host-associated > Mammals > Digestive system >... | reverse complement strand
CAAAACGGCATTGTTCTTGGTGCGGCGCCCGAGAATCTGTATGACGCGCTTCAGCTCCTTCTCGCGCCCGATGACAGGGTCGAGCTTGCGCTGGCGGGCAAGGTCCGTCAAATCGCGCCCGAACGCGTTTATCATCGGCGTCTTCTGGGCCTTGCCGTTTTCGCCGCGCACGGTGCGTTCTTCGTCCTCGTCGCCTTCAACCCCGGGTTCTTCTTTCGCGTCTTCGCCGGACTTGTCCTGCTCCTTCGCGGTGTTTTCGTCCTTTTTTTGCTGCTGCGGCTGCGCGATCTGCGTGCCGGCCGTCAGGAAATTCGCCACGGACACGCCTGCGTTGAAAAGCAGCTGCGCGGCGACATTCTCCCCCTCGCGCAGCATCGCCAGCACTATATGCTCGGTGCCGATTGGATTCTTCTCCCCCGCCTCGAACTGCGCTATTTCAAGCACCTTACGCGTGCGCGCGGAAATCGGCATCGGGCCGCGCATAAGCAGCGGCTTGCCGTCCCCGGCGATCATCATGTTCATCGATGCCGCGAGCTCGTCCAGATTGTGGCCTAGCTTGACGAGGCGCAGGGACGCCTGGCACTTTGGAATTGCTATGATCGAAAGGAATATGTGCTCGGATCCGACATGATCGTGTCCAAGCTGCCTTGCGCAGTTGGCCGCGCCATTCATCGCATCAGTGGCATTCTTGGTGAGATTCATATGGTTTGTTTCCTCTAAAAGCCCGAATCCGGCAAAGGCGCTATGCCCATATCGCCGAGGCGGATGTTCAAATTTAGCCATGCGCGCCTGCGCATCGCCTCGGGTGCGCGCTCGAGCGTCTCCCGGGCCTTGTCGCGCAAATCGCATTCGCGCTGCTGGCGTTCTTCAAGAAATTCCATGTAGTCTGCCACGGTGCCGCCGTTCGCCAGATACTCCTTGAGCTCGATGCGCATCTGCGCGACGATATTCTTGAGCTGGCGGACCTCTTCGCCTTCTTCGTCCGAATGCACGATCGGGTCGTCGAGCGCCGCGACAAAAGCATCTAGGCCCGCGATGTCAAGTCCTTCGTCCGGCTCGAGTTTCCAGCCTGGCTGCGCGTAAGCGGCGAGGAGCGAATCAAGCGGATTTGAGAACACGCCCTGCCAGCCTTCAGCCACGCCCTTCGCTATAACCTGTTTGTCGCCCGACAGCTGCTGGCGCTTCATCGGCAAATAGGGCGCCCGCGAAGTTGCGCGGAAAACAAGCACCGCAGCCAACGCGGCCACGGCAAGCAGCGCTGCGCCGCCGCCGCACAACCACCAGCGCCAGCGCGTCCAAAACGTCGGATCGTCGCCGATCAGCCTGTACGGACGGATCTTCTGCTTGCGCAAAGCGGCATAGGCCTCGGCGCGGCTAGCGGCCTTTATCTCGCCGCGCCGGTTTTCGTTGTCCTTTGTTTGGTATAGGTAGACGTAGGTCACTTCTTGCGGGAGCTGAAGAGGTAAATCTTATTCTCCTCGCCCTTCACAAGCCGCTGGATGTTTGCGCGGTGCTTCCAAATCACGAAGAGCGCGATTGCGGTGATCAAAACCGCCTGGGGCAGGTCGGCCGTCCCTTTGCACCCCAGCCAAGGGAACCACACGCCGACGGCGAGAAACGCCGCCGCCATGCAAGACCCGAGCGATATGTAGTGCGAGCAGGCGAAGAACACCGCAAACACTGCGAAAGCCACGCCGACGAGCGCCGGGACTAGCGCCACGAGCATGCCGAACGCCGTGGCCACGCCCTTGCCGCCCTTGAACTTCATGTAGGGCGTGAGCATATGGCCAACGACGCAGGTTATGCCTGTGGCGACCGGGAGCCACGCGGGCGCGCCCGCCATGCGCGAAGCAAGCAGCGTAGGCACCAGGCCCTTGAGAAAATCGAGCGCAAACGCAAGAAGCCCCCACTTCTTGCCGACTGTACGGAAAACATTGGTGGCTCCAATGTTCTTGGAGCCCACCGTGCGCACATCTACCCCCCTTGCCTTGCCTATCAGGAAGCCGAATGGAATTCCACCAACCAGATAGGCTGCAAGCAGATAGAGGAATGCCGTCATTCCGCCTTCTTCTCCTCGGCCTCGAACTCTGGCCTCTTGCCGCTGTACCACCAGTACATTACGGGCGTTGCGATGAAGATGGAGGAGTACGTACCGGCAACCACGCCGAACAGCATCGTAAGCGCGAAGTCGTAGATCGAGCCATCACCGAAGAGGAACAGCGCCAGAATCGCGAAGAGCGTGGTCACGGACGTGATCACCGTGCGCGAGAGGCAGGAGTTCACGGCCACGTTGCAGAGCTCGTAGAACGAGAGCTTGCGATCGCGGCGCAGCGTTTCGCGGATGCGGTCGAAAATCACCACCGTGTCGTTAACCGAGTAGCCGATGATCGTCAGGAGCGCAGTAACCACGATCAACGAAACCTGGCGTCCGCAGAGCGAGAAAAGGCCGAGCGAAATCAATGCATCGTGCGCAAGTGCGGCCAACGCGCCAAGGCCGAAGCCGAACTGGAAGCGGATGCCGACGTAGATCAAGATGGCAATCAGCGAGAATATCACGGCCTTCGTTCCAGAACGCTTGAGGTCCGCGCCGATCATCGAGCCGACTTCCTCTACGCTTGCAGGGCTGAAGCCAGCATCGGGGAACTTATCGACGAGCAGCTTGGTAACGTGCGCGCCTACGTCGCGGTTCTCGAGCTTGGAGCCCTTCTTCGTCTCGGCGGATTCGCCGGTCTTGACGAGGAGCGTGGTGTTGCCGACACCGCGCTGGTACTGGATGACCATCGCATTGTCGAACTGGTCGAGCGCCGCGCGGACGTCCGCCACACTGGGCTGCTTGGCCTCTTCCTGCGAAAGATCGTAGACGATCGAGGTGCCGCCCGTCAGGTCTACCGCAAGCACGCTGGCGCGGTTCACCGCAAAGCGAATCGCGAATACTGCGAGCGAGATCACGATGATTGCGCTGGAGCCGATCACCGTGTATTTGCCCAAGCGCATGAAGTCGTACTTGGGTTCCTTGAAGAACTGAAGCATCTTGAAGGGCTTCGTGCTGTCGGGATTCGTGGCGTGGTCGAAGACGAGACGCGTCACGACGAGCGCCGTGAACATGGAGAGCACCACGCCTGCGGTGAGTGTGATTGCAAAGCCGCGGACAGGGCCCGTGCCCACCACAAAGAGGATGATGCCCGTGATAATCGTGGTGAGGTTTGAGTCGAAAATCGCAGTGAATGCGCGGCCGTAGCCGTTCTTTACCGCAGAGCCGACACTTGAGCCCTTGAGGAACTCTTCGCGGATGCGCTCGAAGATCAGCACGTTGGCGTCCACCGCCATGCCGAGCGTAAGCACGAGGCCGGCAATGCCGGGCATCGTGAGAACGGGAAGCTGCATGGAGCCGCCGCCGCCCATCGAAGGATCCTGGGCGAACACACCGAGCAGGTTGGCCACCACCACAAGCGCGCAAGGCAGCAGCGCGACATCGAGGAAGAGCGCGATATCGGCAACAAGGCCGGTGTACCAATAATAGATGAACATGAAGATCGCCACAAGCATGAAGCCGATGGATGCGGCCCAGATGCCAGAGTGGATAGCATCGTCGCCAACGGTCGGCGCCACTGTGGACTCCGCGAGAATCTTGAGAGGAGCGGGCAACGCACCTGCGTTGAGATCATCCGCGAGCTGCTTTGCTTCGTCGCGCGTGAAGCGGCCGGTGATTTCGCCGGAAGAGCCGATTTCGCTCTTAATCTCAGGCGCGGAAATGAGCATGCCATCGAGCACGATGGCCAGGCAGCGTCCGCGGTCGGAACGGTTCTTCGGGCCGTTCGGCTTGTAGTTGCGCGTGAGCGTGGCGAACTTGCGGCCACCTTCGGAGGAAAGACGGAACGAGACGCGATAGAATGCGCTCAGGTCGTCCTTCTCCCAGGATGCCTTCTCGAGCTCGTTGCCCGTGAGTTCAACGTTGCGGGAGACGAAATGCGGAACATAGAGGCGCTTGCCGTCCTTGGAATCGGCATCGGCGCCGCGGTCCTCGAGCATGAAACGGTAACGGTCGTCAGTGGTCTGCCAAGCGGCGAGGCGCGAAGCATAGCCGGGCTGCTGGACGACTTCGGCCCAGTTGGCCGCGCGGACGTATCCGTTGCTGCGCTTCTCGTAACCCTCGGGGGCGACATCCTTGGCCAGCAAATCGTTGACGAGCTTCGAATCGCGCGGATGTGTAAGGCGGAACTCGAGGAACGCGGCAGACTGCAAACGCGCCTTAGCCTGGTCACGGACGGCCTTGTCCACGCCGGGAAGCTGCACGAGCAGCTGGTGGTTCTTGGGGAGGGACTGTATCACGGGCTCGTTGGTGCCCATGGCATCGACGCGCTTGCGGATCACGGACGTAATGCGCTCGTCGCAGTCCTTCAGCGTCTCCTCAATACGGCGCTCTACTGCACCGGTATCATTGGTTATGGAAGGATCTGCCGCGATTATCGTATCGGCCAGCTTCTCGGTGTCGACGCCAAGCGTAAAGCTTGTGCCGCCCTTCAAGTCTAGCCCGAAGCGCAACTTCTCCTTTGCAGGGTAGGTCACATGCACCGAAACTGCAGCCACAAGGCCGAGAATCAGCCATTTCCATATGTTATTACGAACTTTAGATTCCTTTGCCATTACTATCTCATCCTTTTATGGGACTTTGGGTGTATATTATACCAAAATACCGCCCGCAAGTCTAGTACCTACATTAATCGAGGTTTAAGCCGCTATTCGTCCGTCAAACACGGTCCAATGGTGCATTTGCTGCGCGATTGCCGACAACTTCACATCCCGGCTGCGACGAAACGCCCATTTATCCGCCAAATCCTCGGCGACGGCGTCAGCATGGGCGAAGGAGGCCGGCGACATTGCCGCCCGAACATTCTCCCGCTTCGCTTCTGCCCGGATGTGAATGCCCGCGGAATTCGTTTGTCAAAGATCGATGGCCTTCCGGCCGCTATACCCTCCACCACGCTTGCCAAATACCTCATAATCAATTTTACCGGCTCCTCTGCCCGCAGAGGATAGTTGTTGTTGTTTTTATTTCTTCTTCTTTATTCTTTTGCTTCTTTTCTTTTTCTTCTTCTTTTTGTGCGTTCATGAGGGCATACTCCGTGCGGCGCGGTTGAATTATACTCAATCGCGAAGGTTTTATGGCTCATTCTAGCGGTTTTCGTTTTTCTTTTGCTTTGCGCGCCTTCTAACCTCAGCCTGGCCATCGCGGGTTGTCGGGGAGCGCTTCTCCAGTTGTATGTTGCTGTTGTTCGTGTTGTTGTTTGTGTTTGCGTAAACCAACCAAGCTCGAACGCGTCTCAGCGTCCGATCATCCAATCTTCCTCCATATCATTCATCATAGGACTTGCTTTCATACCCATTGCCCTTAATTAGCTTACACCTATATTATACTATATTATGGGCGGAAAAGCAAGTGGATTTTCCATAAAATTTCAATCTCGATTTTTGGGTGCTTCTGGCGGTTTTACTCCATTTTCCCGCTGTTTTATGCAGGACGGCGCGATAGACGGAAACAGCCCGCCAAAACGTGGGATTTCGAGGCCCGGAAATTAGTTTCCGTCCGCAAGCGCGGCAGTCGCCAGCCCCCTCCGGGGCGAAAGGCGCCTTTCCCCCTGACGCAAGGCGCCTAGCCCCCTGACGCAAGGCGCCTCGCTCCCTGACACCAAGTCTCTACTCCCCTGAGAGGCGCCTTTTGTGTTTCTGACGTATGATTTCCGCCCCCACCCCCCTGACTCCGGGGGCGAGAAAGCTTCTGCATTCGTTACAATGGCTACTGCAAGCACAGCATACCGCGAACCGTCCCCTTGGCATAACCCCAAGCTATATCTGGCCTGTGGTTTTTCAGTGCAATATAGCAGTAGTAGAAGGCCGATAGGGGCGCCATGACCAGCACGCACCACAGGCTTTGGTGGAACTTTGAATGCCGCCTCGCGAACTTGGAGCGGTTTCGCCCAAAGCAGTACGCCCTTCTTGGATTACCGATTCCAAGGCAGCGAAGCACCCCAACGTCGGCGGCATCCTGGTAACCAAGATGCCGCGTCACCGCCTTCGCGCAAATATAGCCGTCCTCGCCGGAAGCTTCGATTGTCCGCATGCAGAAGTCGGATTCATCGAACTGCATGCCGTAGCTCTCATCGAACCCGCCCACGGCATCAAATATCTTTCGCGACGCCATCATGGCATTGGGGCTTGCGCAAGTGGAGAAGTCGTCTCCCTCCGGCAGATTCGCCAGAGTGACATTGCCGCGATGGCGTGCAGGGAATTGCGTTGACCATTTATTGTAATTGAGGCCTAGCGTCCAAACAAGCCTGCGCCCGTCTTCGCACCAGTGGACGGTCAATGGCGAAACGAAACCAGCATCCGGATGCCGTTTGAAAGTTGAGATCATCTCGCTGATGGCGTTCGACTCGAGCAGATTGTCATCATCGAGAAAGAACAGATAATCGCCATCCGCAATCTTCGCCCCGCAATTGCGGGCAAGTGAAGTGAAACCGTTCCTTGGCGTCCGCACGTATTTTACGCGTGCGTCTCCGCCGAATCTGGACTCTATGGTCGCTTTGGTATCGTCCGGCGAACAATCGTCCGCCACAACGACTTCCAAATCGCTCCAATCGCTCGCAAGCACGCTCTCAACACACTTGCACAACATCTCCGCTCTGTTGTACGTCGGTATTACTACTGAAACTTTCATATTCCCGTGCTCTCGCGACAATTGCTTTCAAATGGAATTGCAAACATGCAGCGCAAAATCATATAAAGCATCCGTTTTCTATTCTGCCCATATTTTCCGGTATGTCGTCTGGAAGTGCGCGCACCCAATTTTCATTGTATATCCCCGCGTCGTCCCACCGCTTGCCCTTGATGCCAAAAACCACCTGTGTCGCGCCGCCGGTGTAAATAGCCGTCTTGCCCATTTGCTTTATGTGCGCCGAAAGCGGTATGCCGTAGACGCCACAGCCCAACAATGCAACATCGAAATCCAGTTTCGATATATCGTCGATCATATGCTGCAAGGCATCCTTCCATCTTGGATAGTCTTTGCATTTTCCGCCTATTGAATTGACGGGTTTGTATGTCAAAAGTTCAAACCGGGGAAGCGCGCCTTGGCCTTTATGGAATTCAACATGCTTTTCATACTGCATCCGGATCGTCTTCTCATACTGATGCACGATAAGGACTTTCTTTCCTTCGAGAGCCTTGTACCATGTATGGGGATGGTTTATCGGCACAAGAGCGTCCATCGGTATTGGCGTCGATTCCGGACAAAGCATATCGTAAAGTCTGCGTTCGCCATATGTGCATCTTGCGAAGCCGTCGAATTGGCTGCAATACCCCATGAATATCCTGCAGAATTCTTCAATGCTTTCTATATCCGTCGGGAATACGCCTGCGCAGACGCAAACCCCTGCGCGAATTGAATTGTCCCACCAAAACGGGCCGCGCAGCCCGGCGATCAGTTTGAGCCATTTGACGAAAATCGATTCCCCGGCGTGGATGTCGATGTATCGCAACAGCGACTCGCCGTCGCCGGTGCCGATCTTGCCGGCAAGAAACGGTTTGTTTTCCCTGACATTCTTCTCGATAAAATCAATGGCCTCGTCAAGCCCAAGACCTTTTGGCGCAAGCGCATAGGCACCCCTGCCGGTCGCGCCGTTTTTATATATCTTGCGCTGAAGAAATATTATCGCCCTCGTGAACAGGGCCTTTGAATCCATTGGTATTTCTTCGCATGTATGGCTCCAATGGCGCCTAGTCATACATCTGGTCAACAGTAACATGTTTTTGGATCCTTCATAAATTAAACTGCAATCAAAACACCCGTTTGCAGGCACGGCGCACAGCAATTCTTTTTGCGCGCTCTTCATGCCATATCCAGTACCCCGTCATAAACTCCAGCACATAACCGAATTTGCGCCGGTCCTCGAAACGCGGACCGGCAACATATACCTTGCCGGAATCGATCAGCATCCTGCACAAATCAATGCAGTCCTCGATAAACGAGAAATACCTAAAGAATGTATTTCTGTCGGTAAGCAGCAAATTGCAGCAATAAGTCAAACGCTGCGCACAGTAGACATCCAAATCTCCATATTCCGGAAAACGGCCGGCAGCGGAGAAAGAATTCAGGAAATGGCCGAATGCATCGTCGACATTGCCTAACGTCATCTTGAAATAACGCAGCACGGGACGCGGCAGAAGATATGCCGAAGCAAAAACGACATTCGGGGCAAGCAAAGCGGCATCCCATTCTAGGCATCTCCGGTAGTGCGCAAACCCCACAAACCCGGGATTGCCCAGCTCTTCATAATGCTTACGGACCCAGTACATTGATGTCATCTCATTCAGGTTCACGTTCAAAGCGGAAATATTGTCGCCGGTATCATCGCCTATCACGCCTTTTATTTCCCCGTTTACAGCTCTTCCGCCTTGAATCGGAACGTAAAGCCTGGCATCGTTCATGCAATCAGGAAGACGACCTGGTTTATGGATAAACACGAATATCTTTACACCTAGCGCCAATGCACGCTCGACATCCGCATTTGCATAATGCCGGTTTGGCAAATCCAGAAAATGATTGAATAACCAATCCTTGGGCTTCATCTCTTTCAACCATTCTTCTTTTCGATCAACCTCAACGCAAACCTCTTTGCCGCGCATGTGAGGCGGCGGAAGAATGGCGGATTGCCGCCAAGAACCCACGACGAAGTGCCGGTGAAACAGACATCCGGATATTTGGCGTTTATGTATGCTTCCTGCACGGCGTAGCGCGGGTGTATATTTCCGCCGCTCCAATGGCGCGCTGCGAACGGGAGAATGCGAGAGCGGATTCCCTTTGCCGCGGCGAACATGCAAAAATCCTCTGCATACAAATCGAAGGTGAGCGTTTCGTCGAAACGCAGATTGCTCGAAGCGACAAGCGAAGAATGCACAATCAGGCACTGGCAATCGAAAGTTTCCACCGGCGTGCCGGGCGGCACTTTGCACCCGTGCATAAATGCGCGAGAGCCGTCCTTTTCGCTCTGCTCTACCTGCCCCACAAGCCGCCACTCATGGTAAACGCCGAACCTGACGGCCGTTACGGCGCCGATCGGCCCCCAAAGAGCATTCTTGTCGAGGTCCGAAAGATGCGGCCGCAGATCTTCCTTCAACTCGAAGTCCTCATGGCAGAAAACAAGCCAGGCCGGATTTGAAAAGTCGAACCCAGCGAGGAAACGGTTGTAGCATACGCCTATTCCTTCGTTTTTGGCGGTGTTGTCTATTGCATGAAGCTCGCACCCGTGGACGAAGAGATTGTCGCGCACGCAGCGGCCATACATGTCGAAATCGCGCACCACAGAGATGACGGCCACCCTATCCATAAAGATGCTCCAGATAGGCCGACATCAATTCCGCCCGATTTGTCCAGCGCCAATACGAACGAAGCGATTCCACAGTCTTGCCGTCCGGCGAGACTTCGGCGAGGCGGCGGGGGCTTTTGAGCAAATCCACTATCGCCTTTGCGAATGCGGCCTTGTCGCTGTATGGCACTTTGACGCATCCGGCGGTGTACACTTTCCGCAATGCAGGCAAATCATACATGACCACCGGCAAGCCGGAGCAGAGCGCTTCCGCCGCGACCATGCCGTTGTTATCGAACACAGTGGAATGGACAAACACCTTGGTCTCGCGGTATATCCTGTATTTTGCTTCGTTGTTCACGTAGCCAAGCCATTCGATGTTACCGGATATGCCAAGGCGGTCCGCCCTGTCGCGCAGCCGCTTCTCGTATCCGGGGGCCCCGTTGCCAATTATGGAAAGCCTAGCTTGCGGCAGCTCTTTTACCGCAAGAGCCCAGATATCGAGCAGGCCTTCCACACCCTTCTGCGGATGAAGGCGACTGCAAAAGACCACATCGCGAATCTTGCCGGCGGCAGCGTCCGGTATCTGCTCCACATTCACGCCGCCGTAGATTGCGATCAGCCTGTCCTGAAATTTCCCGGGGAAATTGACGCGGTCCGAATCGTTTGTGATCACGAACCCGTCCGCCGCAAGGCGCGACATGCGGAAAAAGAATCTTTCATAGAACCATACTATCAACCACTTCAATGCAGGAAGGCGGTAATGCCTGGCGAGGTTCTCTAAAATGAAAGGCGAAAACAGATAGTGGCTGGGCAGGTAGATGAAACCGAACTTGCGCTTCAACAGCACGAGCGGCACGATCTCGTAGTGGAAATTGCAATTGAGATAGACAATGTCGCCTTTGGATGCGCCAAGCTCCTCGAACGCCGCCTTGAACATTTTGTAGTGGTAGACCGGCGACGACAGCGCCTTTTTGAATTCGCTGCCCGGGAAGCGCGGATACGTGTGGTACGTCACTCCCTCGACCTCGCCGATATTGTCCGTGAAAGTCGGCTTCTTTTCGGCGGGCACTATGACCTCGACCGTCCAGTCCAGTTTTGGAAGATTGCGCGCCATTTCGATGGTGATCTTGGTGTTCCCGCCCATCTGCCCCGGCTCGCTCGCACTCGCAGCAACTATTATTATGCGCTTGTTGCCCATATTCCCCGAAAGCACGGCTATTTGCCAATCAGCCCGTGCAGCCTCTTGTGGGCAACGGCGGCGACTTGGTCGAAAAGCGAAACGCCGTGCGCATCCATCGCCACGACGCCGGCGAAGTTCTCGACACTGAAATGCCAGCAGGCCTCAGCCGCGCCGAACTCCTCCAGAAAATCCACGCCCTCGACACGTTTGACGCTATGCGCGGCGACGGCCGCCGCGCCGCCGACTGCCTGTATGTAAATGCAACCGTGCTTTTTCATCGCGGCGAGCGTTCTGGCGTCCATTCCGCCCTTGCCTATTACAACGCGGACTCCGCTGGCGGCTATGAAATCAGCCTCATAAGGATTCTCGCGGACGCTCGTGGTCGGGCCGGCGGCCTTTACGCGCCACTCGCCTTCTTCGCGCACGACCACGGGACCGCAATGGAAAAGCGCGCCGTTCTTGAAATCGACGCCCACAGGCTTGCCGTCCGCAAACCACTTGTGGAACTTGTCGCGCCCAGTGTGGATCAGGCCCGTGATTCTGACGGCGTCGCCCGCCTTGAGCGCGCGCACCTGTTCTTCCGTGTAAGGATACGAGAGTCCGGCAATCATACGATTTTGGCCTCCCTCCTCCTGCATGCCCAGCACATGTATGCTACGGTGACGAAGAACGACGCCGGCACGCGCGGCCGCCCGGCAATCTTCACGCCCAGAAGCGTGGTTTTGCCGCCAAGGCCCATCGGGCCGATCCCGAGGGAGTTAGCTTCCTTCAAAATCCTCCGCTCGAGTTTCGCAAGCTGCGCATCGGGCGAAGAATCGTCCAGCGGCCTGAAAAGCTGCCGCTTGGCGACCTCGTATGCAGTGGCGCGGTCCCCGCCGATGCAAACGCCCAATATCCCGGGAGCGCAACCGTAGCCGAGCGTCTTTTCGACGGCGTCGAGCACACATCTGCGCACGCCCTCCAGGTCGCGTCCCGCCCCGAGCGTTTCATCGGGCAAGGAATATTGACGAGACATGTTCTCCGATCCGCCGCCTTTCATTATCAGGCGGACTACGCCGCGGCCAAGCCCTTCTTCGTAATGGATTACGGGCGCGCCTGGCGCGCAGTTGTCGTCGTACGATACGCCGCTGACGGGATCGATGCAGTTCTTTCTCAGCCATCCTTTTCCGGTTGCGGCCGCGACGGCGGCCTTTATCCTGGCGGGCGGAATCTTCCTGCGCGACGCCGCGTCCACGTAGAATGCCAGCGTCCCGGTATCCTGGCAAAGCGGTGTGGCGCCGCCGCGCGCAAGCGCGATGTTCTCCAGAATCGTATCGAGCACCACGCGAGCGGAAGAGCCGCGGGATTCTTTCCTCGCGGCTCTCCTCAAAGCCTTTTCGACGTCATCGGGCAGCGATGTGCTCGTGTCGCGAATCAGCTTTATCAACGCATCTTCCCGCATCAATCCTCGGTAACGGGCATGGGTGCGAGTTTGTCGAAATCGACAACCGAGGAAATGAAGCCGCTCTTGGCCTTCTTCAGTTCCGCGGAAGCGGTGATGAACTTCGTGGCGAGCCAGTACTCGAGCGCAGGCTTCTTTTCCCCGTACCTGGCGGCGAAGCGGACGAAGAGCGCGGCGATGATTGCCGTGATCGCTCCATCGACCAGCTGGCGCGCATGGAGGTCGTGGTAAGGCTTGCCCGCCTCGTTGTTCTTGACGTACTCCACCGCATCTTCGACTTCTGCGCAAAGCGCGTTCACTTTGGCGACCGCGCCGAGCAGGTCGGCAGGAACGTCTACGCCGTCGAGGATGTCCGCCACCACGTCCTTGTAGAGATTCGCCGTGACGCCCGCAATGGCCGCGACCACCTGCAGCTGCGAAGTGCCCTCGTAGATCGTGGTGATGCGGCTGTCGCGCAGGTAGCGCTCCACCGGGTAGTCCTTCATGAAGCCGGAACCGCCGAGCACCGCCACCGCGCCATTTGCGGCGCGCATGGACATCTCGGAAGCGTAGTACTTCGCCATAGGCGTGAGCATCTTGTTGAACGCGGCGTACACCTTCATGCGGCGGCGCACTTCCTGCGCGCCATCGGTGCCCTTGATCGCGTTGAACTTCTTCTCGAGGCCGAGTTCGAGGTCGACGCACTTCGAAGAATAGTAGGCCAGCAGGCGCGAAGCCTGCAGCTCGACGGACATCTCGCTGAGGAGCTCCCTGAGGGCCGGGAAAGAATCGATCGTGACGCCGAACTGCTTTCTGCTGGCGGCGTAGTCGCGCGCGGCGCGGTAGCTCGCCTCGCCGATGCCGGTGCCCTGCGCGGAAATGCCGACGCGCGCGCCGTTCATAAGCGCCATCACATAGGTGATGAGGCCGCGCTTGCGCTGGCCGATGAGCTTGGCAGGGGCATTGTCGAAAACGAGTTCGCAAGTGGGCGAGCCGTTGATGCCGAGCTTGTGCTCGAGACGGCGCACTTTCACCTGCGGGCAACGCTCGACGAGCAGGCACGACAGGCCGCGGCCGTCGCTGAACTCAGGCTCCGTGCGCGCCAGCACCAGCAGCACCTCGCCGCAGCCGTTCGTGATGAAGCGCTTGACTCCATTGACGAACCAGTTGCCGTTTTCGTCTTGATAGGCTGAAGTCTTGACGCTCTGCAGGTCGCTGCCCGCATCGGGCTCCGTGAGAACCATCGCGCCGGTGTACGTGCCGTTGCAGAGTTTCGGCACGTATTCGCGCTTGATGTCCTCGCTGGCGAACTGGTTGATGGTCTCGGCGATGCCCTGCAAGCCGAAAATGTTCATCAGCGAAGCATCGGCGCGGCTAACGATATCGTTGCACGCCGTAAGCATCACGCACGGCATGTTGAGGCCGCCGAGATAGTACGGAATGGTGACGCCCGAGAGCCCGGCATGGCCGAAGAGCTTGATGGCAAGGGCGATTCCGGGCGCGTAGGTCACCGTGCCGTCGGGGTTGAGCACGTTGCCCACGAGGTCGGTCTCCTCGGCGGTGGGGGCGATGCGGTTACCCGCGATGTCGCCGCACACCTTCAGCGCGCGCTTGTAGTTGTCGAGCGCGTCCTCGCGGTCGACAGGCGCGAAGTCGAACTCCTTCGCAAAGCGGAAACCCTCTTCGCAAAGCTCAGCCACCTCGCCGAGGTCGAGCGCGTCGATCGTCTTTTCGATATCCGGATTGTCTGTGTAGAAATTGCTCATGGCTCAGCCGCCCTTCTGCTTTATGGACTTGATCATCTTGGGTATTACCACATTCAAATCGCCGACGATACCGTAGTGCGCAACCTTGAAGATCGGAGCGTCCTTGTCGGTGTTGATGGCGATGATCTTGGCGGAATCCTGCATGCCCGCCAAGTGCTGCACGGCGCCGGAAATGCCGCAGCTGATGAAGAGCGCCGGGCGCACCGTGACGCCGGTCTGGCCGATCTGGCGCTCGTGTTCGCAGTAGCCCAGGTCTACCGCCGCGCGGCTCCCGCCTACTGCGCCGCCGATCGCATCAGCGAGAGCGTAGAGCAGCTTGAAGTTCTCCTTGGAGCCCACGCCCGCGCCGCCGGCCACGATTATGCGCGCACCCTTCAGGTTCACGCTCGAATGCCTGCGTACGATTTCCAGCACTTCCACGGGTATTTCGACGCCGTCGAGTCCGCTCGCGTGCCTCACGAGCTCGCCGGTCCTACCCTCCTGCACGGCAAGCGGCTTCATTACGCCTTCGCGTACGGTCGCCATCTGCGGCCAATTGCGCGGGTTGACGATTGTCGCTATGATGTTGCCGCCGAAAGCGGGGCGTATCTGCATGAGGATGTTGGTGAAGCTCTCCTTCGTCTTGCCATCGGTGTAGTCGCCGATCTGCAGATCGGTGCAGTCTGCCGTGAGGCCGCACCTGAGTTCGGAAGCGACCGCCGGGGCAAGGTCGCGGCCCATGTGAGTGGCGCCGAAAATCACTATCTGCGGCGAGCATTCGCGGATGAGCGATACGAACGCGTGGCGGTACGCCTTGCCGCGGAAAACCTTGAGCTCCTTGTCCTCGACCAGATGCACCACGTCCGCACCCGCCTCGAAGAGCGGCTTGGCGAGCGCTTCCACGCCATCGCCCATGAGCACTGCGGCCAGCTTTACGCCGAGCTTGTCAGCAAGTTCGCGGCCCTTGCCGAGCAGCTCGCGCGGCACGTCGCTGAGAACGCCTTCTTCCTGCTCGGCGAACACCCAAACTTCGCCCTGTGTCCTGTCCTGAAGCATATGTATTCTCCTTAACCTATGGTGTGGTCGGCAATAAGTCCGGAAACGAGCGAGCCGATTCCCTCGTCCGTCGGTGGCACTTCCCTGTAGTCGCCGCCGGCCAGAACCACGGAAACGATCTTGTGGACGTTCGTGGGGCTGCCCGCGAAGCCGCAACGGTCCGCCTCGGCGCCGATGTCGTCGCACGAAAGCTGGCCGATCGCCAGATCGCCCTCGAGCGGCTGGTTGCCGTTCTCGACCGGGGCTTTTGCCTTCTTGTACTTCATCGCGCGGTGCACGCTGAAAGGACGCAGCTCGCCGAACTTCTCGGTCACGGTGAAGAGAGCGGGCAGCTTCACGCGGTCCTTCTCGATGCCGGTCCCTATGTCGCGCGTGGCGATTGCATAGTCGCCATCCATCTTCAGATCTTCAAGATATGTGATTGCCGCGAAGCCAAGCTTCTCCGCGATCTGCGGACCCGTCTGCGCCGTGTCGCCGTCGATTGCCTGGCGGCCGCAGAACACGAGGTCCGGATTCAGGGTCTTGATCGCGCACGAAAGAATGTACGAGGTGGCGAGCGTGTCGGAGCCGGCCGCCTTGCGGTCGGTGACCAGGTACGCCTTGTCCGCGCCGCACATCAGCGCCTCGCGCAGAATCGCACAGGCCGCGGGCAGACCCATGGCGATTACGGTAACTTTCCCGCCGTAGATGTCCTTGACGCGCAATGCGGCCTCGAGCGCATTCCTGTCTTCGGGATTGAAAATAGCAGCAAGCGCCGCACGATTGATTGTGCCGTCAGCCTTCATTGCTTCGCCTGTCACCTTTTTCGTGTCAGGAACCTGCTTTATGCAGACTACGCAATTGTATCCGCCTTCGCGGTGATTATTACTTGCATTCATGATGTGTATTTTACCATATTTTGGCGCTTTGCGCTAGTAGATAATTCCCCCCTTGCGCGCCGGAGAGAATTTTGGTATAATATGCGCCGCTTTAGGGCAATTAGCTCAGTTGGTTAGAGCACTACCTTCACACGGTAGGGGTCTTGGGTTCGAGTCCCGAATTGCCCACCATTTTTTTACCCCGAAACAAGGCCAAAAGGCAATGAATATCGAGCTTTCCATCAAAGATCTTGGCGATGCGGTCAAACGCGGCGAACGCGTGCTGTTGATGGTGCGCCATGCCCAAAGGCCGCATATCGACCCCGAGGACCCGACTTTCGGCGAGGCGCTGCCCATAACGGACGCCGGAAAAGAAACGGCGCACGCGTTCGGCAAGGCACTGAAAGAAGAACTGCCGCAGGGGACCGCCGTGCAGTTCATGTCCAGCCCGCTTCACCGCACGCGCTTGACGGCCGCAGCCATCGCAGACGCGATGGATCTTTCCGCTGCCTGGAACTACGAAACGATCCCGACGGACGGACTGATCGGCAACGGCAGCCCGTACTATGCCGATGCGCACGCCGTATGGCAACTTTTCCGCGGCGGCGACTTCTATCCGCTTTCGTTCAAATATTGCAGCGGCGGCGCCCTGCCGGGCTTCCGAGGACTGGAAGAAGCCACAAACATGCTGGAAGACTTCGTATTGAGCCGCTTCACCGCCGATGTCGGCGTTTTCACCTCTCACGACCTGTTCATAGCCGCTTTCCTCTCAGGGAAAGGCGTGTTTGCCGGCTGGACCGTCGAAAATTGGGTAGGCTTCCTCGATTCCGCGGCAATCATAATATCGCCCGGCGGCTCGCGCCGCTACGCGCTCGTGCGCGCCCCGCGCTGAAATCCGGCGGCGAATCCGCCGCGAGGTTCCGGGCGCAGGGCAAATCAGGCGGAACGGTTAAGCATGAAACGCGACTGGCGTATCTGCTCGATCAGGAATGCGCGCGTGTCGCCCGTTGCGCCGTCCACTCCGAAATGCGCCCAGTAGATCACCGAAGCGATTGGATCGGTCCAGTCCTTGACGCCGTAGATGCGCTCGATTTTGCGCATCCTAGCCTCGTCCATGCCGAGCTCCCCCCAGGCGTTGCGCGAAGCGGCGTCCTCGACGATCTCGCGCCACTTTTTGCGGTATAGCGGCGCGGCGGAATCGATATTGCCGCCGATCTTCAGCTGGAAAAGCCAGGCCAGTTCGCGCGAAAGCATCGGATCGTCAGGATTGAGCCGCAGCCCCTCGTCGCGCAAAAGGCGCATGCCCGCATAAACCCAGCGCCAGCGGTCTTCGTCGGTCGGCATCATCACCGAAATATTGTAGGCCAAATTCCATGCGGCATAGCCCCAGACCTCCGGGGTGTGCGGTTCGAGGAAAGCCAGCGTGGAGGCGAGCTGCGCAAGCTCGACGTACCGACCTTCCTCCTGCAGGCGGTCGGCCCTGAACCATACCGCCTCGGCGGCCATGGAGCGGAAACCGCCCAGCGCGGCGATCACGCCCTCGGCCGCGACCGGCGCCTTGCCGGGCCTGTGACGCAGGAGCGCAAGCTCTGCGGCGACGCCAGCGAGCGCCAATGCGCACACTAGCGCCCATACTCCAAGCCTGCGGCGCACTACTTGCCCTTCGGTGCGGCAGGCTTGCGTTTGCTGATGCGGCCGAACACGAACCTCTTCTGCACCCAGTAGCTTGCGAAGAAAAGGAATGTTTCAACCACGATCTTGACCAGCGTCGTAGCCACGCCCTGCACGTCGAACACGGCGCTGAGCGTGCTCGTGAACAAATAGCCGAGAGCCGCGATTATAAGCACCAGCGTCCAGTACTTGAAGTAACTGTGGCGCGAGGGGCGTATGCGAGGCTGTCCGGGCATAAGCGATGCGCGCTTGAACACCACATAGCGGTTGTAGAAGTAGTTGAAGTTTGAGGATATGAGCCTTGCGAGCACGAGCGCTATAAGAATCTCGTGCCGGCGCAGAGTCACGGCCGGGGTCAGCGCAAGCAGCGCCATGGCGCCGGCGTAGACTATGTTGTCTATCAAGAAGCTGAGTATCGAGGAAAGGCAGAACTGGAACAGCGAGCGGTATATCCTAATCGTGTCCAATATCGGGTTGAAGTGGCT
>Ga0310786_10005206_pt1 | contig 17780 bp, 17 predicted proteins | sample AusTroGonzalo_MG_FD_203881 | JGI IMG/M metagenome (GOLD analysis project Ga0310786, IMG submission 203881) | Bovine rumen microbial communities from tropical cattle in Woodstock, Queensland, Australia - Gonzalo_03 (v2) (version 2) | ecosystem: Host-associated > Mammals > Digestive system >... | reverse complement strand
TGCCAAACTGTGCGTTCAAGAGCGCTACGGCTTTTTCGCAGCTTTCACGGCGCTCATTGTACTCATTGCCAAGTGAGTGCTTGACCATGGAATTGACCAGCACCAGCTTGTAACCCTTGGGGTCAAACGGGAAATATTCATATTCCAGGGAGCGGCAGTCCAGACGTATCAGACATCCTTCACGTCCGAATACCGATGCGAACTGATCCATGATTCCGCATTTTACGCCGCAGTAGTTGTGCTCGGTGGCTTGACCTATCTTGGCCAGCTCGAACTTATCCACGCGGCCGTCGGCGAACATTGTGTTGAGCGCGAATGCGAAAGCGCTCTCAAGTGCGGCCGATGACGACATGCCTGCACCGCGCGGTACATCGCCTGTGAATGCGGCGTTGAATCCTCCCACGCTTACACCGCGTTTTTCAAGTTCCTTGCAGACTCCGTAGATGTAGCATGCCCAGTGCCGGTCGGGCTTTTGGACATCGTCAAGCGAGAACTCCAGGTATGGGTTTTCGTCTACGTCTATAGCCAGGAGTTTTACCTGACGGGTGCCGTTGCGGAAAATCTCCACGGTTATACCCTTGTCCACAGCACCCGGGAACACGAATCCGCCGTTATAGTCGGTGTGCTCGCCAATCAGGTTGATGCGGCCGGGCGAAAAGTACAGGTCACCGCTTGTGCCGAACTGCCGGCGGAACCTGTTTCTCAGAGTGGTTGTATCCATACGGGTATTACTCCACTCCGAAACGATAGATTGTAGTCTGTGTGTAAACCTCTCCCGGGTTCAGGACCGTAGTGGGGAAATACGGATGGTTGGGGCTGTCGGGGAAGTGCTCTGCCTCAAAGCAGATGGCGCAGCGCTTGGGCAGCGTTGAGCCGTGGGCGCAGGTGCTGCCGCTGCAGTAATTGCCGGTATAGCACTGGACGCCGGGCTCTGTGGTATAGCACTCCATGGTGCGGCCGCTTGCGGGATCCACGCACTTTACGGCCAGACTGAGTTCACCCGGCTCGCGTTTGTTGAGTACCCAGCAGTGGTCATAGCCGTTGCCGTTCTTGGTCTGCTCGCCCTTCTCTATGCGCTCTCCGACCTTATGCGGTGTGCGGAAATCAAATGAAGTTCCCTCAACCTTGTCAATTGTACCCAGAGGGATTGCGGTATTGTCAATGGGGATATAATGATCGGCGTTGATTGTCAGGTCGTAATCCAGAACCGTGAGCGGGTTCTTCTTCATGCCGTTCAGTGTGAAATATGCATGCTGCGTCAGGCAGACCACTGTCTTCTTGTCGGTCGTTGCCTCATACTCTATGGCCAGTTCGTTCTCATCGGTAAGACGATAGGTTACGTTTACGTCCAGATTGCCGGGGAATCCTTCCTCGCCGTCCTTGCAGAGATAATGCAGACGGATTGTCTGTGCGTCGGTCTGCTCTGCGTCGAATACGCGCTTGTGGAAACCGGTGGGACCTCCGTGAAGGCTGTTGGGGTCATTGTTGATGGCCAGAGTATATTGTTTGCCGTCCAGCGTGAACTTTCCGTTTGCAATGCGGTTGCCGTATCGGCCGATAAGAACGCTCAGGAATGTCTCCTCGCTGTCCATGACATGCTGGATGCTGTCATGGCCCCAGACCACGCTCTCCATCTTTCCGTTGCGGTCGGGCATCATTACTGCGCAAAGTGCGCCGGCAAAATTGGTTACTGCTATTTCGGCTCCTCTCTTGTTCTTGAGAATGTAAAGATCTGTCTTCTTACCCTGGACTGTTGCCTGGAAATCCTCTCTCTTGAGGCCGGCCAGATTGTCTTTAACAAAGAAATCGCTCATATAGTATGATTGGCTTAATTGGTTATTTAAAATATTAAACACGCAAATTAAGCCAATTTCAGATACTATTGCAAGCGATTAAGTGAAAAAAATCAGCCCTGGATAAAGAAATCCGGCATAGTAAGTAGGTCTGACACCACGAAAGTGCTGCCTCCCACAAAAATCAGGTCTTCGGGCGATGCTTCGCGCTGGGCTGTGCTCACTGCCTGTGCTACGGTGCGGAATACCCTTCCTGTAAGTCCGGCCTGACGCGCCATCTCCCTGAGCAAACTTGCATCAAGCGCTCTCTTTACCGAAGCTTGGGTGAAATAATAACGTGCATTCTTGGGCATCAGCGCCAGGACATCCGTCACATCCTTGTCATTGACCATACCCATCACTATGCGCAACTGGCCGAATCCCGGTTTTGATGAAAGTTCCTCCAGATGCTGTGCAATGTATTTGAGCCCGTGGCTGTTATGTCCGGTGTCACATATGATGTCAGGTTTCTTGCTGACAAGCTGCCAGCGCCCGCGCAGTCCTGTCATGCGGCACACGTCCTTGAAGCCTTTCCTTACGGCCGGTTCGGGAATGCTGAACCTCTTGCGCTTGAGCTCTTCTATGGCAGTCAGTATGGTGTTGGCGTTCTTCTCCTGGCACAATCCTGCCAGTCCGCTTTCAAGGGCGGGTAGGGCGGCGGTTTCATAAACCACTTTTGAAGGATTGACGTATTTGTGCGAAATAATCTTACAATTATCTTGGGCGAACACAATCTTTGTACCCACCTCCTCGGCTTTGCGCTCAAATACGGGACGTGTCTCGTCCGTGTACTCGCCTATGATTACCGGAACGTTCTTTTTGATTATGCCGGCTTTCTCAAATGCAATCTGTCCCAGGGTGTCTCCCAGGAATTTCATGTGGTCGTAACCTATGTTGGTTATGATAGAAAGGACCGGTTTTATTATGTTAGTGCAGTCCAGCCTGCCTCCCAGGCCGGTTTCAATGACCGCTACGTCAACTTCCTGCTCGGCAAACCAGCTGAATGCCATTGCTGTGGTCACCTCAAAGAATGACGGGTGCAACGGTTCCAGGAAATCCTTGTTGCTCTCTATGAACTTGACCACGTATCCGGGGCTGACGGGCTTGCCGTTCACTCTGATGCGTTCTCGGAAATCGGTCAGGTGGGGCGATGTGTACAGCCCGGTCTTAAGGCCCGATGCCTGAAGAATGGCCGCAATGGTATGCGATACGCTGCCCTTGCCGTTGGTGCCGGCTACATGTATGGTCTTGAATAGTTTGTGGGGGCATCCCAGGTGACGGTCTATCGTCACCGTGTTGTATAGGCCTTCCTTATATGCCTCCTGGCCTACGTTCTGGAAAAGGGGTGTCTGTGTGTAGAGATACTCTACAGCTTCCTGATAAGTCATCAGTCTAATTAATCAAAATAGCTACGGAATTTTCGGAACAGCTTCTCCTTGATGGATTGGGTGGGCTGGAAATGATCCGATGTCTGGAACTTTTCCATGGCTGCCTTCTCCTCTTTGGACAGTGTTTCCGGAATATATACGCTTACGTTTACTATCATGTCGCCGCGACGGCTGCTGTTTATTTCGGGCAGGCCTTTGCCGCGCAGACGCAGCATCTTGCCGGGCTGCGTGCCGGGTTCTATCTTGAGCTTTACGGCGCCGTCCAGGGTGGGTATCTCTATGGCTCCGCCCATTGCGGCCTGCGGAACGGTTAGCAGCAGGTTGTACACCAGATCGTTCTCGTCACGTACCAGGTCTTTGTGCGGAACCTCTTCAATCTGGACCAGAAGGTTGCCGTTATAACCGTTGTGCTTTCCTGCGTTGCCTTTGCCTTCTACGGACAGTTGCATGCCTTCGGCCACACCGGCAGGGATGTTGATCTCAACTATATCTTCGCCGTAAACCACTCCGTCACCGCTGCAATGCGGGCAACGTTCTTTTATGATCTTGCCTTCACCTCCGCAACGGGGGCATACCGACTGTGTCTGGACCATACCCAGGAAACTCTGCTGCACACGTGTTACGGTGCCGGTGCCGTGGCAGTCGGGGCAGGTCTCTGCGGTAGTGCCTTCCTTGGCTCCTGTGCCTTTGCAGTGCTGGCAGGGAACAAGTTTCTTGAGCTTGAACTTCTTGGTTACGCCGGTGTTGATCTCCTCGAGCGTAAGTGCCACCTTGACCCTCAGGTCCGATCCGCGCATCTTGCGCTCACCGCGCCCGCGTGTGCGGCTGCCTCCGAATCCGCCAAAACTGCTGAATCCGCCTCCGAATCCGCCGCCACCGAATATGTCGCCGAACATGGAGAATATGTCGTCCATGGACATTCCTCCGCCAAAACCTCCGGCTCCGCTGAATCCTCCTGCGCCGTTAAGGCCGTCAAATCCAAACTGGTCGTACTTGGCCCTCTTGTCGGGGTCGCTCAGCACGCTGTATGCCTCGGCTGCCTCCTTGAACTTCTCCTCGGCTTCCTTGTTGCCGGGGTTCTTGTCAGGGTGGTACTGGATGGCCTTCTTGCGGTAGGCTTTCTTTATCTCGTCAGCTGTTGCGGTCTTGGGGACCTCAAGCACCTCGTAGTAGTCTCTTTTTGCCATATTGTTATTCTCCTACGGCCACTTTGGCATGGCGCAGTACTTTATCGTTCAGTTTATATCCGTCTATTGCGCAGTCCAGAACCTTGCCTTTTGACTGCTCGTCGGGTGCGGGTATCATGGCAATGGCCTCGTGGAAATCAGTGTCGAACGGCTCGTCCTTAGGGCTGATTTTCTGTAGGCCTTTCTGTTCCAGAATGTGCATAAGCTTGTTGTAGATGAGTTCGATGCCCTCTTTGAGCGCACTGTAGTCATCGGACTTGGCGGAGTTGGCGATAGCCCTCTCCAGGTCATCGATAACCGGAAGAATGTCGGTAATTACGCCGGCACTTCCGTTCAGGATGATATCCGCTTTCTCCTTAAGGGTGCGTTTGCGGTAATTGTCAAACTCGGCCATCTGACGGAGCAGACGGTCCTTCAGGTCGGCGGTTTCGGCCTCGCTCTTGGCCAGCTTTTCCTCTATGGTCTCCTCCTGTGGCTCCTCCTTCTTCTCTTTGGCTTCACTGTTCAGAGACTCTTTCTCCTCATCTTCCTTAGATTGGAAATTTTCTGACATTTTATGTTTTTTTCCTTTACTCATTTCCTTTTTTGTATTTTACACGTATTATGCAACAAACATTGTGCCACAGCGGTTGCGGTGACACAGTGTCATATTGAATTTATATTAAATCATTTCATTGAGTCGGCACCAAAGCAGAATGGCAGGATCGCATCCGTGCCTCCCTCTATAACCATTGTGCCTTCTGTTCCGTACAGGATGTATCGGATGGGGCGGCCGCCGCGTTGTTCGGTCTCGGCCAGAACCTGACGGCAGGCGCCGCACGGGGTTATAGGCTGTGCTGTATAGCCGTTGTCATTACGTGCGGCTATGGCCAATGCCGTGACAGACTTGTCCGGATATGCATGTCCTGCTGCAAACAGTGCCGTACGCTCGGCGCATAGGCCCGAAGGGTAGGCGGCGTTTTCCTGGTTGCTGCCAGTGACCACTGTCCCGTCATCGAGCAGCAGAGCCGCGCCGACTTTGAATCCGGAGTAGGGAGACCAACTTCCCTTGGTGGCCTCTTTTGCCGCATTGACCAGCATCAGGTCATTACCCTCCAGTTCGTTCTGGCTTAAAATACTCCACTCTAAGGTCCTGCTAAGTTTCTTCATAGGTTCCGGCTAATTATACGGCCGCTAAGTTACTTTAATTTCGGCATATTTCACTAACTTCGCATAACAGACCGTTTCATGATGAAAAAAACTTCTGCCGCTCTGCTTTTTCTGATGCTTGGGTTAGTGTCCTGCTCTGTTACAAGGGAGCCGGTGGTGACATCTGCCCCTAAGGATGCCTACTCCGCATATATTGCCCGGTACAGCGGCATGGCGGTAGAACAGATGAAACAGTACGGCATACCTGCCAGCATCACTCTTGCTCAGGGTCTTCTTGAGTCCGATGCGGGGCGCAGTTCATTGGCTACCAAGTGCAATAACCACTTTGGGATAAAGTGTCACAGCGACTGGACGGGCCGTAAGATGTATCATGACGATGATGAACGTCAGGAGTGTTTCAGGTGTTACCGCGATGCCCAGGAGTCATTCCGCGACCATTCGCTTTTCCTTGCAAGCGGAGCCAGGTACAAGTCTCTTTTCAAGTTGGGCACTACAGACTATAAGGGGTGGGCCAAGGGACTTAAGGCTGCCGGATATGCCACCAGCCCCACTTATGCCGACAAGCTTATTGAACTGATTGAGAGATACGGCCTGGACCGATATGACAGCGGTAATGGCGTGCGTCTCAAACCCGGGCAACTGCCTCATCAGCCGTTGCTGGTAAACGGGCAACGGTGCGTGCGCCTGCGTGAGGGTGAGACCATGAAAGACATTGCACGTGAATATGGAATGCAGCTGCTCCTGCTGCGCCGCTTCAATGAGACTGAACGTAAGTTCAATCCGCCTGCGGGGACACTTGTCTATCTGGAGAGAAAAAAGTCCCGTGCAGATCGTGAGCACAGGACTTATGTGGTAAAGAAAGGTGACAGTCTCTGGTCAATCTCCCAACAGTTCGGGGTTCGTATGAAACCGCTTGCCAACCGTAACCGGCTTTCTGATGAAAACCCGCTGACCGTGGGTATGACCCTTACCCTTCGTTGATCATTCTATCTGTTGTGTGGCTTTGGCTATGGCATTCTCCAGGTCTGCACGGCTCATGGTGCCGTCCAGGCAGATGAAGGTGAAGGCTTCATGTTCGGCTGCCGTAAGGATGAACTGGGTTACCGTCTTCTCGTTGCCGACAGTGTAGATACGTACCACTTCGCCCTTGTCCTTTATCTCCATGAGCATCTCAAAGTCATACTTCTTGATGAACTTGTTGACATCTGACTTGATCTCATTGCACAGGTCCGGATCATCGCAGTCCAGCAGGTACATTGCGTTCAGGCTCTTTATGAATGGCCCAAGATTTATTTCACCCTCACCCATATCCATGTTGGGTATCTTGTTTCCCATGAGTTTGAACATGGACGAAGATATGTACACTGCACTCACTGACTCGTTGTCAGAGTACTTGTTGTAGATTCCTTTGCCGTCCTGAGCCCAGGTGCCGGCGGTGAGCAGAAACATTGCTGCCACAAATGCTGCTATCCTTTTCATCTCAATGCGTTTATCGTTTTGTCAATTACCGGTTCGGCTGCATCGGCAATATCCATACCGGCGTTCATTTTCTCTGATATGAATCCGAATACCTGCTCCATCTGGGCGTAGGCCATCATCGGATCGTTGAATGTATCCTTTGGGATAGAGTCTTGGAATGACAGTCCCATTCCTATGGTTATCACGGCAATTGCCGCTGCGGGGTAGGAGATGATCTTAAGGATCTTCCTGTATCTCGTGTGAGCTGCAGGTTTCACCTCTTCAACAGTCTCCTCTTCCTCTTTGGATGCCATTTCAAGTGCGCGTGCGGTTATGGCTATGTCACGTTTGAGTGTAGCCGGTACCTTGATGCTTTCATCGGATGCAATCCGTTCCAGGTCAAGCGCACTTAGATTTTCAATATCTTCCAATCGTTTCATATCTGGCTCCTTAATGACTTTCGGGCATTGCTCAGAAGTACCCTTAAAGTCAGGTTTGACATTCCTGTTTTCTCTGCTATCTCGTCATATGACATCTCCTCCAGCACATACATCTTCATCACGTCACGTTGGCGTTCGGGAAGCCGTTCGATGGCGGCCAATACCCTTTCCAGTTTTTCGCGGGCGTCATAATCATCGTCAACAAGTCTTGACTCTGCTATGTCAGGCCCCGGTTCCATGCTCTGCACGCGCTGCTCTTTACGGAGTTTGTCTATGCAGAGGTTTCTCATCAGAGTCGTGCAGTATGCCTTTAGGTTGAGAACCGTATCCAACTGGTCGCGGTTGCTCCATAACTTTATAAAAAGGTCCTGCACGGCATCTTCGGCATCGGTTTCAGACTCAAGAATATAGAATGCCACCCTGTAGAGCCCGTCGCTCAAAGACTTGAAAGTTTCTGTAAGGACTTCTGGTGTCATCTGTTTTCTTGACTGTTTCCGATAATAAGACGCAGCAACCCAAAAAGTGTTAATGGTCCGGACGGAAATATTTTAGTATAAAATTGAAAAACGGGATGATGGCATCCCGTGAACAGTGTCAGAGTATCTCGTGCTCCTCCTTCATGTCTATCTCGTTCCCTTTCAGGTCAATGAACCTGTAGGAGAGGAACGGCAGGTTCTGGTCTGGCAGCAGGTTTATCCCGAACCCGTAATGCAACTGCCATTTCAGTTTTATTGAGAAGAGCCCTCTTGTCAGATACGCGTATACATAAGGATGTACGAACAGTGTGAAATGGCTCATCTTCATCTGCTTTCTCAGGCAGCTTATCTTGTTCTCCAGCTGGTCTGTGAACAGGATTGAAGGTCTGATGGTACCCGTTCCGAAGCAGGTGGGGCACGTCTCGTCAACAGGCACGTCCATCACGGGGCGCACGCGCTGACGCGTAATCTGCATCAGGCCGAATTTGCTCAGGGGTAGGATGTTGTGCTTGGCGCGGTCCCGTTCCATGTTCTGGCACATACGCTCGTAGAGCTTCTGCCGGTCTTCGGCCAGTGCCATGTCTATGAAGTCAACCACAATGATACCTCCCATATCGCGCAGTCGCAGCTGGCGGGCAAGTTCGTCGGCTGCACCCAGGTTCACCTCGAGGGCGTTCTCCTCCTGCGTTCCTGCCTTGACGCGGTGGCCGCTGTTGACGTCAACCACATGAAGCGCTTCGGTGTGCTCTATGATAAGGTATGCGCCGCTCTTGTAGGAGACAATCCGTCCGAACGATGATTTTATCTGCTTTGTTATGGCAAAGTTGTCAAAAATGGGCAGCTCGCCTTTGTAAAGCTTTACGATCTTTGTCTTGTCGGGATCTATGAGCGAGACGTAGTCGCGTATCTCCTGATATGTCTTCTCGTCATTTACATGGATTGACTCGTATGACGAATTGAGCATGTCGCGCAGTATGGCAATGGTGCGGCTGGTCTCCTCAAAGATGAGGGAGGGAGCCTTCTCTGCTTTCTGCGCTCTTGTCAGGCTGTCTTCCCAGCGCTGGTAAAGGATGGACAGCTCGTTGTCCAGTTCGGCTACCCGCTTGCCCTCTGCCACCGTACGTACAATCACTCCGCAGTTTTTGGGCTTGATGCTGTGGATGAGTTGCTTGAGGCGGGCGCGTTCCTCGTTGGACTTGATCTTTGATGAGACCGATACCTTGTCTCCAAAAGGAATCAGAACCAGGAAACGTCCGGCAAATGATATCTCGCCCGTAAGGCGGGGGCCTTTTGTGGAGATGGGCTCCTTGGTGACCTGAACAACTATCTCGTCGCCCTGTTCAAGCGCCGTACTTATGTTGCCCGATTTCTCGTCAAACTGTACCGGCTGTGCCTTGCTGAACGGAGCCAGCTTCTTGCGGTTGGCACGTACCTGTTTGATGTATTTCTTCAGAGATGCGAACTGCGGGCCCAGGTCCTGATAGTGCAGGAAGGCCTCTTTGTCAGACCCCACATCCACAAAGCATGCGTTGAGTCCGGGCATGAGCTTCTTGACACGCCCCAGATAGAGATTGCCCACGGCAAAAGTCACCTCCTGGGCGTCTTTCTGGTATTCAACCAGATTGTGGTCCTCGGTAATGGCTATCTGTATGCTGTCGGGCTGGACGTTGATTGTCAGTTCGCTTGTCATCGGTCGTAATAATGTTGTTTTTTATAAAGCAAAGAACAAACCTGACGAAATTAAACTCACGGCAAGTTTGTTCTTTGATAAGTCTTGTCAGACAATAGCCTTATTTGCTCTTATGTCTGTTCTTTCTCAGTCTTTTTTTACGCTTGTGCGTAGACATCTTATGTCTTTTTTTCTTCTTACCGCTTGGCATAATCGTGATTATTTATGTTAACTATTACTTTCTTACTGCCTGAGCGAAAGTCTTGGCCGGCTTGAAGGCGGGAATCTTGTGCTCGGGAACGGTTATTGTAGTGTTCTTGAGGATGTCACGGGCGGCCTTGGCTGCTCTCTTCTTGGTAATGAAGCTGCCGAAACCTCTCAGGTAAACGTTCTCATCGTTCTCAAGTGAATCCTTTACAACCTCCATGAAACCTTCTACGCATGCCAGAACGTCGGCCTTGTCAATACCGGTCTTCTTGGCAATCTCGCTTACAACTTCTGCTTTTGTCATATTCTCAATAATTTAAGTCTAAAATGTCGCTTTTTGATTTCGAGTTGCAAATGTAGTTCTTTTTGCTGATAGAGAAAAGATTTCATACTAATTTGTTCTAAAAATTTTTTTGTATATTTGCCATTGTAATTTTAATACCTATTTATTATGTCAGTTAACAAAGTGATTTTAATTGGTAATGTGGGTAAGGATCCGGATGTGAGATATCTGGACAACCATGTTTGTGTAGCTAATCTTACCCTCGCCACGACAGAACGTGGCTACACTGCTCAGAATGGCACCCAGGTGCCCGATCGTACTGAATGGCACAACCTCGTCTTTTGGAGAGGTCTGGCCGAGACCGTTGAAAAATATGTCCATAAGGGTGACAAGCTCTACGTTGAGGGCAGCATCCGTAACCGCAGTTACGATGACCAGAACGGAGTGAAGCGTTACGTCACCGAGATATTCGTGGACTCTATGGAGATGCTTTCGTCAAGACAGGGCAAGCAGGATGCACAGCAGGCTCCTGCCGGTGCTCCCGTCCAACCGGAACCCGGAAACACCGGTGTTCCGTTCTGACCTAAATATACTGCGTTATAGAAACCGGTCTTTTAATCATCGCATCGACGGCGGCCCAGTGGGCTGTCCGTTTCAATGCTCCTACAGCGGGGTCTGTCATCGCTATGGTGGCGGCCCTGCTTCTTTTGGTCCTTTCGGGATTGGTGTCGGCTTCCGAAACGTCATTCTTTTCGCTGTCACCCGAGGAGTTGGAACAGATATCGGCCGATGAGACTCCGCGCGGACGTCGTGCCTCCTCGTTGCTGTCAGACTCCGAAAGGCTGCTAGCCACTATACTCACTGCCAACAATCTTGTCAATGTGGCTATAATCCTGCTGCTTGACCTGGCGTTCGCCCAGATGATAGTGTTCGGTGTGGAATGGCTGGAGTTCCTGGTACTGACTGTCTTGCTGACGTTTATCCTGCTGCTGTTCGGTGAGATCATACCCAAGCTGTATTCCGCTCACAATTCGCTTTCATTCAGCCTCAGGGCCACGCCTCTTCTTTCGGTACTCACGGTGCTGCTGCGTCCGATCTCATCTCTGTTGATGCGTTCCAAGGTTCTGTCCGACCATGTTCAGACTAAGAAAAATTTCAACATCTCGGTGGATCAGCTGGAGCAGGCGCTGGAGCTTACTGACTCGGAAGAGATACAGAATGAGCAACAGCTGCTGGAGGGCGTGATAAGGTTTGGCGACGAGACCGTCGTGGATATTATGACGTCCCGTATCGATATGATAATGCTCGATATTAAGGCAAGCTACGGCGATGTCATGAAATGCATCAAGGAAAACTTCTATTCCCGTGTGCCTGTCTATTCGGGAACGTCCGATAACATTAAGGGAATTCTTTACATCAAGGATCTTCTTCCGTATCTTGAGAAAGGAGAGGGATTCCGCTGGCAGTCGCTTATACGTCCTGCATTCTTTGTGCCCGAAACCCGAAAGATTGATGACCTTCTGCATGACTTTCAGACAGGCCGTATTCACATGGCTATCGTAGTTGACGAGTTCGGGGGTACGTCGGGTCTGGTTACGCTTGAGGATGTGATAGAGGAGATCCTGGGTGAGATCAATGATGAATTTGATGATGATTCCGTAAAATACCGCAAGACGGGTCCCGATACGTATGTGTTTGAAGGTAAGACACTGCTCTCGGACTTCTTTAGGATAGTAGGGTTGGATGAAGACGATTATGCCCAGTATGTGGGCGAGGCCGACACTTTGGCCGGATTCCTTCTGGAACTCAAGGGAGATTTCCCCAAAAAAGATGAGGAACTTGTTTGCAAGGACCTGATACTCAAGGTTATGGAAAAGAAGGAACGCCGTTTGTCGGGAATTCGTGTAACTGTCCGTCCTCAGGGTCAGCGAGGCCGGGAAGAATAATTTTTTCACAAATTTTAATTTTTTGGCGTACGCGCTCGCGTGTGTACTTATAATTTTGTATCTTTGCCACGATAACATTCCGTTTTCAGTAGATAAAAACCAACAAACCAATACAGTTTATGGAAAAAATTAAAAGAACATTGGCTTTGTGCGGCGTAATTGCGGCATTCTGCCTTGGCTCATGTATTTCCAGGACCGATGAACTTGACTTGAACAAGGATATCAGTCTGGATATGCAGATTGGCCCTAAAGGTCTTTTCATTCCTCTGGGTAGCCTTGATACGCTCTATCTTGATTCATTGATCAAGGTTGACGGCGATGACAGTGCCTTGGATGCTCTTGACGATGGTCTTTTTGGATTTACCATGCAGGATTCCATCAAGAAGGTCAATGTAGAGATAGGTGCGGTTTCAATTGATATCGAACCTCCGCATATCAATGTGCTGGAGACAAGTTTTGATAACCCTGAAGTAAAGGATGTTGAGATAAAGGAGGTGAACAGTTCATCTACAATCAAGATTCAGAAGATTGATGTCTCCAATCTCAACAACAAGCTTCCTTCATTTGAAAAGGGTGATACGGTAGGCCCGTTTGATGTACCCGGCATAGGGAGGGCTATTCCTACCATTCCGGTCAACGTGGAGCGTCAGGAGATGTCCTGCGCTTTCAAGTATGAATTCCCGGATGATGTCAAGAAAATCAACAAGGTATGGTTCGGTGAGACCAAGGGTTCCAGAGCAGGCCAGCTGCTCTCTCTTGATGTTGACCTGAGCGGTATTTATGAGGTCCTCACTTCTCCCGAAATCAAGATTACAGACCTGACGATATCGTTCCCTGACAACTTTGCAATTGCCAAGGACCCCAACCTTTCGGCATATATTCCCGACAACTGTGTGACTATAGACGGCAGCACTTTCAGCATCCAGATGACATCGGAACTCATCAGCGGAATAGGTGCAGACCATAAACTGCCTGTCACGTTCTATGTGCTTAACGCCGATTTCTCGGACTTTAACTATGAGATAGATTTCAGCGACAAGGTTAAGTACGAGTTGGAGCTGTCAATCGGTGGAATTGCCGGAAATACCGCCAAGACATTCCAGGTGGGAGTTAACCTCAAGGCCGGTCTCAAAATGGCCGATATAGAGGCTGCAACCCGTAGCAAGGAAATAGACCTGGATGAAGAGACTATAACTTCAAAGTGTGATGTGACAAACCTGGATGGCATTTCCAAGGTCAACACCATTACCTTTGATGAAAATGAAAGCAAGCTGTATATGTCCATATCAAACCTTGACATAGACCCGTTTGCTTTCAGGGGCTCTTCAAGCAAGATAGTTATCCAGTTCCCGCCCAAATATACGTTCGATACCGACTATTGCCGTGATGAAAACGACAATGAAGTGGGAACATGGTCAACCAGCAGGCTTACGCTTGATGCCGACAAGGTGCTTGGACATACTGTATGTCTTAAGGTCAAGTCTCTCTTTGTCAACGAGACCGTTGATGAGGAGACTGCTTCAATAACCATCAGTACCGATGTCACATATAGCGGCAGGGTTGTTGTGGAGGAGAACAACAACATCAATCTTGAGGCTCTGGACGTGTTGACTGACAAGAAATTCGATATCAGTGTCTGGGGTAAGTTCGTTGTCACGAAAGCCGAGATCCAGACCGGCGAGATGAAGACGGAGTTCAAGGATTCTACAGAGATATCAATCAATGAAAAGGTTGATGACGCGCTCGTCATGATTAAGCGTATAGATCTTGTAAATCCCGCAAGCGCCCGTATCAACCTCAAGTTCTCGGGAGTACCTCAAACAATCCAGGAGTTGAGATTCTCCAGGTTCACCGTGGAATTCCCTGATTTCATTCAGTTGGACTGCAAGAGCAACGACGCCCGATACGTTATCGATGGCAACAAGCTTATCATTAACGGCGCTTTGACCAGTGAGCTTCACTCTGAAGACGGCTTTACTGTAGATGGCCTTGAAATAAAGGGCATGTACTTTGAGCAGCCGCTTGAGACGGTTGACGGTTATCTGGTGCTTGAGAACCAGAAGGTTCGCATAAACGGTGCCGTTACTGTAAACGAGCAGACCATTGAGAGCGATGAGCTGGATGTTATCAAGGTTACTCCTACAGTAAGCTTTGACCCCATCAATGTAAAGTCCGTATACGGCAAGGTCAATCCCAAGATAGATGCGGTACATGAGGAGGTTGAACTTTCACTCGGAGATGACACAGATTTCTTTAAGAATGAAAAGAACAGCCTCTCTTTGAGTGACCCGCAGTTGACAATCAATCTCACCAGTACGGTGACTATACCTATCAACATTGACCTCAAGCTTTCATCCCTGGATTCCAAGGGTAATTACATAGCCAAGGATATAGCTCCCGATAACGGAACCATTCATTTGGAGAAGTGTGACACTCTAGCTGACAGCCGTACCACGACACTTGTCATCTACAAGAACGACAGACAGGTTTCAACGTCACAGGATACACTGTTCGTACGCATGAGCCGTCTGTCCGAACTCATGTCCACCATTCCTGACAAGATCGTGTTTGACCTTTCGGCAGGTGCAGACCAGTCAGTCAACCACTTTGTGGATCTGACCCGTGAACTCTCGGTTTCGGGCGAGTATAAGGTTTCCATACCTCTGTCATTTGACAGCCTGTACATAGAGTATTCGGACACCATCAAGGAACTCGGCAAGGATCTTGAGGATGTAGCCGATAAGATTGAGGCCGCCGATCTGCAGTTGCTGGCCGATGTGGAGAGCACCATCCCATTAGGCGTTAAGCTCTCGGCCAAGGCCTATGACAAGAACTGGAATGAGATACAGAGTATCAGGATTGCTGAGGCTCAGATAAAGGCCGGTGCCGATACCATTACCAAGTCAACTCTGGCACTTGACCTGGATGTCCAGAAGGGTGGTCTGGAGAGGCTGGAATCAATTGTGTTCACCGCCGCCTGCGAGTCGGGCGAGGGTAGCTCCAGCATTCGCAAGGGACAGTGGCTGTTGCTTAAGAAACTGCGCATCAAGTTCCCCGAAGGCCTTAAGGTTGACTTGACGGATACGGATGACAAGTAATAACCCTCAAACAGAGATAAAGTTATGAAAAAGCATATTATCAGAAAATCAATCGTTGCAGCTTCAATGCTGCTTCTGACAGTGGCTGCATCTGCACAGAGTGCAAGTTCGGCATATTTTCTTGAGGGTTACAACCAGCGTTATCAGTTGAATCCTGCTTTTGCACCGGAACGTTATGTGTTCATGGCTGTGCCAGGTATAAGCAATATACAGTTTGACGGCCAGAGTACCGTCGGTCTTGCCAATTTCCTGTATGAGTCAACATCCAAACCCGGTATGCTGACCACATTCATGAGCCCCGATATCGATGCCCAGAAGTTCCTGGACGATATGCCCAACGGCGCCCGTTTCAATATCGGCCTCAACATGGATATTCTGGCACTTGGCGTGGGCGGAAAGAACGGCTTTACCACTTTCAACGTCAAGATGCGCAACAGCGAGCAGATAGCCATGCCTAAGGAACTCTTTGGATTCATGAAGGCCAGTTTCGCGCAGGGTGACTATCTGATCGAGAATATCAACATCAATACCATCACCTATCTGGAGACATCTCTTACACACTCCCACAAGATAGGAGATAATCTTACCGTAGGTCTGGGCCTCAAGTTCCTGGAGGGCGTTGCATATGCTGATGTTACGGTAAATGAGATTGATGCACAGTTGCATGAAGACGAGTGGCTGGTAAAGTCAAACGGAACCATCAAGGCCTCCATCCCGGGCGCCAAGTATAAACTTGATCCCGATGACCAGACATTTGACGGTATTGACGGCTTTGAATTCGGTATGCCCGGCAGTCACGGCTTTGCAGTGGATCTGGGTGCCGAGTATGATTTCCAGGATATTGTTGACGGTCTCAAGGTTTCTGTGGCCGCCACGGACCTGGGTTTCATAGGTTGGGCCAATATGAATACCTTTGCAACAAATAACAACGAGTACGTAAAGTTTGAGGGCTTCAATAACTATGATGTGGATGGCGACAACAGTGACGAGACCATGGACCAGATCAGTGATGACTTCAATGATATGGTTAAACTCTACCAGACGGGTACTACAGACCAGAAGGAGAAGGTTGCCCTTTCGGCTACCTTCAGACTTGGTGCCGAGTATGAACTGCCGTTTGCAGACTGGGTATCGTTCGGCGAGCTGCTTTCATACCGCACCGGAATGTTCCCCTATGCTGAGTCACGTACATCTGTATGTCTGTCTCCTGTAGGCTGGTTTGATTTGAGTGGCAACTACGTGCTCTCTAACATGGGATCATCAATGGGATTGCTGTTTAACCTGCATCCGGGAGGTTTCAACTTCTTTGTTGCAGTTGACCGACTCAAGGCAGAACTCAACCCCCAGTTTATACCTTTGCATGATTTCGGTGTGAACTTCAGCTTGGGTCTTAATTTGGCATTCGGAAAGAAGCGTAACAATTGATGAATCAGATATCTGCTCTTGAGTTGGTTCTCAAGGGTATGGCTATAGGATTTCTGGCAGCAGCCCCGACGGGACCGTCGGGGGTGCTTGTCATACAGAGAACACTCAACAAAGGCCGGTGGAAAGGATTTCTAACCGGCCTTGGAGTGAGTATAAGCGATGCCTTCTATATCATGATAACCATGATGTGCCTGTCGTTGGTATTGGGCTATCTTGAGGACCATACCGTGGCTACAGTGGTTAAGCTTGCAGGATGCGTCCTGTTGTTGGTATTCGGCATCACAACCGTAAGGAACAATCCCCTTGCGGCATCCAAGGAGGTTAAGGTCAAGAAGGATTCCATATGGCAGATAATGCTGACCGGGTTCGGGGTGGCCATTGTAAATCCTCTGGTAGTCTTTTTCTATATGGGACTGTTTGCCTTCTTCTCGCTCCCGGTAGACGATTTCAGCACCGGACTAAAGATGCTGACATACCTGTTTGTCCTTTTGGGCGATTTTTGCTGGTGGTTTACCCTGTCAACCCTTATCAACAAGGTGCGTAACCGATTTGACTTGCGCGGCCTGTGGATAATAAACAGAATACTGGGAACCATACTGATAGTAGCTGCCGTAGCATGGTGCACTACTATATTGATTGAATTGTAAGATGTTTATTCAGAAAGAACTGAGAGAAAAGAATATTGCCGAATATCTGCTTTACATGTGGCAGGTTGAGGATATGATACGTGCAGCCGGGCTTGACAGCGACCGCCTGTACGGTTCCGTTATCATTGGCAGCGGTCGCAGCGAGGCCGATTGCATGGAATGGAAACAATGGTATGATGACCTTATCGGTATGATGCGGTCCGAGGGTAAGACAGAGAGCGGTCACCTTCAGATAAATGAGAATGTGCTCATCCTGTTGGAGGACCTTCATGAACGCTTGCTCAATTCGCATAATCAGCCGGAGTACAGGGACCTGTACTACAAGGCATTGCCGTTTGTCGTTGAGTTCCGTGCCAAAAACCACAATACTGAAAACGATGAACTGCGTGACTGTTTCAACATGCTTTACGGCGTTTGGCTGCTTAAGGTGCAGGGCAAACCCGTGAGCGCGGCAACGGAACAGGCTGTCAAGGCTGTGTCGGCTTTTATCGGCAAGCTGTCGGTGCTCTACCGTGAAGATAAGGAGGGTACACTTGATTTGGATTAGTTATGGAAGAGATAGAGAGAAGAAGAAC
>Ga0310786_10005205_pt1 | contig 17780 bp, 24 predicted proteins | sample AusTroGonzalo_MG_FD_203881 | JGI IMG/M metagenome (GOLD analysis project Ga0310786, IMG submission 203881) | Bovine rumen microbial communities from tropical cattle in Woodstock, Queensland, Australia - Gonzalo_03 (v2) (version 2) | ecosystem: Host-associated > Mammals > Digestive system >... | reverse complement strand
AGCGCCGAAATACCCCCGAGAGAGGGGGAGGGGCCGGAGAGGACACGGAAAAGAATCCGGGCGCAGGCCGCGCACGAGAACGCGGAGCGACCACACCGGGCATGGAAGGCCGGAGAAGCCGGCGGGAGGTCAAAGTGACCAGGGAGCAGAAATACCGTGAGCAGATGATCGCGCTTGGGATCTACGAGGAGGTCTTTGATCCGGAGATCCACACCCTCTGCATCATGGAGCGGGATCTCCAGCGCCTCACGAAGCGCTGGAAGAGCGAGGGCTACCAGACCGTCGAGAAGAACGGCCGCGGCCCGGCCGCGACGGACCGGACCTTCGACGCGATCATGACGCTGCGGCGCCAGATCCTCGCCATGAAGGACGCCCTCGGCCTGACGCCGAAGGCGCTGGTCAGGCTGAAGGGCAGGCCGGCGGCACCGGCGGACGAACCGAACGACGAGGCGGACGGGCAGACGATCCTGCAGCTCGTCCGGGATAAATACGCATGACCGGCAGCCAGACGCCGCGGATCAGAGTCGAGCCGCCGCGGATCCGCACCGACGGCGACGGCGCGGCCCAGCTCATGGCCGCCTACGGCGTCCCCCTGGACCCGTGGCAGCGGACGATCATCGACTGCTGGCTCGGCCGTGACGAGACCGGCACCTATTCCGTCACCAGCGCGGGGCTGGCCGTACCGCGGCAGAACGGGAAGAACGTCTGCCTGGAGGCGGTCGAGTTCTACGGCCTGCTCGTGAAGGGCGAGCAGATCCTGCACACGGCCCACCAGGTCGTGACCGCGAAGAAGTCCTTCCGCCGGCTGGAGGCCATGTTCACCGACCGGCGGCACCCGGAGATCTTCGCCCAGGTGAAGGACATCCGCTACACCAACGGCGAGGAGGCCATCTACCTGACCAACGGCGGCGGGATCGAGTATTCGACGCGCAGCCGGCAGCGTGCCCGAGGCTTCGACGGCGTCTCCCGCGTCGTCTTCGACGAGGCGCAGGAGCTGACGGACGACCAGGTGGACTCCATCATGGCGACGCTGGCCGCCAGCACGACCGGCACGCGGCAGCTGATCTATACCGGCACGCCACCCTATCCGGGAGCGCCGGGCATGGTCTTCCGGCGCAGGCGGGCATCCTGCCTCTCTGATCCCGGCGCGCACGACGCCTGGCACGAGTGGAGCGTCGAGGCAAAGAGCGTCGACGACATCCGGCTGGACGACACGGCGGTCTGGTACGCCAGCAACCCGGCGCTCGGCATCCGCCTGACGGAGGAGTTTACGGCGGAGGAGCTGAGCACCCAGAGCCCGGACGGCTTTGCCCGGGAGCGGCTCGGCTGGTGGAGCCCGGTGCTGTCGCGGGAGGCGGACTACGCGATCCCCGCCGAGGCCTGGGACGCCTGCCGCAGCGCGGAACCGAGACCGGAGGGAAAAACGGCCTACGGCGTGAAGTTCTCCGCCGACGGATCGGAGGTCTGCCTGTGCGGCGCGGCAGTTCCGAAGGACGGACCGGCCAGGATCTCGCTGATCGAGCGCAGACCGACCGGACGCGGGCTCGCCTGGCTTTCGGAATGGCTGAGGGAGCGGCCGAAGACCGGCTGCTGCGTCGTCATCGACGGCAGGAACGGCGCGGATCTCCTCGTCGAGAATATCCAGGACGCCTGGAAGGCGAAGGACTCCGTGATCCGGCCGAAGGCCAGGGACATCATCGCGGCCGTCAGCCTGCTGACAAACGCGATCGGCGAGCGCAGCGTGACGTGGTTTGAAGGTCAGCCGGCCCTCCGGGACAGCGCCGTGACAAGCGTCAAACGCCCGGTCGGCGGCGGATGGGCCTTCGGCGGCGACAACAGCACGCCCATCGAGGCGGCGGCGCTGGCGCTCTGGGGCGCGAAAACGAGTAAACGAGATCCAACGAGGAGGATGAGGATCGGATGATCAACTTTATCAACCCGACGAACGTGGCCGGGCTTCCTGCTTTTGAATATTCGCAGCTCATGAAGCTGGTGAACGTTTTCACGGCACACCAGGGCAAGAACGAGCAGAAGAACAGATACTACGAGGGCAAGATCTCCCTCAACAGCGTCAACCTCGGCATCGCGCTGCCGGACGGCCTGAGCCGGCTGGAGATTGGCTGCGCGTGGGGCGCGAAATGCGTGGATGTTCTCGCGGCGCGGTCCATGTTCGACGGTTTTGTCGGCGCTGACGGAAACGACGTCGAGGAGCTCGATGCGCTGGTCCGGGCAAACCGTCTGATTGCCGAGTACGAGCGGGCGGCGCGGGACGAGCTGAAGTACGGCTGCACCTTCGCCACGCTCAGCGCGGACAAGGACATCGGCTGCAAGATTCGCTTCCATTCACCGCGGACGAGCGCCGCGCTCTGGGACGGCGACAAGGGCCGGATCTCCTGTGGCTTCGCCATCATCGACACGGCGCCGGACAACGACACGCTCTGGAGCCCGTCGCTGATCTATTTCTACACCGACACCGACGTCTGGGCGCTTCAGCGCTCCGACAGCTCCTGGACGGCTTACAGATACCCGCAGCGCATGGGCCGGCCGCTGATGGAGCCGCTGATCTGGAACGCGACCAGCGACAAGCCCTTCGGCCGGTCCCGCATCAAAGAGCCGGTCCGCAGGTTGATCGACGGCTACGTGCGGACGATCGCGAACGCGAGCATCGGCCTGGAGTTCGCCACGAGCCCGCAGAAGTACCTTCTCGGCGTCACCGACGAGCAGTACGACGTTCTGATCAACCAGAAGTTCAAGCAGTACGTCGGCAGCATCCTGGCATCGACCACGAATCCGGAGACGGGCGAGAAGCCGACCTTCGGGCAGCTGACGCAGGGCAGCCTCCAGCCGCACGTCGAGATGATCCGCGTGCTGGCCACTCAGTTCTCCGCGGCAACGGGCCTGACCGTCACCGACACTGGCGTGGTCAACGACACGAATCCGACGAGCTCCGACGCGATCCTCGCGCAGAGCCAGACGCTGGTCGGTATGGCGGAGCAGCTGAACACCGGCAACGGCGACAGCCTCCGCACCATCGCGCTCATGGCGATGGCGGTGGCCAACGACACGACCGTGGAGCAGCTGACGGACGAGCAGAAGAGCGTGGTCGCGCATTTCAAGAATCCGGCCATGCCGAGCGTCAGCGTGACGGCCGACGCGGCCATCAAGATCGCAAGCGTCCGGCCGGCCTTCGCCCAGACGGACACCTTCCTGGAGATGATCGGCTTCGACAAGGCCGACATCCGACGGATCCGCGGGCAGGAGGCCAGGGCGCGCGGCGACCAGCTGATCGCGGAACTGGAGCTCTGACATGGACATCACAGCCGAAGCGTGGCAGGCCTTTATCCGGAAGCTCCGGCGCGTGAATGAGGCTGCGGCGCAGAAAATCCTGGACTTCCTGACGGCGAATCCGATCCAGTCCTACGCCGACCGGCAAAGGCTAATCGAATACGCCTATCTCATCGCCGCAAAATACGGCGAAGGCGCGGCCGCGCTGGCCTGCCAGATGTACGACGAGATCGCCGCAGCCTCGACGGTCGCGGTCCCGACGGCGGTACCGGCAGCCGCCCCTTCTGTCGGCGAGGTGGCCAAGACCATCAACGGGACGCTGAAGACCGGCAACCCAAACATCGTTTCCGAGGCCATCGGTCGGCTGGTGAAGCAGACCGGCGTCGACACCACGATGAAAAACGCGCTGCGGGACGGCGCAGAGTGGGCCTGGATCCCGAACGGCGACACCTGCGCCTTTTGCATCACGCTGGCATCCCGCGGCTGGCAACGGGCCAGCAGGGACGCGATCAAAAATGGCCACGCCGAGCACATCCACGCCAACTGCGACTGCACCTACGCGGTGCGCTTCGACAAGAAGACCAACGTCGCCGGCTACCGTCCGGAAGAATACCGGGCCATGTACGAAAGCGCCGACGGCCGGACGCCGACGGAGAAGATCAACGCCATGCGGCGCGAGTTCTACGCGGAGAACAGGGAAGAGATCAACGAGCAGAAGCGCTCGGCCTATGAGAAGCGGCAGGAGCTGAACAGCTCCGCAGCGGAGGAGAAACGCGTATGAGTTCCTACGGTTACGGCAAGGACAAGGTCTGCGGCTGGGTGCTCGCCACCTTCCCGGCCGGCACGGAGATCCTCGACGTGGGCGCCTGCGACGGGCTGTGGCGGCGACTGCTGCCGCAGTACCCGGACATGGACGCGGTCGAGGCCTACTGGCCGAACGCGCTCCGGCTGCACGGCACGGGCTACCGGCAGGTCTTCTCCGCAGACATCCGCAATTTTGAATACGACCATTACGACCTGATCATCTTCGGCGACGTTATCGAGCATCTGCCCGTCAAAGACGCGCAGGCGGTCCTGCAATATGCGTGGCCGCGCTGCCGGGACATGATCGTCGCGGTCCCGTGGCGCTACAAGCAGGGCGAGATCTACGGCAATCCATACGAGCGGCACATCCAGGACGACCTCACGCCGGAGCTCTTCGCGGAGCGGTATCCAGGCTTCGAGGTCCTCTGCGATCCGGGGCACGACTACTGCTATTTCCACAAGGGAGGCGCCTGATGCGCGGGAAATACGACATCGTCTACATGGTCAAGGATTCCGCGCCGAATGAGGAGCTGCGCTATTCCCTGCGGTCCATAGAGAAGAACTGGGGGCCGCACGGCAACGTCTGGATCTTCGGCGGCTGCCCGGATGGCATCGCGCCGGACCGCTTCGTCCCGGTGGAGATGATCCTTCCGGGCAAGTGGGAGAACACGCATCGGCTGATGAAGATCATCTGCCAGACGGCCGACATCAGTGAGGACTTTTGGTTTTTCAACGATGACTTTTTTGTGATGCGGCCGGCCTCCGAGGACATGCCGCAAATGTACAACGGGACGATCCCGGAGGTGATCCGGGCCGTCGAGAGCCCGGACGCCGGCGTCAGATACTGGACCGACCAGCTGCACATCCTTGACGATCTCTTCAGGCGCGAGGGCATGAGCTGTCTTAACTACGAAGTCCACAAGCCGATGCTCATCAACCGGCGGAAAATGCTCGACGTCATGGACCGCTACCGCACGATCCTGTTCACGCGGTCATTGTACGGCAACGTCTTCCACATCGGCGGCGAGGACGGCGGCGACGTGCTGGTCAAATACGCCTACGGGAATATCGACTGGGTGCTGGACCAGAGCTTCGTGAGCACGACGGAGGACAGCTTCGCGAAGGGCGAGATCGGCGAGCGCATCCGCGGCCGGTTTCCGCAGCCATGCGCATGGGAGGTGCAGACATGAAAGTCCTGATCCACGCGTACCCCAAGCGCATGTGGTACGTCGAGGGCTTCCTCGTTCCAGAGTTGGAGCGGCAGGGCGCGGACGAGATCGAGATCTGGAACGACACCGAGGGCAAGGGCAATCTCCGGTCGTTCCTCGATTCCTGCGCGGCGCGGAAGGGCGACGGGGGGACCTGGCACATCCAGGACGACGTGCTCCTGTGCCGCGATTTCGTGGAGCGCTGCCGGCAGCACGACGACGGCGTCGTCTACGGCTTCTGCAACGTGCAGTTCACCGACGACCCGCAGCAGACCGGCGTCGTCAGCGTCGAGGACGCATGGCACAGTTTCCAGTGCATCCGGATCCCGGACAGCTACGCCCGCGAGTGCGCGGCGTGGTTTGAAGGTCCCGGAAGGACCAGCGGGCTGTATCCGATCTGGATCAACTCCGGAAAGATGGATGATGACATGTTTCGGACCTTCCTTCTGGACCGGCACGGCCGCGAGACTGTGGAAAACCTCAAACCATGTCTTGTCGAGCACGTCGACTGGATCATGGGCGGAAGCATATTGTCCCCGTGGCGCGGCTATATCGCCCGCGCCTACTGGTGGGACGACGAGGACCTTGTGAACGAACTGAAGGAGGCCGTCAAAGGCAAGGTCCAGTGGATCAACTAGTATCTCATGTGCCGGATTCCGGCACCGCAGATAAATTCGATAGCGCATCGTACAAGCGCAGCGGCGCGGGATGCAACCCCGTAGAAAAGCGTAGCCGACGAAAGGACTGAGCATGAAACGCGAACAGATCACCGAGATCTTCCCCGACGCAACGAAGGAGCAGATCGACAAGCTCATGGGCATCAACGGTACGGACATCAACAGCGCGAAGGGCGACCTTGACGGCCTCAAAGGCCAGCTCACGGCCGCGCAGGCCGAGCTGGCGAAGCTGAAGGAACAGGCCAGTGGACCGCAGGACGCGCTGAAGGATGCGTCCGCCGCCATCAAAGCGCTCCAGACGGAGCTCGACACCATGAAAAAAGCTGAAGCGATCCGCACTATGCGCGAGAAGATCTCAACGGACAAGAAGATCCCCGCCAGCCTGCTGACCGGGGAGACGGAGGAAGCGTGCAGCGCTCAGGCCGACGCAATCCTCGCATTTGCGAAAACCGCACCGGGCTATCCGCATCTTCCGGATGGCGGAGAGCCGGGCGGGGCACCCAAGACGTCCACCCGCGACAAATTCGCGGACTGGGCGAAAGAAAATCTCTGACATTAGAAAGGAGCCCGAATTATGAGCGGCATTTCCACCAATCGCACCAACATCACCCTCCCGGCAGAAGTGAGCCAGGAGATCATGCAGAAGACCCAGCAGGCCTCCGCTGTCATGCAGCTGGCCCGCCAGATCGCCCTTCCGGGTCGCGGCGTCCAGATCCCTGTGATTACCAGCGATCCCTCCGCGGCGTGGGTCGCCGAGACCGGCGCAAAGGCCGTCAGCAACCCCGGCCTCAGCACCAAGCTGATGCAGGCCTATAAGCTGGCCGTCATCGTCCCCTTCTCCGACGAGTTCCGCCGCGACGCCGCGTCCCTCTATGACGCGCTGATCGCCCGTCTGCCGCTGGCGCTTGCCCAGAAGTTCGACCAGACCGTGGTCGGCGCCGTGGCTAAGCCCGGCGAGAATTTCGACAATTTCGCACTCTGCACCGCGCAGAAGCTGGTCCCCGGCGCCGGCGAGACCGTCTACGGCAACCTCGCAGCGGCCTACACCGACATTGCGGCGGCCGGCGGCGCCCTGAACGGCTTCGCTCTGTCTCCCGCGGGCATCGGCCTTCTGCTGGCGGCCACCGACACCACGGGCCGTCCTGTGTTCGTCCCCTCCGCCAATGACGGCGGCGTCACCCGCGTCCTCGGCGCCCAGACCGTCGAGAGCCGCGGCATCTACAAGGCCGGCAGCGCCGCTGCGGCTTCCACTGCGGGCACTCCCGCCATCGTCGGCGTAGCCGGCGACTGGAGCCAGGCCATGTACGGCACGGTCGAAGGCGTGCAGATCCGCTTCGCCGATCAGACCGGCCTCACCATCAACTCCGAGCAGGTCAACCTCTGGGAGCACAACATGTTCGCTGTCCGCGCCGAGATCGAGCTCGGATTCCGCGCCGACACCGCATGTTTCAACCTGCTGACCGGCGCTACCCCGCAGGCCTGAGCATGATCGTCCTGATCCGTCCCGACGGCGGGGAGACGTTCGTGCATGAGTCACGGCTGGACGAGTACCTGGGGAGGGGTTTCCACCTCCCCAGCCCGCCCAGTGCGCCGAAGCAGGCCGCAAAGCCGGCGGCAAAACCGGCTGCAAAGAAAACCACGAAAGCGAAGTGATTCTATGCCCGCCACGACATACGCGACCGTCCAGGACGTGCAGGACCGGATGCTCCGGACCATGAGCTCCAGCGAGCAGGCCGTCTGCGGCAAACTGCTGGAAGACGCTGCGGTCATGATCGACGCATACAACACCGGCGCGGATGCCGGAGCGAAAAAGGTCGTGAGCTGCCGGATGGTCGTCCGCGCCATGGGCGACGGCGACAGCGGCGTTCCAATGGGCGCGTCGCAGGGCTCCATGAGCGGCCTCGGCTACTCGCAGAGCTGGACCATGGGCAGCGGCGGCGCCGCCGGCGAGCTGTACCTCGGCAAGCTAGAAAAGAAGCTGCTCGGCTGCGGCGACCGAATCGGCAGCTACAGCCCGGTCCAGGAGCTCGCGCCGGAGGTGATCTCCGTATGAGGGGCATCACCGTCACGATCAAAAAGAAGACGCTGGACGGCACGGACGCCTTCGGCGCTCCGGTCTGGAAGACCACGGACGTCACCGTCGACAACGTGCTGGTTGGGGAGCCGTCCACGGACGACATCACCTCCAGCACGGACCTCTACGGAAAGCGCATCGACTACATGCTAGGGATCCCAAAGGGCGACACGAACGACTGGAAGGACGTCAGCGTCAGCTGGACCGACGCATACGGGCGGACTATCTCCTGCGAGACCTTCGGCTTCCCGATCACCGGCGTCGAGGCGCTGATCCCGACGGCGTGGCACATGAAAGTGAGGTGCCACCGCATTGAGTGACAAGGTCCGCATCGAGCTGAACAGCGCCGGGATCCGCGAGATGCTGCGGAGCGACGAGATGCAGGCCCTTCTCGGCGAGAAGGCTATGGAGATCGCCGCACGCTGCGGCGCCGGCTACGAGAGCGACATATATCTCACGCCGGGCCGCGCCGTGGCCTCCGTATTCACCGCGACGCCGGAGGCGGCGAAGGACAACGCCGCAAACAACACGATCCTGAGGAATTTGTCATGATCGAAGAAATCATACTTGCACAGCTGGCGGCAAACAGCATCAGCGCCGTCATGGAGATCCCGGAGGGCGGAGGCACGTTGCCGTTCTGCGTCGTGCAGAAGACGGGCGGCGGATCCGAAAACCATATCCGTCACGCGACCGTGGCGATCCAGAGTTATGCCGCGTCGCTCTACGGGGCGGCGACGCTCAACGAGCAGGTCATCACGGCCATGGGCGGCGTCACTGCCAGGCCGGAGGTCTGTGCCTGCGAGCTGAACAGCGACTACAACTACACGGACGGGACCAAGAAGCAGTACCGATACCAGGCTGTCTTTGATCTCGTCTACTACGATTAAGGAGGACAAGACATGTCTGTCGACACCAACAAAAGCAACGTATCCGTCGGCAAGCCGAAACTGTCCGGCGCGATCTACCGCGCAGCGCTCGGCACCTCGCTGCCGACCAGCGTGGGCACCTCGCTCGCCGCAGGCTTCAAGGCCATGGGCTACATCAGCGCCGACGGCGTAACCAATTCCAACAACCTCAGCGTCAGCAATATCAAGGCATGGGGCGGGGACACGGTCATCGTCTCGCAGACCGACCGGACCGATACCTTCAAGTTCACCATGATCGAGTCCCTGAACGCCGACGTCCTGGCTGCCGTCTACGGCACCGCGAACGTCTCCGGCGCTCTGGCCACCGGCATCACCATCAACTCCAACGCGGACGTGCAGCAGGAGGCCAGCTGGGTCATCGACATGGTGCTCAACAACAACACTGCCAAGCGCATCGTGATCCCAAACGCGGTCATTTCCGCCTTCGACGACGTCGTCTACAAAGATGACACCGCCATCGGCTACGGCATCACGCTCACTGCGCTGCCTGACAGCAGCGGCAACACGCATTACGAGTATATCAAGGCGGCGACGACCACATGATCAGCGGGGAGACGCGGAGCGGCTTCCGCTTTGAAGTCGACGAGGACATCGCCAACGATATGGAGCTGTTTGAAGCGCTCTGTGATCTCGACAACGGGGACGGCACAGCGGTCGTCCCCATTGTCCGGATCGTGCTCGGCGATCAGAAGAAGGCGCTCTATGAGCACCTTCGCGCCAAGAACGGGCGCGTGCCCGTCACAGCGGTCTCGGAGGAGATTGCCGACATTCTGTCCGCCATGAACGGCGGAAAAAAATCCTAGCCCTTGCGCATCTAAGAAATGCCTGCCCGGACGAGCTCGTCTGCGACATGGCGGAGACCTACGGCGTGCTCGACTGGCACGCGCTCCCGCCGGTCACCGCGGCGACGCTTGCGCAGGGGCTTTCGCCTTATTCGCGGACGAAGCGGTTTGTGTCCGGCTCGCCCGCGGCAGACGACAAGGAGCTGCTGCTCGCGGTCATCGCGGACCGTCTCGGCCATTTCGCCTGGATGTTCTCCAGGGACGGCGAGGCCGGGATCAATCATCCGCCGAGCATCTACGCGGTGCTAGCCGGTTTGAATCAATCGCCGGATGGCTTCGACAGCGGCGAGGAATTTGTAGCGGCATGGGCCGCTTTGACTGGAGGTGATGCCGATGCCGGAACTGGCTAAGGCATACGTGCAGATCATTCCCTCGGCAGAGGGCATCAAAGGAAAAATCTCGGAGGCCGTGGGCGGCGAGGCGGAGGCGACCGGACAGGAGTCCGGCTCCAAGTTCTCCAGCGCGTTCGGCGCGGCGGCGAAGGCCGGACTGGCCGCGATCGGTGCCGCAGGCGCCGCTGCCGGCGCTCTCGTAAAATCCTCCGTCAGCGCGTTCGCGGAATATGAGCAGCTGGTCGGCGGCGTCACGACGCTGTTCGAGGATCTGAACGTCGACGTCATGGATTACGCGTCGCAGGCGTTCAAGACGGCCGGGCTGTCCGCGAACGAGTACATGGAGACGGTCATGGGCTTCTCGGCAAGCCTCAACCAGTCGCTCATGGCGTCCGACGGGAACATCGCCCGCAGCGCCGACCTGGCGAATCAGGCGATCATCGATATGTCCGACAATGCGAACAAGATGGGCACCTCGATGGAGTCCATACAGAACGCGTATCAGGGCTTCGCGAAACAGAACTACACCATGCTCGACAACCTTAACAACATGGGGGCGCTCGCCGCATAAATGAAGGGCGATGCGCGAATCCTCTCTGATTGACTTGGACCTCCCGGCGGGGAAGACAGGGCGCAAGGGTAATGCCAGCGTGAACGACTAAGTGAGAGGACACCCGAGAGGGTGAAGCGATAGTCTGATCTGCACTTATAACGCGAACGACGAAGGTGCAGCTAACACAATGCAAACTCGGGTATGGCGGCACGAAGACAGAGATGGAGCGGCTGATCACCGACGCGGAGGCGATGAACGGAGAGTTCAAGGCCATGCGGGACGAGAACGGCAATCTCTCCATGTCCTTCGCCGACATCGTCGAGGCCATCCACATCGTGCAGGACAACATGGGCATCACCGGCACGACGGCGGCGGAAGCCAGCCAGACGATCAGCGGCAGCTTCGGCGCTCTGAGCGCGGCGTGGGAAAACCTCGTGGTCGGATTCTCCAATCCGGACGCGGATCTCGGCGCTCTGATCGGCGACGTCGTTTCCAGCGCGGAGACGGCGCTCAGCAATTTGCTTCCGGTCGTCACGCAGGCCCTCGGCGGTCTTGCCAATGCAATCGGCCAGGTCGCGCCGATCATTGCTGAGAAGCTGCCTGGGCTGATCAATGAGGTCCTCCCGCCGCTGATCTCGGCCGCGTCGAGCCTTCTGAGCGGCCTTATTTCGGCCCTGCCGGGCATACTGAGCGCCCTCAGTACCGCAATCCCCATGGTGGTCGAAACGCTCACGACCGGGCTTCTCTCGGCACTCCCTGAGCTTGTGCCCGTAGCGCTGGCCGTGGTCCAGACACTGGCTGAATCGATCACTTCGGCGCTCCCGGAATTGATTCCGGTCGCGGTCGATACGATCCTCGCCCTGGTCGATACTCTGACGAATCCCGACAGCATCGGCCAGCTGGTCGACGCGGCGATCGCCATCACGCTGGGTCTTGCCAACGGTCTCATACAGGCACTGCCCCAGCTCCTTGCACAGGCGCCGGAGATTATCCAAAATTTGGTAACAGCACTTGTAGAAAACGCCCCGAAATTGCTTGTCGCAGGTTTCGAGGTGATCAGCACTCTGGTTTCCGGGCTTTTTGAGAATCTGGTCCTCATTGGGGAAGCCGCAGGAGAGATCGTAGGGACCCTTCTGAGCGGCCTTGAGGCACTATGGGAGTCGTTTCTGGACGCCGGCCGCCAGATCGTTGAGGGCATCTGGCAGGGCATCAGCAACGCCGCGGACTGGATCTGGGAAAACGTCAAGGGATTCTTCAGCGGCATCGTGAACGGCGTGAAGTCCAGCCTCGGCATCGCGTCCCCGTCCAAGGTCTTCGCCGAGATCGGCAAAAACATGGCGCTGGGCGTCGGCGTCGGTTTCGACGACGAGATGGACGCCGTATCGAAGGACATCAACGGCACGCTGTCGGACATGGTGGGCGACGAGTTCGCCGCTGCCGGGTCCTACAGTTTCTCCGGGACGGGCGGGATGCTCGCCGGCGGAAGCGGGACGGACAGCGCGGACGTCGTGAGCGCGGTCTACGCGATCGGCAACATGATCGTGCAGGCGGTCCGCGAGAGCGGCGAGATCACGCTGGACGGCGAGTCGGTCGCAAGGCTGCTGCGTCCCTACAGCAACGCGGAAGCGCAGCGCGTCGGCGCGGCCATGGTGGTATAAGGAGGCGGCACGAATGGTATTCAAAATCGGCGGATCAAGTGGGACCGACATCGTGCCGCTGGCGGCCACGGGCGGGATCAGCTGGAAGCGCATCAACATCGAGGGCGGGAACGGCACGCTCATGGCGGACGGGACGCTATTCGAGGACCGGATCGCGTCGCGCTATGAGTGGAGCTGGAAATTCCGCCCGATGACGGCCGCGGAGCAGGCGGCGCTGCTGACGCTGCTGAAAGCAAGCTCCGTGACGGTCTATTACACCGACCCGCAGACAAACACCAACACCACGAGCGTATATTACGTTTCCGACGTGCCGGCTGGCTATCTGATCAAGCGGACCGGCGGGACGGAATACTGGGGCGGCATGACGGCGACCTTCACCGCCAGGCCTCCGAAATGAGGTGACGGCATGGCAAATTATGCGCTGCAGAACAAGATCCTGATCGGCTCGACCGATCATCCGAGCTACACCTTCACCAACCGCAATATCGCCATGAACACGCTCAAGGCGGTCAGCACGGTGGACGTCGTGGGCAACGAGCTGTCGGTCGACACGTTTTCCTTCACGGTGCGTTACAATCCGCTGGCCGCGCTGATCTACGCGCCCGTCGGCAAGGACGGCTATCTTGACGTCAACAACGCGGTCTATATGCTGCGCTCCGGCGAAAGGACGGCGGCGAAGGACTACCTGCGCGACGTCGCCTACGGGACGCCGGTCTGGTGGTATGTCGGCAGCTCCCTGTTTTTCAAGGGCTACATCAAAAGCATCGAGCGCATTGCCAAGACGCTTTGGAAGGTCAGCTGCCAGAGCGGCGTCGGCCTGCTGGATGAAGTGATGCATACCGGCGGAATGTACGAAGGCGTGAAATTCTCCGTCATCTTCGCCAGCATCGTCGGTGACGCGTTCGGCTATGTCATCAATCAGTCCGTCAAGAATCTGCTGGTCTATCAGCACTTGCCGTATGACACGGCGCGGAACAATCTGCACCGGCTGTTGTTCGCCCTCGGCGTGGCTCTGATCCGGAGGTCGGACGGGGATTATCAAGTGGCGTTTTTGCCCCAAAGCACGACTGCCGTGCCGAACAGCCGGATCGCGCTGGGCGGCTCCGTCTCGGTGCAGAGCGCAAGCAATCAGGCGGAGGTCACGGAGCACGCCTACGAGGCATTGCAGACAGACCCGGTGGAGACGCTGTTTGACAACACGTCCGGCACGGGAACTGTCGATCATGCTCTCGTCGTGTTCTCAGAGCCGATGCACGATCTGACCGGCAACGGCATCACGATCCACGAATCCAACTGCAACTATGCAGTGATCTCCGGCACGGGGACGCTGACCGGGAAGAAGTACACGCACATTGAAAAGATCATTACCGCATCCAACGCCGCAGCCGGCGACACGATCCGGGCGAAGCGCGTGACGGACAATCACCTGATCTCCGCAGCGAACAGCCTGAACGTGGCGCGGCGGGTGCTGTCGTACTACAGCAGCGCACGGACGCTGAAAGCCAAGATCTTTCTGAACAATGAGCGCTGCGGCCAGAATCTGTCGCTCAACGACGCGTTTGGCGATCCAACGACCGCTTATCTCAAAAAGACCGACGTGCTAGTTACAAGCGTGCGTGGCGCGTCCTGTGAGCTGGTCGAGGGTTATGTCCCGGCATGGAACGGCAACAACTACACGCGGCGGCAGATCATCACGGCTTCCGGCTCCGTCACGATCCCGGCGGGAGCGAAGCGGCTGATCCTGATCGGCGCGGGAGACGGCGGCACCGGCGGCTATGACGGCGAGCGCGGGCGCGGCGGCTACACATCCATTCCCGCGATCCGGCCCGGCGAGCTGCACACGCTGGAAGACCCAGAATCCGGGCGAATCACTTTTTACTGGGACGATCAGCCCGTGAGCAACGGCGGCGCTGCCGGAAAGCCGGGCGCGAGCGGGAAGATCTACGTCATCGACATTGAGGACAGCACTACATCCGCGACGGTCGTGATCGGTGTCGGCGGTCTCGGCGGCGCGAAAAACGGCGGCGCGGGATCTACGGGCGGCGCGACAACTGTCACGATCGACGGCACGACCTACAGCTCCGAGGACGGCGCTCCGAGCGAGGCCGGATTTATCGACGCGCTGGGCGGCGCGACATTCGCACTTCCGGGCGCGGACGGTCACGCAGGCGGTCAGGGCGGTCAGACCGACCTCATCAACCAGCGGGCGAACGAGGGCGGCAACGGCGGCAACGGCGGCAGCGTCGGAAGCTATCGCGGCGGTCAGGGCGGTGCCGGTATGTCGGACACGCTTTCTGCGATCGGCCCGCGCATCAACACGATCTCCGGCGGCGGCGGCGGCGGCGCCGCGTGGGGAGCTGCCGGAGGCGCTGGCGGCGCTGCCACGAAGAAAACGTGGGGGTATGGCTATCGTTACACGACCGGCTCCGGCGGCGACGGTGCGAACGCTGTCGCTCCGAGCCAACCGACCTACGGCTGCGGCGGCGGCGGCGGCAACGGCGGCGGCGCTGGCGGCAATGTGGCGGGCGGCATCATGTGGGGCTACTACCTGTACGTCACGCCCGGCAACGATCTCAAGCTGGGTCTGAAAGGCTCGTCAACACCCGGGCCTGGCTATCAGGGCGGCGCGGCGGGCGAAGGCTCTGTCGGCGGTCAAGGCGGCAACGGCGTTGTCATCATTTACTATTGAGAGGTGGGCAAATGGACGAATTGGATCTGTATCGAGGCACACACGCAGGCGGCGTGATCGACCGTGACCTTGATTTCGTTGACGGGGCATTTGGAAATCAGATTTGGAGCAATCCACAGCCGGACGCGGTTTTCCCCGCCGTGTCTTCCGGCGACGCGGATGTTTACGGCATCAGCGGCGACGATTTTCCGCTGTCGGACGTAGACGAAAACAAAAAAGTGCCGACGCGCAGGTTTTTGAAGTCGTGCATCACAGACAACCAGAAACTGATTGCGAAGAAGTGCGTCAAGTGCGTATTTTCCGGCATCAGTTCTTTGCCGCAGACAAAGACTGAGATATCGGCACTCAGACTTGTTGACGATACGTTTGAGGTCATCGGTTATGCAATCTCAAATCCGGCGGCGCTGACGAGCGATTTGACTGTTACAACGGCGACGGGGAGCGTGACCATCAGCGGGAGCATCAGCGGCACGACCGACATCACGCTGTATATTGCGGCTCCTGACCTTGGTGGATTTTTATAAGGAGGGAAAAGCAATGGCGACAAGCATAATCCCAAAACCCATGAGCGGCTATTCATTTGAGAAGTACAATAATTCCGCCAACAATGTGGTATATAAAGTCGGCTCTACCGTTTTTTTGACTTGTACGAACGGCACGTTTTACAGTGACAGCACCAGCGATCCGATCAGAGTCGGCTCCGCATCCGGGCCTGAGTGGATATTGAGCGAGAAATATCGCCCGGTCAATACGGTAGAGATCATTGACACGCTTGGGCAGCGTCGAATCAATATCTCTACCGACGGAAAAGTCGTATGCAAGACCGCCGCACTGAACGGCACGAATCTCCGTTTTTCCGCGTGTTGGATCACTGACGCTCGTTTCTCATAAGGCGGTGGGCTGATGTATCAAGGAATCGACACCGCCGCCCGGATCACGGCGACGCAGGCGGCGAAGCTGCGCGCACAGGGAGTATCGTTCGTTGTTCGCTACATCGGCCCGGAGGCGTGGGGCAAGACGATCACGGCGGATGAGATCAAGATTCTGAGCGACGCCGGACTGTCGATCATGCTCTGCTTCGAGACTACAGCAAACCGCGTGAAGGGCGGGGCGCGTGCCGGGGCGGAAGACGCTGTGACGGCGTGGAAAAGCGCGTCTGCGCTCGGCGTTCCGGCGGGGACAGTGATATTCTTCGCGTGCGATTATAACGCGCCGGAGGTCGATTTTTCGTCCATAGAGGCGTATCTGCGTTCGGCGATGATGAACGTCGAGCAGTACGGCGTTGGGCTGTACGGCCCGGAAAAAGTGGTTGCTGCCATGTCTGAGCGCGGGGCGTGCTTCTACTTTTGGCAGTGCGTCGCGTGGAGCAATCAATTCCTTCCCGTCGCGGACGTGCGACAATACGCATGGCAGGGCGACGCGAGGGCGAAGGCCATGGCGGCGGCGTGCGGGATCTATGCTGTGGATCTCGACAGCGCCGAGACGCTTGCCGGGATGTGGCTCCCGCCCGTGAAACCGCAACCGGAGCCGTGGTACGCCGATACCGTTCGCTGGGCCATGAAAGAAGGCGTGATCGCGCCTGTCAGTTCCATTGAGGACGCGAGGCCCGAAGATCCGGCGACGCGGGCCGAGGTCATGCAGATGATCAGAAACTACAACAAGCGGTTTGAAGCCGCCGATATAAAAACCGCCAGCGGTCTGCTGGCTGAATAAGGAGGAATATCCATGGTTACACCAGAAAACGGGATTCAGGTCGTAGACGGACAGGTCACGTCTGCGCAGACGATGTTCGGCCTCAGCACCGACACGCCGAAGCCGACCGAGGGCATCGCCAACGGCAGCGCGTACATCGAAATGGACACGGGCAAGCTGTTCTTCTTCGACGCCAGCGAGGGCGGCTCCGGCTGGATCGAGTGGGGTGCATCGTCATGAGCTTTGACGTTGTTTCGTATCTTATGGGTCAAGCCGCAGGAGGCGGTGGTGGAGGCGGGACACATATTGACCCGGAAGCCGATGTACGGTTCTTCGATAGTTACGATGGATCAGTCGTAGCGTCCTACTCTGCCGAAGATTTCGCTAATCTGACAGAGCTTCCCGCGAATCCTACGCATGAGGGGTTGACCTCTCAGGGCTGGAACTGGACGCTTGCAGATGCGAAAGCGCAAGTGGCGTTCGGCGGCTTTCTTGACATTGGTCAGATGTATATCACGGACGATGGTTGTACAAGAATCTACGTCAAGATCGTTGCCAACAGAAGCCCCGTCATTCGTCCGTATCTGTCCGGTACTAATGCGTCTGTCACAATCGACTGGGGCGACGGCTCAACGCCGGACACTTACACAGGGTCGAACACTTACAAAGAAGCAACTCATACCTACGCCGCAGACGGGAATTATGTCGTTTCGATCAAAGTCAATTCCGGCAAGCTTCAGATTGAGGGCAACTCGTCTGACTACGGCTCGTTCATTTTTACGGCGAATGTGACTTATATTACATATAACCGCAAATATCTGAACAATGTTTACCGAATTGAAATCGGTAAAGATGTGATCCTTTATAACCGCGCATTATCGAGGCTTGCTCGACTGGAAGGTGTAACAATTCCTAGAGGTTGCACCATCACTGGCACTTACGTTTTCTACGATAGTTGTCTAAAGCACCTTACAATCCCCGATGATATAACTACAATTCCCGGCTACTTTTTGCAAAATGATGCGACGCTTGAAAGTATC
>Ga0310786_10005204_pt1 | contig 17781 bp, 22 predicted proteins | sample AusTroGonzalo_MG_FD_203881 | JGI IMG/M metagenome (GOLD analysis project Ga0310786, IMG submission 203881) | Bovine rumen microbial communities from tropical cattle in Woodstock, Queensland, Australia - Gonzalo_03 (v2) (version 2) | ecosystem: Host-associated > Mammals > Digestive system >... | reverse complement strand
GTGCCGCCGGTGTTCATGAACATTCCGGTCGCCCAGCCCAGCGTCAGCGCTGGACCGTCGCCGTACTGCGGGATGCGATACTCGCGGACGTACTCGCCGGTCTGGGTTTCGCTGAGCTTGATTTTGGAGCAGCCGTTGAACATGTAGTTATACATGCCGTCGGCGATCAGGACCGCCGGCAGCGCCGGCAGCGCGGTCATGGCCTTGCAGTTGGAAAACATGCCGACGTAGCTGTTGGCCTTGATCCGGATCGCGGGCAGCGCGGGCGGCTTGATCAGGCCGCGGCACTCCTCGAACATGCCCTGATAGCACTTGTTGGACAGGACCATGCCGCCCATGTCCGGCGCTTTTACCAGGGTGCGGTTGTTGTAGAACAAGCCCGCGAAACAGCTGTCCGCCATTGTGGCGTTCTCCTGATCGGCGTAGTCCAGCAGCGCGCGGACGTCTCCGTTGCAGTAGATGCCCGTGCCGGTCAGCGCGAAGCCCTTGCTGGTGCTGCCGGTGATCTTTGTATTGCCGGTGCCCCGAAGAAGTATTTTGTACTTGTGGTCAATCGTGCCGGACGTCAGCGTGGTCGTGCCGTCCCACTCGGCCCAGCCGGAGCCGATGTTCGCTTCGAGGACGCCGTCCCAGTTTTTCGCGGCGTTACGGGTGGCAAGGGTAAAGGACGCGGCGCTCTCGAAAGCCAGGAACGCGCCAGCGGGCATGTAGGTGTTCGCCTGGAACTGCTCTTTTTGAGGTCCGCTCAGTTGCACCGTCCTGTACGGCAGGCCGATGACCTTTTCTACCTCGTCGCCGGTCTCGTCCAGCACGTACGGATTCGACAGGTTGATGATTCTTGCCATGTTTGGCCTCCCTGGCTACTCTCCGAGGATCTCCGCGCACTCTTCGGCCGTGATCCATCCCTTTGTAACGGCATCGCGGACACGCTTTGCGTTCCACAGTCCGCGGTCATAGTAACTCTTGACGAGTTCAAACTTCTTACTGTGCCCCATCTTTAGGCCTCCTCTTCGTCGATGTCGATGTCTGCCATCATGGCCATGTAGTCCATGTCAGCCTTCAGCTGCGCATTTTCAGTGGTCAGCGCCTCGACTGCTGCCTGGGCGTCGAGCACGCGCTCCCACATCTGTTTAACAACCATTTCTGTCTCCTTTCGGCGCTTTCCGCCTGAATAGATTAGAATAATACCTGTCCATTTTTATAAGCGCTCCGCTACCTGCGAAGCTGTATGTGCGACGCCATCCGATATAGTGGAGCTCCGTATCCTCCGGTGTCTGCCTTCCACTCTTCTCCATGTGGAGCATGTGCTTCAGTACGCGCCGCTCGCGCTTCATCGTTCCGCGCTTCATCCGCTGCACAACTTTGCCCGTCTTTGTAAGTATAAATCGACGTCCGAGCCATTCGAAGCCGTTTGCCGGACTGAACACTTCCGTTCTGCCTTTCGCCTCAAATCCCATCTTTTTGAGTTCGAGCAGTATGATGTCACGGGCGCGTCTGATCTTCTCTTTATCCGCATCCAGGATTAAAAAGTCATCCTGGTAACGCATATAAAGCTTGCAGATCTGCTTGACCTTGCGGTCTATGTGATCCAGCAGCGCGGCCTGCACGAGTTGATTAATCTGGCTGCCAAGGCCCGTTCCGCGCTCTCCGTGCGGATCCGCCGCGACCTCTTCCGGCGCCCTCTTGTCTTTCACGCTCTCGCAGATCTCTTCGAGATAAGGCAGGAAGCGCTCCTCCGTGATTTTACGCGACTCCAGCCCAAGCACTGCGGCATGCGGCGTCGACGGGAAATATTTTCGGATGTCGATATGCACGCCATAGCCTGTCGTCCCGCTCTGGATATACATCCGGCGCAGCATCATGACAGTACGCCGGATGGCGAAGTCCGTTCCTTTTCCGATCTGACATGCAGCGTTGTCGTAGATCAGCCCGCACGTCAGGTCTTTGTAGACTCCTGCGTTGCACATGACGCGCTGCCAGACTCTGTCTCGGAAGTACGGAGCGATCGCTTCCCGCGGTTTCGGTCTTGTGATCTTAACCACCTTGCCGGGCCGCAGCTTATAGCGCCTCCCTTCGATGTCGTCCTTCAATTTCTTGCACTGGGTCAGTCTGTGCGTGTACCAGTCGATCACGCCGCCCTTCCAGCCCGAGCCTCTTCTGCACTGCTTCGCAGCTTTGCAGAGGCTCGACAGCTGGAGCGCTTCTTCATACTGTCCCATGATCTTAAATCACCCGCGCCGTCCGCTTCCGAAGGGCGCGGGGCGCCGCCGTTAACAGCTTTCCGCACTTTCGCGGTCCGCATCGCCAAGGCGCAGCTTCGCATCACTGCGCACGGTTTTCTTTTGCCGCTTTCGCGGACAGGAAGCCCGCCCCCTGTGTGAGTGTTTTGCTTTCGGATAGTTCCTACTTGTCTCTCGCATATCTCACAGTCTCGGAGCCGCATAGTTGCCGTTGTTCGCGTTGTTATTGTTCACGTTGCCGTTGCTGTTTACGTACTGGACGTTGTTCGCATTTGTCGCATTAGGCGACCGCAGCCACCAGTTGTTGGCGTTCGTTGCGGCAGGCTCCCATGGTATTATTCGGCAACCTCGCCGCTATACCTCTTTTTGTCTGACCTCATCCATGCTTTGATCAGCTTCTCGTTTTCATTCATCAATCCGGCCCAGTATTCAAGCCGATTCGCATCGATGTGCAGCACTGCATGCGCCAGCGACACTTTCGCGTCGAGCGCCCTCAAATATGCAAGCGCTTCCAGCTGTTGTTCTCGCCTGAATGAGAATGCCAGCGTACTTTCGACCCGCATCTCGTTTGCTGTATGCACTGCCGTCTGGTAGTCATTGACGAGATCCGCTATCTTTCCTGCGATCAGCCATCTGCTCCTCTTTGGGAAGATCTTCTCGTTGCAAAGAAGCCGCAGCGTATACTCTGCGAGACTATCCGCTGCGGCTATGACTTTGAAATTGTCAGGCGTTTGCCTGCACACTGCTCTTACTGCCATGGCCTATCCCGTCCACGGCTGTTGCCGTGGATTGTTCCGATTTTAGATGATGCACAGGCTCGGAGCCGCATAGTTGCCGTAGCTCGCGATGCTATTGCTCACGTAGCCGTAGCTGTATACGTACTGGACGTTGATCGCACTTGCCGCATAAGGCGACCGCAGCCACCAGTTGCTGGCGTTCGCATCATAGTTATACTTTATCCTGCGCTGATCGTTGGCGTTGATGTAGTACGTACACTGGCCCTGCGCGACTCCAGCTGCGTTCACGGCCTGCTCTGCCACGTTGTTTATATTCGTCCCATCGACGTCGTACTGGCTCAACAGAAATACCTTTTCCTCAAGGTCTTCATACTGGCCGTCCCCGCCGCCGTCAAAAGCAAGCAACGCCGTTCGCTGGTATGTCTTTCCAAGAACGTTGACGAGCGCCGGGTCCAGTCTGTATAGCAGCCCCGGCGTGACTGTTGCGCCGATCGTTCTGGAAAAGCGCGCGTCTGCTCCGACGCGGATGTCTGAGTCGCTTGAGTTAAGCCAAGCCCTCATATAACTCGTCTTCCATCTGTTTGACCCGCTCTGCGCTTTCGGAACGATATTTATCGCGCCAGTGTACGTCTGTCCATTGATCTCCAGACTATACGGCGTCACAGCCGTCAGTGAATATTCTGGGAATGCAGTTCCGCTGTTTCCGGCTGCCGTCGCGACATTCGTTGCGCTTGTCGCATTTTTATCCGCATATACCTTGAGCTGGTTCGGCAGGTTGCTCGTGAACGACGTGCAACCGATCTGCCCGCCTGCAGGTATATCCGACGCTAGCGTGAACTCCTTCGACGAGCCACTATATGTGACGTGATACGTCCCTGCCGGAAGTCCGTTCTCGCAGTAAATCCACGCCTGCGCCGGCTCGAACACCTTACTGAAGTACAGCTCGTGGAACGTCATGCGAAGTGCATGCGTCTTCGAGCTGTCTACCGGAACATCCAGATCGATCGCAGTCACGTCCAGGCCGATCTCCCTCATATTCAGCGTCACCGTGATGACCGTGCTGCTCGTCGGTGTGCCTGTCGGCGTAATGCCGTAATCTGCGAGGTTGACCGGCGCATTGTCCGTCTTCCAGTCTGCTCCGTCATACGCAAACTCCTTCATCTGGTTGCGCCATCCGGCAGCGATTGCGAAAGCGCGCGCATCGACCGTCGCTGCCGTTACGCCGCCCCCGGAGATCGTTGCTGTCGCGCCTTCCAGGATCGGCGTCGTCACCTGATCGCCGATCGAAAACGACTGTCCGATCGTTCCGTCGCGCACCATCTCCTGTATCTGCGCCCAGTTTGTCGGAACAGGTCCGCCTCCGCTCTGTACGTTGACGGTGAGCTCCTTGATGAGTGTCGTATCGACCACACCGTTCGCTGTTGCGACACTTGTCGTCTGCTCCTCGAGCGCGCCGTTGTTTACGACTTTTCCTTCGTCAGCCGCGACGTACGTGTTGGAGACGTTTGCCGTGATCGGGTTATAAGCGTACCCGTCCGGTGCCTGATACTCTCCGTTTGAGGTGATAGTGACCGGGCCGACGTTGACGTCACCTCCGCCGCCTCCGCCGCCCCGAGAAAAAGGGCACCACACCTTGTTTTCCGCGTCGAACATGTAGCTTTTTCCCGTATCGATCTCGTCGAAGGTCGACCCGTTTGCTACGTCCAGCGGCAGGTTGTCGAAGTCTGCCTCATTGCCTGCGAGCTCTTTATAAGGCCCCGGCTTTCCCTGGTACTTTTCTGTGATCATTCTCAGGCCCTCCTTCGGCCTATGCTGCTGCTTTATACATAATCAAGACGAATCCGTCTCCGCCTTTTTTCCCTGCACTGCCCGAACTTCCTGTGCCGCCTGCGCCAGCGTCGACCATAGTCCCGCCGCCGTCGCTCCGGTAGGCGTTGCCGCCTGCACCTCCTCCGCCGCCGCCGTTTCCACCAGCTCCGGCGCTCGAACACGTCGCCTCGTCTGGCAGTTCGTCGGGCGTTGGCGCGTTTCCGCCTGCTCCTCCAGCGAAGTCCTGTGCGCTATAATAGTAGGCGTCCGCGCCTGCCGCACCATCGTGGCCGTACACTGCGCCGGACCCGCCTCCGCCGAACGCGTAGGCCGTCTCGTGGTTGAGCACGGTCCGCTGTACGTTTGCGCCAGGCACGCCGCCGACGTACAGCGCGTCGCTCGCATCCACGTCTCCGGCAGGCTCACCAGCCAGCCAGGAGCCGCCGTCCGCGCCATCGAAGCCGTTCTTCGCGACCTGGCCGTACACGGCACCCGTGAACAGATTATGATACCCGTCAGGCTGGACGCTTCCGGCGTTGCTGGATATGGTCCCGATGCCAGGGATCACGATGGTGCTGTGAGCACCGGTACCGCCTGTTCCGCCATTTGCCGCGCCAGCTGTTCCTCCAGCGCCGACCGTGATGGTCAGCGTGTCGCCTGGCGTGACCTGATACTCGGCAGACGTGGCCAATATCTTGCCCGGCGTGCCCGCCGTTCCAGCCGCTCCGCCGGTGCCTGGCGTTGGCTCCGCGTCGTACGTCTCGCCGTCGGATCCGTTCGTGCCTGCCGAGCCGCCGTTGCCTCCGCTCCCGCCCTGGCCGAGCGCCAGGCGGATTTTTGTCACGCCTGCCGGCACGGTCCACGTGTAGGACCCTGCCTCGTCGAACAGCACGTAATCGTCGACGTTGTTACCGAACGGACCCGGCTGCCAGCTCACTGCGATCTTCATCGCTGCCCTGATCTTGTTCGCAATGTCGAAATCCTTGGATTCTATCCAGCCGGTCATCTTGTCTCCGAACGTATCGCGGAATATCACGCGCCGACCCGGTATCAGATTGCCCACGCGGTCGTACGCATCGATCTTCGGACCCTTCTGCACGGTATAATAACGCTGCAGCCTGGTCAGCACGTAGTCGCTGTTGTGGTAGCCGATCAGCTCGTTATCTCCGACCCTGATCACGTGCTGCGGACCGGACACGCCTGTGCTGCGGGATCTGACCCGCTGCGTGTGCGTGTATTCTTTCCCGGTCAGCGTTCCCGTACCTGTCACGAAGGCATAGTTCACGCCGTAGTTCCAGGATCCCGGAAGCGCCGCACCGTTCCAGAGCAGGTCGTGGCACGGTTCATCGAAAACGACCAGCTGATTGTTTGCCGCCGCTGTTTCCGCCGTATTATCGAAAAGCGTCACCGTCTCGTCGCTGTTCAGCGCATAGAGATTATGCTCAACGACCTCGACGGCCGTTGCGCGGCTTCTCTGTTCAGTGCTGCCTTCGTCGATGTACACATACCCGGCTGTCAGTTCCGTCACATAATAGTCCGCGCCCAGGAAGGCGATGTCGTATCCGCTGCCGACCTGCGCCAGATTCGCACCGATTGCCTGCAGGATCCGCGCCAGGTTGTTCTTGCGTTTATCCTTTGGCAGATGGCCGTACAGCTGCGTGTACCGCACATCCGCGCTCATGTCATACGCGATCGGCAGCGATCCGAAGATCTCGTCTATGACGTCCCCAGCATACTCTCCTGTGTATATCCCGCCGTAATGATCTTCCGCAGCCGCCAGCAGGCCGGCTCCGCTGATCAGCGTCAGGCGAAGCGTCCTCCGGTTGATCCTGCTGATCGTCTGCAGAAACCACGTGCCATATATCCCGCCGTCTGTCTCCAGATACATCGGTGTGCCTTGCGTCAGCGTTCTGAAGTCCGTGACAGGCTCTCCGATCAGCGCGTCCGCATTGACGTCCACCGTCAGCGTGTCGGTCGTCATGCTGCTGTTCGGCAGCGTTATGCCAGACAGGCAGCGCCCGCTCATGATCAGCCCGTTCGTTCCGTTGTTTGCCGCGTCCGCATGAAATGCCTTGTCGTTATCGATGTCGTAGACAAGCCTGATCATGTCAGACCTCCTCGAACGATATAGGCGTTCCGTCGTAGATCCGCATTCCGTTCCATTCCATAGCGTACTGCACCCGCATTCCGGTTGGCATGGCCGTGATCGTGCGCAGCGTGCCCAGCGTGACCGACGTGTATTTGAGGACGACCGTCTCCTGTTCCATCTTGGCGATCAGAATCTCCATCTTGCTTTGCGGCATAGGCATGAGCCTGAACCCAGGATCCCACTTGTTTGCGAGCAGATCCGGGATCATCGTGCCGTCCACGGCCATGCCCTGCGCGCGGCCCGTGACCTTGCGGAGCGTCTCCGTTATATCCGTCTCCTGCTGGATGTAGTCGCTGAAATCCTCGCCGTCGATGTATAGCTGTATTGCACCCATGCCGTCTCCTATCTGGCCAGCTGCGGACCGTGAAGCGCGCCGACCTGCTGCAGCGGATCATACAGCGCCTGAGCTGCGACCATCTCGTCCAGCACAAGCTGGATCAGCACCGGCTGCCGGCTCGTCTGGTTGTAGGTGTTGTACGTGTTCGTCGTCTGCGCGATCGGCTGCACGGTCGCCCGGCCGTTGCTCATCGTCAGCACTTCGGGTCCTGCTTCGCCCACGATCGCGGATCCGCTTGTCACCGTTCCGCCGTTTGCGAGCATCGGGATGGATTTCAGCCCGCCGGTCTTGATGCCCAGCGCGCCGGCGATCGTCCCGATCAGACCCGAGCTCGTCACTTCGTTGACTTTGTCGATCAGCGTGTTTATAAATCCGATGATCGAATTGATCTTGTCGCGTATGGCGTCGTGGATGGACGTCCAGACGCCGACGACCGTCTCTTTGACCGTCGTAAATACGGATCCGACCGCTTCTGCCGCTGCGTCTATCTTTCCCTTGATCTTGTCGACGACCTCTTTGACCTTTTCCCACGCCGCGTCCAGGATCGGCTTGATCTTGTCCCAGTTCGCGATGATCAGCGCGGCAGCTGCCGCGACCGCGGTCATGATCAGCAGCACCGGATTCGCCGCCGCGAACGCCTTGACTGCCAGACCGACCGCCTTGACCTGCGGCCAGATCGCCAGGAACGAACTGATCGCCCCGGAGATCGCCGCGATGAGCCCGGCGATCGGCGATATGGCAGCCACGACCGCCGCGATCGTGAGGATCGTCTGCAGCTGCTCCTTGTCGAGGTTTCCGATCCAGTCCAGCAGGCTTGAGATCTTCTCGATCACCTCGTCCAGGATCGGCGTGAGCGCTTCCATTGCCTTCGCGCCGGTCTTTGCGATCTCGCCTGTTGCCTTCGCCTTGAGCTTGTCGATCTCGTCGTTTACGGCGTTGAGCGAGTCAAGCGTCTCCTGGTCCATGATGATGCCCAGGGACTCAGCCTCCGCGCCGAGCTCTTTGAGCGCAGCGCCTCCGTCGTCTATGATGCCGGCCAGCTGATCCGCGGACCTTCCGAAGATGTCCATAGCCAGCGTGTCGCGCTCCGTTTCATTCGCGACCTGGCTGAGCGCCTCGAGCGTCTCATAGAACACTTCGTTGCTGTCGCGCAGCTCGCCGTTTGCGTCCCGCACAGACACGCCGATCGTCTCAAACGCGGATGAGCCGCTTGCCATGTTCTTGCGAAGCTTAGTCATGGATCCGGCGATCGTGTCGACCGACACGTCGACCAGATCTGCCGCATAGCTCATCTTCTGCAGATCTTCCGTGCTGATACCCGTCTGCTTGCTGAGCGTGTTCAGCTCGTCGGCCATCTGGGCGGACTTGTACGCGCTTGCTCCGAGGGCGGTCAGCAGTCCGGCAGCAGCCGCAGACAGCGCCTTCGTCTTGTCTGCCACGTTTTGCGCAGCCGTCGCGACGTTGCCCGCTGCCACTTTTGCCTGTTCCAGAGATGCGGAAAAGCCGTCCGCTTCCGCCTTCGCTTTCCTGAGTTCCGCCTCCGTGTTGATGATCTCGCGGGTCAGCGCATCATACTGCGCGCGGTTCTTGTCGGTGACTCCTGCCTCCGCCATCTGCTGCTGAGCGTTTTTGAGGATGTCCAGTTTGTCAGCCGTCGCTTTAACAGCCTCGCCCAGGGCGCGCTGTTTCTGTTCAAGCAGTTCCACGTTCGACGGATCCAGCTTCAGCGACTTATTGACTTCCTTCAGCTCGCTCTGGGCGCTCTTTGCGGACGCGTTGACGCCCTGCAGGGCTTTTTGCAGTCCTGTAGTCTCTCCATTTATTTGTACGGTTATGCCCTTGATGTTGTTGGCCATTTTATCCTCTTATCCGAAGATCCTCTGGATGTCTTCCTGCGTGCCGATGTAGTCGTATTTCTCCTCGTCGTTCGCCAGCTCTATAAACAGGTCGTAGACCATGCCGACCGTCATGCCGGCGAGATCTTCACTCGACAGCCCGAGCTGTATGCAGCGCAGGTCGTAGATCGCGACGTTACTTTCACGCGTCGTCGGTCTTATTTTTTTTTAGGTTTCGACGTCGTCTTCTGGCTTTTTCCCCACAGACTGCTGACGTCCTTGAATGCCTTGTACAGCGACAGGATGTCGCTGATCCCCTCGAGCCATTCCTCCACGGTTGGAGGCACGTCAGTCCCTCCGGCGCGCAGCATGAGCCACGTTACATTCTCGAGCACCTCTGTGTCCGCGCCTTCAGGATCCTTTTCGTAGTTATCCACGAGCTTCTTCATGGATCCGAACAGGTCTCCGCCGAACTCTTTCTTGTAGAGCCGCGGCAGCAGCCCGTTCGCCTCGATCACCATTTTTTTGCCGTCGATCTCGATTGTTTTCTTCATGTCTGCCTCCTCAGATATTCAGAAAATGGCGGGCCTCGTGGGCCCGCCCGTTGTGTCTCTTAAGCCGTAGTCGCGATCTGGACGGTCGTAAACCACGCGTTGCGCTGCGCGGTCGTCGTCGTCTCGTCCGTGCGGCCCTTGACCTTGTTCTTCTGATAGTCCGGCCCTGTGACAAGCGGTAATGCGGAGAAATCGAAGCTCTGCGTCACCGGGTCGATGCTCTCTTCTGTCGTCTGGCTCCCTGCCGTCGGTCTGCTGGTCGGGATCACGCGGTAGAACACGTTGAGTTCCGCCTTCTGATCGCCTTCGATCTGGAACAGCAGGGCGAACGGCTTCGGCTGCACACCGCTCTCCTCGTACAGAATGCCGCCCGAGGACGTCATGCCCCAGATGTCCTTGAGCATGGTGTCCGGGATCCTGGCCATCTCGAGCGTACCGGTGTACCCGTTGTTATTGGACGACATGAAGTAGATCACGTTATCCGCCCAGAACGGATTGTTCGACTGTTCGCTGTTGATCGTCATATTGACAGCGCCAGGCACTGCCACGGGCGTGGCGAAAGTGTTGTTCGTGCTGTCCGTGCTCTCCGTGAGCTTGGCGTAGTACACATTCTTAAGTCCGAAACGGACCTTGTTTTCTGCCATTTCTTGGCCCTCCTTAAAAGCTGAAAACGGTCGCCTGGATGCGTTCGTCGTCCAGGTATTCGCTTTCCTTCGTGAAATAAAGGCCCGCCGCCCTGAAGGCGGTCTCGAACAGCGCCTCAGTTGCCAGGTCTCTGTCTTTTGTGTAAAGCTCCACGACTATTCGCGGAACTGTAAAGTAGCTGATATTGTCCGCCGCGAACGTCCTTTCTCTCGGCGACATGAAGCACACGAACGGCAGATCCGGAGCCTCGTCCTTCGGGAAGGCGTAGTACGCGACCTTGCCCGCGAATCCTGTCACGGACTCAAGAAGCGTGCGCATTCCTTCGATTGTGATCATGACTCTATAGCCTCCTTCAGCGCCTTCGTGTATGCCTCGATCGCCCAGCGTTCAGCCTCTCCGATATGCGGATATGCTTTCACGCGTCCGCCGTTAACGCTTGCGTGCCCATTCTCGAGCAGATGTGTGATCCGGTAGCGCGGGGCGCTCGCGTATACGGTCGCCCGCATGCCGTGTGGCAGTTCCTTGATCTTGACCCGCCAGCTTCTCAGGTACTTTCCCGTGCGGACGAGCCGCACCTTTTTGGCGTTGTCCTTGATCTTCTCGCGCGTCTCCGCCGATACGGCCTTCGTGACCCGCTCGACGTCCGCGTCTACGAGCCCGGCATACTCCTGCAGCGTGTCTAAAATGGCCGCCGCGAGATCTTCCGGCACTATAACGTCCGCCATGTCAGCCCTCCACGACCAGCGGCCGGCCATCCGCATCCTGCAGCGGTCTTCCGTCTGCGTCCGTGACGATCCGGCACCACTCCAGCTGATCCTTCAGCCCGGCCTTGTATTCGAGATAGAGTTCTATGCGGTCATCCTTCGTCCGGTATGTCCTGTAGATGCCGTACGGCGCGAAATCGCCCTCGCTGTTCTTCAGCATGGCGATCTTCTCGTCTTTATAGTCGTGCGCGAACATCCGGATCATGATGTCCGGCTTCAGCCCCATCTCTCCGGCTGCGTGCCATTCTGCCCGCGTGATGCTCTCCGTCTGGCCGTAGACAGAGCGCGCCGCATATACCGGCACCCTCTGCCCGATCGCGTCCACGTTGTAGTCTTCCGCGACCAGCAAAAATGCTATGCTGCGATCCATGTTCAGCCCCTCCTCTGCGCGGCAGCCGCCCGCCAGAGCGACTCGTCCACAGTGATCTGGCCCACATGGCCAAGCTTTATGGACGGATCGCACATGATCTTATAACCCAGCTGGCGCGCCCTCAGGCAGAAGGCGAGATCTTCGCCCAGGCCCTCGAGCGGCGTGAACCACGTTCGGAAGTTCAGCAGCATGTTCACGAGCACGTCCTTGCGGATCATGCAGCAACCCATGCCGCAGCCCTCGACTTCAAACATCCCGCCGTCCGGCAGGTCGCTCATATCTTTCCAGTGGATCGCGCCGTTTTCGTCCCGGCGCAGCTCGCTGAACAGGACCGGCGTAAACGGTGTCTTCCGCTTGAAGTACAGCCCCGTGACTATGTCCAGGCCTGCTTCCATGTGCGCAGCCATCCGCTTCAGCGTGTCCGGCTCGAACGTCATGTCGGAGTCGAAGAACAGCAGCGCGTCCGCGGCTTCGGTGATGGCCTTCTTCGCGAAGTTGTTCCGTGCGCTATAGATCAGGCTGCTGATCTCGAAGCCGATCACCACGTCGCCCGTCCGTTCGAGCGACGCCAGAGACTGCGCGAACGGAGCCGCCACCTGGTCCATGCACGGCACAGCTATAAGCGTCTTCATTCTCCGAGCCCCCAGTCCGTATAGCCCGTCATCATCTTCAGTTCCGCGAGCGTCCTGTCGTATATCTTCCGCCATTTGTCCTGGTCGTCGTTCTCACCGAACTGCCACTTGCACCACGACACGATCGCGAGCCGGATCTGGGCGGAAGTGATGCTCCCGTTTGTTTCCGTCGTCACGATCACGCCGAGTCCCTGAAGGTTCTCCAGGCACGCGTCTATGAGCAGCTGGATCTCGTCGTCGAAGTCGTCGGTCGCGATCCGCAGCGCTTTCTTTACAATTTCGAGCATGTTTTCCTCCTTGCTTCTGAAGTGGGCGGCCTGCAGGAGGACAGATGCCGCCCACATAAGCCATCAGCTAAGCATCAGCTGCAGCCTTCTTCTTTTTCCTGGTCTTCTTCGCCGGTTTATCGTCTATGAGCATCGCATAAGGCGTGCTGCAGATCTCCGCAGCACGCCCGTCTTCGAACTCTACGATCTGACCAGCACGGTAGAGCGCGCCGGTGTATTTATCCGCGACGCCGACCAGGATCCTCACCCTGGCCATCCGACTAAGCGCCGGGCTTGGTGGCCAGCGCGAACGCCTTGTCCGCCACGATGCCCAGGCCGATGAACTCGCGGCCCGTGATCTTGACGAGGTCGGCTTCCGCCTCGGACTTGTCGTCGTACTTGATGTCGACGATGTCCATGCTGTTGCCTCTGGGCAGGTTGGCGAGTGCGCCGATCTCCAGATCGCCGACGATCATCCAGACGTCGTCTTCGGATGCGTCTTCGTATGCCGGCAGCGAGCTGTCGTACAGCACCGTGAGTCCGCGGAACGGATCCACAGCGAAGTTGGCCTGCACTCTTGCCGCCTCGAAGTCGGCTTCGGTCAGCTTGTTGATGATGACGACCGTCTCGCTCTTTCTGGTCTCGTCGGACAGGTGAGCCGCGAGCGTGGGTACGATGCTCACGTCCGGAGCGCCGGAAACGGCGTCCGCAGAAACGGAGGTCGTGCTCACGGTATCTGGCAGAGTCGCGATCAGGCCGATCAGGGCTTCCTGTGCAGCCTTGGAGATCCGGTAGGTCAGCTCGTCAACGATATAGTCGGCGAAATCTTCCCCGGTGAGATCCATCGCCTCGTCGCTGATCCGGATGTACTTTTTAATCGACTTGGCCAGGATGGTCACGCTGCCGAGTACGAGTGTCTCTTCATCCGGCGCGGTGTCGCCTTCGTCGTGGACTGCAGCCGGCGTCGAGCTCACTTCGAAGCCCACGCTCAGGTTGCCCTTATAGGACACCTTGCGGACGCGTCTCATGATCTCGAGGCGCTCCCACGCGGTTCTGATCTTTCCCTCGACGTAGGTCGGTACGGGCACAACGCCGGAAGCGTTGACGGTGAGCAGGGCACGGCATTCCGTGTCTGTGCCCTTCTTGGCGTCGCGGACCCATGCTTCGAGATACTCCTTGCTGGAGCGGATGTCCTTCTCCTCATGCGTCTCATCCGGAGCGGCTTCGAACTTTCTACCGGCGCCCTCGACGATGGACGCTGCCAGTCTGCGGCGCTCCTCTTCCTTCTTCTGGCGAGCCTCGAGCTCGTCATTGATCGCCCGGACTTCTTCCTCGAGCTTTGCCAGCTTCTCGTTGTCGTTCAGGCCTTCCGCCTCGGCTTTAATGGCCTTGCGTCTTTCCAGCAGCTGCTGGGTGGTCATGTTTTCGAACATTTCGTTCTCCTTTCGTACGTTAGTCCGCCAGGATCCTGATCCTGGCTTTGATTATTTCCGCGGCCCTTCGCCGCTCCTCAGCCGCAAGACGCTCCTTCTTGATCTCAGCGATAACTCCTTCGCTGTACGATCTGGCTGATATTTCCGTTGCATCGTTTGCCGGCAGCGAAACTGCCGACACATCATAAGTCTTCGAGATCCCGAGGATCGTACGCGTCACGATCGTCATGCCCGTGTCGTAGTCCTCTACCACGTCCTGTTTGTCCTTTGATACCCTGAACGCGAACGACATTTTCGTCGTATATCCGCCTTTGATCTCTTCATAGAGCTGGCGTCCGATCTCCGTGCCGCTCAGATCCGCGCGCACCTTCAAGCCGTGATCGTCGACCTTCAGCTGCAGCGTTTTGTTTGAGATCCTCGCAAAAACGCGACCCTCGTGGTCGTACTGCATAATCACGTCCGACATGTCGCATTCATCGAATGCTCTCGCGTCTACCTGCTCGAGCAGGGTAAAGTATGCGTCTTTATAGAGCTCGTACGGCTCATTGAATGTGGTCGCGTATCCCTCGACGATGAACTGCTCGTCCTCTTTGGCACGCATCTCCATGTCGCGGAAGACGCGTCCCTCTTTCAGCTTTCGCTCCACTTCTTTGCTCAGCATGTTATTCTGCGGCATTGTCTCCACCTTTCCCGTCCGACTCCTCGCCGACGTAGTAGTATTCGCCTCTCACCGGCAGCTGGTCCCCGATCTCCGCCGGCAGCGGAGGCAGGTTCCAGATCTCCCGGATCTCGTTCCTCGTCATCAGTCCGCGGTCGGCCATCTGCGCCGACACGTTCAGCTTGTCCGCATTGCTCATGTACTGCAGCCTGTTTGAAGTCGCCATGATGTACGTTCCCTGCTGCCGTTCTCGCGGCGTATATAGCATCTTTGTGATCACTTCCGAGAACTGTACGGAAAAAGGCTCGATCGCGCCTTCGTAGAACGCCGACCACATGTCGCCGATTGCCTTGTTCTGCAGCACGTCTTCGTTCACGCCCAGGTAGTTGTACACGTTCGCCTGGATCAGCCGCATCTGGTCCGGATCCACAACGAACGGCTTCGTCTCGATCTGCTTTATATCCGTGTACGTGTACGGCCAGAGCAGCACACCGTCAAGATCGCTCCCGCGCAGGTTCTCCTTCGTAAAACGGGACCGTTCGTTCTTCAGATCCTCGCTGTCCGTAAAGTTCGAAACTCTTGCCATGAATCTGTAGCTGGCCGCGTTCTTCACGCCCTCCTCGATTCCCTGGTCCTGAATGTTCATGAGCTCGACCGTCGGCGTCAGCGCTTTGTTGCTCTCGCCGAAGAAGTCGTTTTTGCTCTGGAACTTCGTGAGGATCCCTACGCGGTCCAGCTCGACCGCGCCCCACTCGCCGTTTTTGAACCTGATCCGCATCCAGCGCACGCCGTTCGACTCCACGAGTTCGATCTCCTGGTGCCAGACGGTACACACGCCTGTCGTGTCGCCGTATTTGTCGATGACCGGCAGGATCAGCGCCGTGTTCTTGATGTCCAGGATCGTCGACAGCCTGTACAGGAACTGCGACCACGTCTGCCATTCGTTCGGCCCGAGCTTCAGCTTTGTGCGCAGCTCAGGCTTTGCCGTTCCGATGATCTGCACCTCGAGCTTTGATACGTGCCTCGCCCTGGCGTCGATCGCTGCCCGGATCAGCTCGCGCTCATATATCTCTCCGTCCCAGCTGTGGAACGCCGGCCTGTAGCCGTCGAGCAGCCTAAACCACGTCACCTCTTTGCTGTCCGGCTCTTTTTTCTTTCCGAAAATGAGGTCCAGAAGGCCCATGCCTTGTTATCTCCTTTCGTTCTTCAGCTGCCTGCCGACTTCCCCCCACCATTTCGACCGCATCGTCATGGCGTCCAGCACGGCAGCCATGCCGTCCACGTGGTCCGTCGCCTTCAGCTTGACCAGGCGGACCCGCTCCGTCTGCGCGTCGCGTTTGAGCGCCGCGTTCAGCATGTGGATCTTGAGCAGGTCGTTGTCGCCGATGTGAACTTTGCCATCTCGCAGCAGACCATCGAAGTCGTTGATGCACGGGGTCAAATTGAATCCCTGGAAAACATCATCCATGTGATAGCCTTCGGCCTTCATGTCCTGGACGAGATACTGCGCGCTGTACCTGTCATAGCCGACCTTCAGCGGGTAGAGTTTGTATTTGCTTATGAGCTCGTGGAACCACGCCAGGCAATCCTTGTAGTCCACGAAGTTTTCTCCGCTCAGCTGCAGCAGGCCGCGCTGCACGTAGATGTCGTATGGCAGCCCGTCTCGCGCCATACTCTCCTCGAGCTTTGCCGATGGCATAAAAAAGCGAGCTATGATGTACAGCTCGCTCTGTTTTTCTATGATAACGCAGCAGGCAGTCAAATCCGTCGTTCTCGACAGGTCTATGCCGGCCACGCAGTAATGCCGCGCGAAGTCCTCGAGCTTCAGCTCGGGACCGGACGCCGCTTCGACAGCCAGCGCCGGCAGCCATGCCATGCTGCTGCTCTGTTTAACATTGCAGTATTTCGCCAGGAACTCCGCCTTCGCCGACAGCGACGTCTTGGCCGTCGCGATCTTGCTGCAGATCTTCTCGACCGGGATGCTGCGCCCCATCTGCGGCATGCTCTTCCGCAGCTCGTTGATGTCGTCCCACTTGTGCGGGTCGTCTATCATGTAGAAAACCGGCAGCAGGTGCGTCTCGTCGCTAGATCCGAGCAGCCACTTCGTTCCACGGCCCACGATCTCGTCGTATGGACCGTCATTGACGTAGCCGCCGGAACTGATCGCCACCATGAGCGGCTCATTCCGCGCGATGTCGCCGGACGTCAGCACTTCATACTGGCGCTTGCCCTGCATGGCCGGCCACGCTGCTATTTCGTCCGCGACGACGATCATCGGGTTGAAGCCGTCCGACTTCTTGGCGTTGAATGCCAGGCGCTTGATCGTCGTGTTCGTGCTCTTAACGTACAGGTCCGACTTCCTCGAGCGTGTGATACCAGCCAGCGCCGGCGTATTGTCCACCGTGAACGTGAACGCATTGTACACAAGGTCCGTCTGATCGAGCTTCGGTGCAACGAAATAGATCTCGGATCCGAAGTCACCGGCCGCGTAGGTCACATATGCGGCGATCGCCGCTGCCAGCAGCGTCTTCCCGTTCTTGCGCCCGATTATAATGGCGATCTCGCGGAACTGCCGGAAGCCGTTCTCGTCCACGATCCCGAAGATCACGGACACGAGCGCCTTCTCCCAGAGTTCCAGCTTCAGCAGCTTCGGCGCGTCCGGGCCTTTGTTGTGCCGGACGTACTTCTCGACGAAGCGGATCGCGTTGTTCGCCTTGCCCTGGTCGAACCGCCATCGCCCGGATTCTATGCCCTCGACGATGATCTTGTACAGCAGCCAGATCCAGCGACCGACGCTCTCCGTGCCGTCCAGGATCGCCTGGTAGTACGCCCAGATGTAGTTGTCCATCTCAGCTGTTCCTGCGGAACTCAGCCAGCTCCTTGCTATTGAAGACGGTTCCCTCCGGCAGCATCTCCGTCAGCTGGCGCATGATCGCCTGGTAGTTCTTGTCGAGCTTGATGAACAGCGAGGCGGAAGGGCGCTCCCTCATGTAGGGCTCCGTCTTCTCGCTCTGGCTGAACATCTCCGTCATGCCGTTGGCCTGAATGTCGTCGTTCAGTTCGTTGAGCCGTACCCGCAGCCGCGCCGCCTGGACAATCAGACCCTCGGCGACTGCCTTCCGGTTCTTCGGCAGTTCCTTGTACAGCCGGCGAAGCCTGGCTGCCTCGCTCTGTTCAGTGATCTCCTTCACGGTCCGCCCTCCTTCCCCGTAAATCGTCCCACTGCGGCGTCCTCGAGCGTTGTATGGATAACTATGCCGACCTTCGCCGAAAAACCTCGCCAGCGTCCGCTCAGGCACCTCGTCGCGTGTCTCCGGGAGGGGTCATGCGCCCCAAGAGCGCTTTTTTGCAC
>Ga0310786_10005201_pt1 | contig 17786 bp, 13 predicted proteins | sample AusTroGonzalo_MG_FD_203881 | JGI IMG/M metagenome (GOLD analysis project Ga0310786, IMG submission 203881) | Bovine rumen microbial communities from tropical cattle in Woodstock, Queensland, Australia - Gonzalo_03 (v2) (version 2) | ecosystem: Host-associated > Mammals > Digestive system >... | reverse complement strand
GCGAACCGGTATCGCCCATGAATATCTGGGCAGGAAAGGCGTTATACCATAGGAAGCCAATCATAGCACCCACAAAAGCGCTAAGGAATACAACGAGTTCTTCTGAATGTGGAATATACATGATATCGAAATAAGAAGCATACCCGATATGTGAAGACACATAAGCAAAGATTCCCAATGCCACACCGATAATAGCCGAGTTGCCGGCACACATACCATCCATGCCGTCGTTCAAGTTGGCACCATTCGACACAGCTGTCACAACAAAGATGGTCATGATAACAAAAAGAATCCAGCCTGCGGCCACCTTATGTTTTCCCACAAACGACATCAGGTCTGAATAGCTCAGGTTATGATGTTTCGTAAAGGGGAGGGTTGTCTTTAGTGATTTATGAGCCTTAGCCTCGTGCTTCACTATCTCGGTAGTCTGTCCCTGCTGCGGCACACTGATATTCTCGCGCATCACCACATCCGGACTCAGATAGAGCACCAGGCCGACAATAAAACCGATGGAAACCTGTCCTACAATCTTATATTTTCCTTTAAGGCCATCCTTATTACGGCGGAAAATCTTGATATAATCATCCATCAGTCCCAGGAAACCCAGCCATAAAGTGGTAACAACCATCAGTATCAAATAAGTATTACGGATACGGCCAAGCAAAAGCACTGGCACAAGAATACTTACGATGATGATGATGCCACCCATAGTTGGTACTCCCTTTTTCTCGACGCCAAATGGGTCGATGGCAGGGTCACGCTCCGTCTCAAAGATCTTGCGACGCTTCATCCATTTGATAAAGAATTCACCAAACCAAGCAGAGATAAACAACGACAAGATCAGTGCCAGCAAAGCACGGAACGAGATATAACTCCACAGGTGCGAGCCAGGGATGTTATATTGTTCAAGGAATCGAAATAAATAGTACAGCATAGGTTAACACATTATAAATTGAATATCTCGCGCACCACCTCACGGTCGTCGAAATGATGCTTCACTCCCTTAATCTCCTGATAATCCTCATGACCTTTGCCGGCAATTAGGATTACATCGCCCTTCTGTGCCATCATGCAAGCAGTACGAATGGCTTCTTTACGGTCGACAATGCTCACCACTTTTTTCATCTGTTGTGGGGTAAGACCTGCCAGCATATCATTAATTATATCCTGTGGTTCCTCAAAACGAGGATTGTCACTGGTAATAATCACACGGTCACTTTGCTTCACTGCCTCCTGAGCCATGAGCGGGCGTTTTCCCTTATCACGGTTACCGCCAGCACCACAAACGGTGATAATCTGACCGTCCTTGCCATCGAGCACCTCATGAATAGCATTCAGCACATTCTCCAAAGCATCGGGCGTATGGGCATAATCTACCACGGCTGTATAGCCCTCAGGAGAATGAATAGGTTCCAATCGACCAGCCACACTCTTCAGAGTGCTGAGCACCAACAGAATATCCTCTGGTTTCTGGCCAAGCATCACAGCAGCTCCATAGACTGCCAGCAAGTTACTGACATTGAATTTACCAATAAACTGCACACCTACCTCGTGGCCATCGACCTCCAAATACATGCCTTCAAAATGGCACTCTACGATTCGAGCCTTAAAATCAGCCATGCTACGGATACTATAGGTCTTAACAGTTGCCTTGGTGTTCTGCACCATAAACAAGCCGTTTTTATCGTCGGCGTTCGTAACGGCAAAGGCACCCTTTGGCAACATATCAAAGAATGCTTTCTTGGCGTCACGATAGTTCTCTACGGTCTTATGATAGTCTAAGTGATCGCGAGTCAGGTTGGTAAAGATACCTCCAGCAAACTTCAATCCGCCAATACGCTGTTGGGCAATGGCATGACTTGAGCACTCCATGAAGGCATACTGACATCCTGCTTCAACCATGCGAGCGAGCAGACGGTTCAATTCGATGGGATCTGGTGTTGTATGACTAGCGGGGACAGCCTCGTCTTCAATATAGTTGCATACCGTAGAAAGCAAGCCACATTTATAGCCTAAGCGTCGGAACATATTATACAATAAGGTAGCAATGGTTGTCTTACCATTAGTGCCTGTCACACCCACCAACGTCAACTTAGAGGTAGGATCACCGTGGAACGTAGTGGCTACAGGACCGATAGCCGACTCCGTCGAAGACACCTGAACGTAAGTTACGCCAGCCTGACGCTCTGCGGGCATATCTTCACAGAGGATAGCAGCAGCGCCCAATTCTATGGCTTTTGAAATATATTGATGTCCATCGGTCTGCGTTCCCTTGATAGCCACAAACAGATGTCCTGTACTCACTTTGCGTGAGTCAATGTCCACGTCCATAATATCTACATCGACGGAGCCTTCGATGGTCTTTACAGAAATATTCTTGAGAAGTTCTTCCAGTTTCATATCTTTTTTCTTATTTAATTCAATTCCAATGTACAGAGCATACCAGGTCTCAGAGTCGTACCAGGCGCAATATCCTGACGTCTCACCATACCTGTTCCTCGCAGTTTCACTTTTACACCAATGCGTTCCAATTGATACACGGCATCACGAGCGCCCATGCCTTTCATGTCGGGCATCTTGTTGGGCGTAGTCTTCCGCTCGGGCAAAGAAACCTTATTGGTATTGATTCCCAATTTTCCTAGAACGAAAGAGGTAGCCGCATTGTCTCCAACTTTCACATCAGGAATGAGCACCGACAACGAATCGCGAGCATCCTCCACGCGAAGTTTCAACTTCTTTGCCATCACACCCTCTGAGATATTATGAAAGATGCCACCCGACATCAAGCCACCAGAGGCAGGAAGTCCCATTTTCTTGATACATACGATACAAGAGTACTTAGGATTATCTGAAGGGAAATAGCCACAGAACGACAGCCAGTATTCCACCGTACCAGACTTATAGCCACCTGCCTTTGCCACCTGAGCCGTACCCGTCTTTCCAGAAACCTGGAACGAATGTGAACCAGCCTTCTTACCCAGGCCCTGACTAACCACATGACGCAACACCGTCTGCATGGTCTTTATGGTCTGTGGCTTCGCTATCTGTTCTTTAATAACCTCAGGTTGAGTTTCCAACACTACCTGTCCGTCCTTTACAAATCGCTTCACGAAGCGTGGACGCATCATGCGACCATTATTAGCAATAGCGTTATAGAATGTCACCGTATTAATTGGAGCAATCTGTGTCTCGTAGCCAATGGACATCCAAGGTAATGTGGTCTTGCTCCAATAGAGCGACCTATTAGATGTCTTCGTATCCGGCATGCGGATATTGGGAGGCAGATAGCCCACGATAGGAAGCTTCAAATCCTGTCCGATACCCACACGGTAAAGTCCCTCTACATACTTCCTAGGATTATGTCCATAGTATTTATCTATCACATAACTCACACCAATATTACTACTCACCTCCAAGGCGCGAGCAACATTGATAGGACCATAACCACCATGGTGCCAGTTGTGATCTTTCATGTTAGCGCCATGCATCTTCATTACGCCACAACCTGTGTTGATGACATAACTGGTGTCAACCACGCCATCGTCAAGGGCCACAAGGAAAGACGCAACCTTAAATACCGATCCTGGCTCACAACGATAACTTATGGCGTCATTGAAACGCTCATGATATTCACCGTCTTCGCCACGGCGCATATTGACAATCGCTTTCACATCACCAGTCTTCACCTCCATCAGGATGGCAACACCCATTGAGGCATTCCATTTCTTGAGACCCTCTACGACTGCCTGCTCGGCCAAGTCCTGCATTCCCACATCAATAGTTGTCACCACATCAGCGCCATCTATAGGTGGTTTTACAGTGAACGACACCTTCTTGTTGAGCACTTTTTCCTTATGTTCTATACCAAACTTTCCACGAAGAATAGAGTCGTACGACAGTTCGATACCAAAACGGGCAGTATCCTTACCACCCTCAAAACTACGGATATCACCAATGGTACGCTCTGCTAACGAGCCAAACGGACGACGACGAGCCTCAAACTTCTCAGCATGGAAGCCACCCTTATTGGCGGGCATATTGAAGAATGGCAACTCTTGCACCTCACAATAGGTATTGTAACTAATGCGCTTTGGCCATATTGCCCAATGACGGGCACCTACAGTTCCATTTCGCATCACCTTATTCTTACCATCTTCCAAGCGTTTCTTAAACTGCTCCGAGGTCCATTCTGGAAAAATCTGACTAAGTCCTCTGCACAGGCTATCCAAATCAGCATACCAGATACTGTCACGTTTATGAACCCAGGCTGTATCTTCCTTACTTCCAGCCTGATAGTCCATAAAGATTTTGTATTCTGGAATACTGCTAGCCAGCAACTGGCCATCACTACTCAATATATTGCCGCGATTAGGACGCACACTATCGCTATCACTTCTCATCTTGCTGGCCACGGTCTCCCAATAGCCTTTCTTAACTGTCATGGTGATACTGGCCTTGGTGATGACAGCCAGGCCAATAATGGTCAACACCACAGCCAAGAACAGATAGCGGGGCAGAACTTTATCGCTGTTAAACTTACTCATTGTCGACTTCTTCTTTACTTACTCCTCGGGTACATCAATAATATAGGGTGGCTGGTCACTGAACTGCAGCAGAGTATCCTCATTCTCGTGCAATACTTTGAGAACATTACTCTGACGACACAACTCCGTTAGGTTACTAGAACTGGACATTGCCTTATACTTGGCATTAACAAGATCCTTCTCTAACTGATCTATTTCCAGGACATCCTGTTCACACTGATAGCGCACACCCACATAGACAATGGTGATGAGCACAATAAGCATAATGAGCCATATATGGTGACGAACCAACGAAAACAGATAATCACCACCCACAATCTGTTTCAGGCTAAGCGATCCGACAGGAGCTACATCGTCCTCACTGGCCGATTCTTTCATGCGTTTCAGCGTCGCAGGAAGTTCATCCTCCGACACCTTTTGCACTGGCTCATCCATCAGCTCACCATCCATTTCAATGGTCATCTGTGGTTCACTACTCTCATCTTTCATTATCATTGTTTTTCTCTGCAAGTCTCAATTTTGCGCTTCTACTTCTAGGGTTGCGTTCCAGCTCTTCATCAGTAGGCACGATTACCCTATTATTAATAAGGTGTAAAGGTGACTTTGTTCTTCCAAAGAAGTCTTGTTCTACCTTACCCTCGGCATTACCCGTACGCATTACATTCTTCACAATACGGTCTTCCAACGAGTGGTAGGTTATAATACTCAGACGTCCACCAGGTTTAAGCATCTGACAGGCACCATTCAGCATTTCACGCAAAGCGTCCATCTCGTGATTCACCTCAATACGTAGGGCTTGAAATAACTTCGTTATCTCTTTCTTCTCACGTTCGCGGGCAAAGATTCTATCTGTCAATTGAAGCAACCGACCTGTTGTCTCGACAGGAGCTTCCTGTCGGGCCTTTACCAATACCGAAGCCAATTTTCTAGCATTCTTAAGTTCTCCGTAGAGATAGAATATATCTGCAAGTTGCTCTTCAGTATAGTTGTTCAGCACGTCGGCAGCCGTCATCCCCGCCCGTTTGTTCATCCTCATGTCAAGGGGAGAATCAAAGCGAAACGAAAATCCACGTGTTTCATCATCAAAATGATGCGACGAAACCCCTAAGTCAGCCAACAGTCCATCCAACTGTTCTACGCCATGAAAGCGCATCCAATTCTTTAGATAGCGAAAATTGCTCCTAACAAACGTAAAACGGCCGTCATTCACGATATTCGACTCAGCATCTGCATCCTGATCAAAACCAAACAAACGGCCACCTTCTCCCAAGCGACTAAGAATCTCGCGAGAGTGGCCACCACCTCCAAAGGTTACATCCACATAGATACCTCCGGGCTGGATAGCCAACCCGTCAACGCTCTCCTTTAGGAGAACGGGAACATGATATGTCTCAGCTGTCTTGATCATTCGTCATTTGGTTACCGCCATAATAGACTTAAGCTTCTCCGCAAACTCCTCTTGCGACAAGAAAGGTTGCTGTGTTTTCTCCACAGCCCATATCTCAATAGCATCATTGATGCCTATGAATCGCACTCCCTGAACAATGTCGGCCATCTGTAAATAACGCTTTGGTATTAAGAAACGGCCATTTCCGTCAAGCGTAAGAACCTCCGCTTCAGACACATACTGACGCAATACCTGTTGACCCACATCATCCCACTCATTCACTCTTTCCAAAAGAGCATCCATCCTACGATTCCAGGTACTCTCCGGATAAAGTACAAGACACTGCTGATGCACATCCTTGCGCATCACCAACACATCTTCACCTGCTACTTGCAACACTTTTCTAAAAGTGGCAGGCAGAAAGACGCGTCCTTTCGCATCAGTCTTGGCTTCTATATTACCTAAAAATCGCATACGAACATAATTATAATGAGACTTCGGTGCAAAGTTACGCATTTTCCTCCACAATCCTCCACAATTCCCCACTTTTTTTAGTGAAAAATGAATATTTTCTATTTCCGTCCCAATTTTACCCATATCTATTACACATTTCAGCCGTTTTGTGCAATCGATTTTTGCTCTATTTTTAACGCATCTTGTCATGAAAAGAACTAAATATGTGTAAAAATGTGCATTAATTTATAAAAAAAAGATAGAAAAAGAAAGTTTTTCTGTAATTTTGCAGTTCGATTTTACTAAAAGCTATTTCGAAGGTACAGATGGAGAAGGTTATCGACATAGACAAGATCCTCAAAAACAAACTTGGGAAGAAGAGCCGTTGGGTTCCTCGTCCATTGGTTTTGTGGCTGAAACACATTGTTCATGAAGACCAGGTCAACACCCATCTATGGAATTCGCGTAACTTAAAGGGCACCCCCTGGCTTAAAGCTACATTGGATTACCTCAACGTTCGCATCGAGGTAAAAGGACTTGAGAACTTGCCCGGCAAGAATGACCCACGACGCTACACCTTCGTTAGCAATCACCCCTTAGGCGGTATCGATGGCATTGCCATTGGCTCGATTATCGGCGAACATTACGACGACAATTTCCGCTACCTTGTTAACGACCTCTTGATGAATCTGCCTGGTTTAGCACCTCTCTGTATTCCCATCAACAAGACAGGAAAAAACGGACGCGACTTTCCCGCTATGGTTGAAGCAGGTTTTCACAGTGATGCTCACATTCTGATGTTCCCTGCTGGCCTTTGCTCACGTCGCAGAAATGGCGTTATTCGTGACTTAGAATGGAAGAAGACATTCATTAGTAAAAGCGTTGAAACCCAGCGCGATGTTGTCCCCATTCATTTTGAAGGACGAAACAGCAATTTTTTCTATCGCCTGTCGAATATCAGTGATCGCTACGTCAAGAAAATAAATATTGCCATGCTTTTTCTCTCTGACGAGATGTTTAAGAACACAGGCAAAACATTCACCATTACCATCGGCAAGCCTATTCCCTGGCAAACCTTCACCAAAGAAAAAACACCGATGGAATGGGCAAAATTTGTAAAAGACGAAGTCTACAAACTATCATAACACAAGACAACAAAACAACAAACCAATAAAAAAAACAATGGAACAGCCAATCATCGATCCGATTCCAGTAGAACTCCTAAAAAAGGAACTGACACCCGATCGCCAGTTGCGAATGACAAACAAGAGCAACAACAAGATCTATATTATCACCGCGCATAACGCACCAAACGTGATGCGCGAGATAGGACGATTACGCGAAATGGCCTTCCGCGAAGCAGGAGGCGGTACCGGTAAGGAGGTAGACATCGACGAGTTCGACACATGCGAAAACTGTTATAAGCAGCTTATCGTCTGGAACCCAGAGGCCGAGGAGATTATTGGCGGCTACCGCTACCTTGAAGGCACAAAATGGGAAATGGACGAGAATGGCCAGCCGATTCTAGCAACCAGCCACATGTTTCATTTCTCAGACAGGTTTATAAAAGACTATATGCCCTACACCATCGAGTTAGGTCGTTCTTTCGTAAGCCTTCCCTACCAAAGTTCCAAAATGGGCGCCAAGAGCCTATTTGCGCTAGACAATCTTTGGGACGGTTTGGGAGCGCTTACCGTTATCATGCCTAATGTCAAGTACTTCTTTGGCAAAATGACCATGTACCCTAGCTATATTCGCGAAGGACGCGACATGATTTTATATTTCCTCAAAAAACATTTTGACGACAAGGACGGATTGGTCATCCCAATGCATCCATTGAAGATTGAAACAGACGAAAAAGAGCTTGAGGCCATCTTCACTGAGAGCAATTTTAAGGAGGACTATCGTATCCTAAACCAAAAGATTCGAGCACTTGGCTACAACATTCCACCTTTGGTAAATGCTTATATGAGTCTTTCACCTACCATGAAGCTCTTCGGCACTGCCATCAATTACGGCTTTGGAGATGTAGAAGAAACAGGCATTTTAATAGCCATGGACGAGGTTCTTGAAGAGAAGCGCGTACGCCATATCGACTCATTCATCAAAGAGCACCCCGAGGCTCTTAAGATTACCAGCGGAGCCAACAAAGTCATCTACAAGGAGAAGCAATAAAAGCACAGTTTTTTACAATAATGCCTTGTATACGACTTGATATAAATCAAGAAAAATAACCGTTTGCGAAAACAATGTAAAGAAAATACTATTCTGTTTTCAAGAAATATTACCTTTGCACCGTAGTCGTGATGATTACACACGTTATTCATTAGGTTAGTAGTTAATAGATTTAAGGTAAAGATTATGTTATTAGATTTACAAACAACGTGTGTGTTGGTGTCAGTGGCTATTTCCATTGTTCTGAGTGTTATAACTCTGATGCGCACTAACATCCGTTGAAAGGAGCGCGGGGTGAGCGATTCATACCGCGCTCTTTTTATATTCTAACCCAATATGTCAACAAAAATTATACAGCCACGAAGAACTTTGTTCTGTACAACCAAATTATACACCAATTCTTACATCATTCCACACAAGAAAACAAAACAACCATTTCCAAAGAACACGAAGCCAACTTAACCGTACAGAAATACGCTTAATAAAGGCGGATAGTACAAAATGAAACATAAGGTATAGCAAGTGAAACATAAAAAGAAGAAGTCTTCCGATATTATTAGTACCTTTGCAAAGTCAAAAAAGAAAAGAAGCAATCAAACTTAAATATTACAACATGAGAAAAACAATACTTGCACTCTCTCTGGGCTTCACAGCCCTTATCAATCCTTTGGCCGTCAAGGCAGAAGTCGACCCCAATTTTTACATTTACCTATGCTTTGGCCAATCAAACATGGAAGGCAACGCAAAGGCAGAAAGTATGGACAACAACGTCGACAAGCGTTTCCGTCTATTGGCCACCTGTAACTATAGCAGTCCTGCACGTACTTTAGGACAATGGTATGATGCAAAACCGCCCTTGGTAAATCCAGTTGGAGGTCTTGGTCCAACAGACTATTTTGGACGCACCATGGTAGCCGCTTTGCCTGCCAACGTTAAAATAGGCGTAGTACCCGTGGCCATGGGCGGTAGTCCCATTGAGATGTTCGACAAAGACAAATACGAGCAGAAACTGGCACAGAACCCCAACGAGTGGTGGGCCCAGATTGCCAAGAACAATTATGGCGGCAACCCCTACGGACGACTCATAGAAATGGCGAAAAAAGCCAAAGAGGTTGGCGTTATTAAAGGCATACTGCTTCATCAGGGTTGCTCAAACAATGGTGATCCCAACTGGCCCAATATGGTCAAGAAGATTTATAATGACATGCTGAACGACCTTGGTCTCTCGGCCGACAGTGTTCCTCTGTTTGTTGGAGAAACTCTTCGACAAGAAAATGGGGGAGCTTGCTACGGGCACAACACGCAGGTGAATCGCATGCCAAGCGTGGTACCCACCTCACACGTCATCAGTTCAGAAGGACTGCCAGGCAACGGCCAAGACCCCTGGCATTTCAACGCTTTGGGATATCGTATTCTGGGTCGACGCTATGCCGCCAGTGCATTAGCATTGATGGGTAAGGACCTCATCTGCGACACCGCCTATCACATCACTTATTCCTACAAGAACTTCTACACTGCCTCGAAGATTAACGTCCCATCAAGTATGTCAGCCATGCCAGGACAACGCATCCCTGCAACAGTAACATTCAAAGACAATCACAAAGAAGACGTATCATCATCTAAATTCCTGACCATCAGCAGCAACGACCTACCCATTGAAAACGGTGCCCTATCGTCCAGCTACCAAGGAACAGGTACGGTTGAAATAACATATACCGACTTCCTACGAAATGAGAAAAAAGTTACCACAACACTCGACGTTAAATTCTTCCCCATTAAGAAAGAAAGCCTCACAATATTCAAAGGAGAGCCTACGTTCAACGAGGCCGACAGTACTATCGTCATGAAATCTGGCACACAGATTGGATGGTGCTATGAGGCCGGAGCCGACATGTCAAGTTATAAATATCTGGTAATCAACGTACAAAAACCCGAGAAGAATGGATGCAACATCAGAATCTATGAACAAAACAAGCCCACTTCCAGTGCCTACTACAACAAGGCTATCGGCACTAATTCTCAGGTAGTCATTGACCTCCATGACATGGTACGTTCGAACAAGACATACGACCCTTCACATATTTGTATCGTAAGCTTATATTCTACCACAGCCCTTACAATCAAGTTAGAAGACATCTATCTGACCAATGAAGAGCCCTCTGGCATCAACACCTTGAGTCACAATTCAGCGATCAGTCGTCAGCTATACGACCTACAAGGCCGTCCGATGAAGGAGGACAAAGGGTTGCGAAAGGGACTCTACCTGCAAGACGGCAAAAAAGTATTTATCAAATAAACTATTCATCATTAACTAAAAATCATCATGAGAGCTTTAATCAAGTTACTCCTCGCCGTGGCACCCATCTCGACCATGGCACAATCGGGCAACAAAGTGCCCCTAGTTATGAACGCAGAGAACACCTTTGCCAACTACACAAAGCCTAAGTTGCCAAAGGTAGAAGACCTGCCAGTTATCAAAGAGTTGCCCAATCCCTTGCAGGGTGTAAAAAAGTACAAGGACTGGGGCAAGCGACGTGCAGAAATTGCCGCACAGATTCAGCACTACGGCATCGGCGAGAAGCCACAAGTAAAACCAGAGCAGGTAAAAGCACGTATGGAAGGCGACACTTTGATTGTGGATGTAACGGTAAACGGACAAACACTGACGCTACGCTCTGAGATCCGTTATCCGAAGACCGGACAAGCGCCCTACGCTGTAATGATTGGCACAAGTGGAATCTCCCTTCCCCGCCAACTGTTTAACGATCGGCCAATTGCCACGATGGTGTTCCACGAAAAGCAGGTCAATGACTACGGACAATTCGGCAGACATCACGAACGCGGCGAGCATAACTTCGACCGCCTATATCCTGAACTCAAGGACAACGGTGCCTATAGTGAATGGGCATGGGGTCTGAGTCGTATCATCGACGGTCTTCAGCAATTAGGTCCTGAAGTGACAAAGATTGACACAAAACACATCGGCGTCACAGGATGTTCATACGCAGGCAAGATGGCCCTCTATTGTGGTGCTTTCGACGAGCGCGTAGCACTGACTATTGCTCAGGAACCCGGTGGCGGTGGAGCTGCTGCATGGCGTGTCTCCCATACATTGGAAGGAGTAGAAGACCTCGACCACACAGATTATCACTGGTTTAAGGAAAGTCAGCGCACTAATTTTGCAGGCGATTCCGTGTACCTTCTACCCTATGACCAGCATGAACTATGCGCGCTGGTATTCCCTCGTGCTTTGTTGCTCTTGGGAAATCCTGACTACAAGTGGTTAGCCGACAAAGCCATGCTACCCTCAGCACAAGCCGCCCGTAAGGTTTGGGAGCAATTCGGCGTAGCCGACCGTATGGGTTGGAGTATCGTTGACGGTCACGGCCACTGTCAGTTACCAGAAAGTCAAATGCCAGAAGTTCAAGCCTTCATTGACAAGTTTCTGTTAGGTCGTACTGCTGACACAAGCGACATCAGAATTGTGAAAACTGATAAATTCTAAACACAAAAAAATGTATTTTTAGGCAAAAAAAAGTGTTCAAAAACTAAAAACAACTTAAAATCAAGCCCATAAAGATATATTTTATTTAATTAAGCGGTCATTTTGGCCGCTTTTTGCTTTTTTGTGCGTAAATTTGCAGCAGAATTTGTTTAAACAAGATCAAATGAAAAGATTTTATCAGTTGCTATGCGCATTCCTCGTCATCTCCTTGACAATGACATCATGTCTGAAAGGCGATGAAACGGAAAGCGTTACACCCTCTAACGAAACAGCCATCACCGGCTTTGTTTTAGGAAATATTAATTGCTACACGAAGTCAACTTCGTCTACTACCGGTAACGACACAATCATCAAAACCGTGTTAACCGGTAGCAATTACCCCATGACTATTGACCAAAACAGCAATCGCATTTACAACGCCAAGGATTTACCCTTAGGCACTGACCTTCAGCACGTACTCATTAGCAGCATCTCTACAAAAAGTAACGGCGTGGCTACAATTAAGCCCCTTGACAGAGACGACTACGCACTGATAACCACAAGCGACTCTATCGACTTTACTCAGCCAAGAGTCTTCCGTGTTTTCTCAAACACATTTGATTATTTCCGCGACTACACGATGACACTGACGGTCAGTAAGACACAGAGCGCCAGTGAAGGTTGGACAAAGATTACCACCGACGACCAACTGAAAGATTGGACAAACAAAAGTCTCGTAGCTTTTGATGATACCGTACAGTTGGTAGACAAAGGCATTGTGATAAAAGGTCATACAGCATTTAGGATGAATGAATCTGTCGTTCAGCGGTCTACAGACCTGACCAACTGGACTAACATCACTACAGCACCACTCAGTCAGCTGGTGGGTGCTAATGCCTACGAGCTCTATGCCTTAGGCTCCGACGGTCAGTTGAAGCATTCTTTGGACAATGGCGCAACATGGATTGACGAGGCTCTCGATACAGAAGCATCACTATTACCCAATAGTCAGATAGCCACCGCCACATGGGCCTATGAGCCATTGGATGAAGCCTATTATACTCTGATGGCCGGACTGAACAAGGAAGGTGAGATGTGTTTTTGGCGAAAGATTAGTCAGAAGGACAACGCAGGAAAATGGGTTTATATGCCCATAGAAGGTAACAACCGTTTCACAATGCCTGCCCAGAACCATCTATCCATGGCTTATGCAAATGGCAACATCTATGCAGTTGGAGATAATCTAACTGTCTATGTCTCGCGCGACCAGGGCATCACTTGGAAGGTTGTATCGTCCTATGCCCTACCCTCAAGCGCACAAGGCTCAGAATATGCTATGACAGTCGACGCTCAAGGTAATCTATGGCTTGTTACTAATGCCGGACAGATTTGGAAATGGTAAGAATGAAGTACGTCAATAACACCAGCAAAACCTATGTACTGGCACTGCTCCTGCTGTTGCCATGTTCGCTTTTGACCACCACTTCGGTTGCACAGGACGAACCCGAGTATAAGATGGAAATTGGCGGTGGTGTTGGACTGACGAACTATCTGGGCGATTTCAACGGTGGCCTGACAAGAGACATCCAGCCCATGGCTGGCATCGTTGCCAAATACAAAGTGAATCCCAGAACAGCATGGAGCGCTGTGCTTAACTATGGCACCCTGAAAGGCAACTCGAAGAACGAGAAAACCTACTATCCAGACTATGCAGAGAATCCCATCAGTTTCTCAACCAAACTGACCGATTTCAGCATAAGGTTTGAATATAATTTCTGGCCTTTCGGCACAGGCAACGAATACTATGGTGCAAAGCCCATCACACCATTCATCGCCTTAGGAGCAGGACTGGCTTTTGCCAAAGGCGACGATACCGCTACAGCATTCCAGATGCCCATCGGTTTCGGCGTAAAATACAAGTTACAGAAAAGACTGAACCTTGCATTGGAATGGATGATGCACTTCTCGGGCTGCGACCGTCTAGACGGCGTTAGCGACCCCTACGGCATCAAGAGTTCCGACCTGTTTAAGAACACTGACTGTTATCAAGGACTGCAACTCACGCTCACATACGAGTTTATGGAAAAATGCAAAACCTGTCACAACGATAGAGAATAAAAGACAAAGATATGAATAAGGAACTAGATATGAAGCGCATACCTCAGCACATTGCCATCATCATGGACGGTAATGGACGTTGGGCCATGGAACGTGGCAAAGAGCGCACCTATGGCCATCAGGCTGGTGTAGAAGCCGTGCGTCGTATTACGTCAGAATGCACACGACTAGGTGTTAAATACTTAACACTCTACACATTCTCAACAGAGAATTGGAACCGCCCCGACGACGAAGTAGCCGCACTGATGGGCTTGGTTCTCAGCTCCCTTGAGGATGAGATCTTCATGAAGAACAATGTTCGCTTCCGCGTCATTGGCGACATCAAGCGCCTTCCAGACGCAGTACAGCAAAAGTTGCACGAGACTGAGGAGCACACTGCCAAGAACGATGCCATGACCATGGTGGTAGCACTCAGTTATAGCAGTCGCTGGGAAATCACCAATGCTGTCCGTCAGATTGTCAACGAGATACATGACATGGATGAGCTCCCCCAAAACATTTTTAAACGCATCAAGACTGGCGGAATTCGTGCCGAGGATATAACCGAGGAATTTATCAGCGAGCATCTATGTACCAATTTCATGCCAGACCCAGATTTACTGATTCGCACAGGTGGCGAAATTCGCATCTCTAACTACCTGTTGTGGCAGATTGCCTATTCCGAGTTGTATTTCTGTGACACCTACTGGCCCGACTTTGACGAGGAAGAGCTACACAAAGCTATTCTGAGTTTTCAGAATCGCCAACGTCGCTTTGGAAAAACCGAAGCCCAGGTAGAAGAAGAAGGAAAGTAAAAAAGATAAAATAATTAGCAAAGTGACCTGTAATAGCATTATAAATAAGGTAAAAGGATTGGTAAAAGGCATCTTGGCCCTTTACCTTCTCACCTTTTTACCCGGCAGTGTTTCTGCACAGAATAAGATAGTAAACCCCGACATCTCTTATGCCGGTACCCCACGCCAATGCAAAATCGGTGGTATTACCGTGAAAGGCGTAGAGGATTACGAAGACATGATGATCATCAACCTGTCCGGGCTTCACGTGGGACAGCGCATCGAGGTACCTGGCAACGAGATAACCGAAGCCGTAAAGCGTTATTGGAAGCACGGTTTATTCTCGGAAGTTTCTATCACCGCCGACTCTATTGTCGACTCTCAGGTGTACCTGTGCATTCATTTAGCAACACGTCCACGCATTAGCAGCATTGAGTATCATGGCGTCAAAAAGGGTGAACGCAATGACCTCGAGGCAAAGTTGGGCATGACCAAAGGCATGAGTCTGACAAAGAACATCATCGACCGCGCCAAAATACTAGCACGTAGATACTTCGACGACAAAGGCTATAAGAATGCGGAGATTGAAATATCACAGCACGACGATGTTACAGGTAAGAACCAAGTTGTACTTGAGGTAAATATCGACAAAAAAGAAAAAATGCGCGTTCGTCGCATCATTTTCGAAGGCAACGAGAAATTGAGCGACACCAAGATTAAAGGCAAGCTATTCTCAAAGGGTGCTTTCGGCAAGATTCACGAGTCTGGCAAGATATACAACTTCCTTAAAGCCAAGAAATACACCCCGGAACGCTATGTAGAGGCCAAACAGGCACTGCTCGACAAATATAACGAGTTGGGCTTCCGCGATGCTACTATTGAAGAAGACTCCATCTGGACTGTAGATGACAAACATATCAATATTTATGTCAAGGTAGATGAGGGAGAGAAATACTTTATCCGTAACATCACCTGGGTAGGCAACACTGTCTATGAATCGGACTTCCTTGACAAAGTCCTCGAAATGAAGAAAGGCGATGTATACAACCAGAAATTGATGAACAAGCGCTTGATTGACGATGACGATGCTGTTCACAACAACTATTATAACAATGGCTATATCTTCTCGAGCGTAGAACCAACTGATATTAACATCGTTGGCGACTCCATCGACGTGGAAATACGCATTATGGAAGGAACTCAGGCACACCTTAACATGGTGCGCATCTTTGGTAACGACCGACTCTATGAGGAGGTTGTAAGACGTGAGTTACGTACCAAGCCGGGTGACTTATTCTCAAAGGACGCCTTGATGCGTTCTGCCCGAGAGATTGCCTCAATGGGTTATTTCGATCCCGAGTCTGTAAACCCCGACGTAAAGCCAAACTTGGAAGATGGTACCGTAGATATCGACTGGAACCTGGAGCAGAAGTCCAACGACCAATTGGAACTCTCCTTGGGTTGGGGTCAGACGGGTGTTATCGGTCGCGTAGGTATCAAGTTCAACAACTTCTCTCTGCGCAACCTTTTAGGTAAGAACAAACTGCATCGCGGTTTCCTGCCTGCTGGTGATGGTGAACAGATTGGCTTGAACTTTCAGACCAACGGCCGCTATTACCGCTCATACAATGCCAACTACTCTACTGGCTGGTTCGGTGGTAAGCGCCCCAACGCATTCAACGTAGGCGTATACTATTCAAAACAAAGCGACGTGTCGAGCACCTACTACAACTCGGCATATATGAACAACATCTACAACTACATGTATGGTTCCAGTTCATATAACAGTGGTTACTACAACAACTACGAAGCCTTCCTCGACGACGATAAATACATCAAACTTCTTGGTGTCTCTTTAGGTTGGGGTAAGCGTCTGCGTTGGCCCGATGACTATTTCCAGTTATCAGCCACCTTGTCATACCAGCGCTATATGTTGAAAGACTGGCAGTACTTCATCATCTCGAACGGTAACTGCAACAACATCAACTTGAACCTGGCACTGACACGTAACTCTACCGACAACCCGCTGTTCCCTCGCCGCGGTTCAGAGTTCGCTCTGTCTGTCTCACTCACGCCACCTTGGTCGGCTTTCGACAACAAGAACTACTCTAACATGGCCACTCAAGAGACCTATAACAAAGACCAAAGCCGTTGGCAGGACGAGCAGGCCAGCAAATACAAATGGGTAGAGTATCACAAGTGGAAGTTCAAGAGTCGCACCTACACCTCGCTCAGCAGTGGTCAGAAGTGCTTTGTCCTGATGACCCGCGTGGAGTTCGGTATCTTGGGTTCGTATAATAAAAACAAGAAATCGCCCTTCGAGACCTTCTATGTGGGTGGTGATGGTATGAGTGGCTACTCTACCAGCTATGCAGAGGAGACCATCGGTCTGCGTGGTTACGACAATGGCTCTATTTCGTCAACGGCCTACGTTTTAGGTGGCGAATGGACAGGTAGTCGCTATAGTGCCTACGATGCCTACGCCTACGATCGTTTCACACTCGAACTTCGCTACCCGTTCATGCTGGGCAACACCACCATCTATGGACTGGGCTTCCTCGAAGGCGGTAATGCATGGGCCAAGACCCGCGACTTCAACCCCTTCGACATGAAGCGTTCTGCTGGTTTCGGTGTACGACTTTACCTGCCTATGGTTGGTCTGATGGGTATCGACTGGGCTTATGGCTTCGACAAGGTATACAACGGCGGCTGGCAACGAGGCGGTGGTCAGTTCCACTTCGTACTGGGACAGGAGTTCTAAACCGAAATAATAACATCATGTCATAACAAAAAAACGAAAGACTATGAAGAAACTATTAGTAATGATTGCAGTGCTCGCATCGTCAATATCG
>Ga0310786_10005200_pt1 | contig 17786 bp, 17 predicted proteins | sample AusTroGonzalo_MG_FD_203881 | JGI IMG/M metagenome (GOLD analysis project Ga0310786, IMG submission 203881) | Bovine rumen microbial communities from tropical cattle in Woodstock, Queensland, Australia - Gonzalo_03 (v2) (version 2) | ecosystem: Host-associated > Mammals > Digestive system >... | reverse complement strand
CGTGGCCCTCGCAGCGTTGATATCCTGTAAGCCACAGGTCCCGGACCAGTTCATACAGCCCGACGAGATGGAGGACATCCTCTACGACTACCACATAGCACAGGCCATGGCCATTAATGAACGAGAAGTTGACGAGCTACAGCGAGACTACAAACGCACGCTGTATTTTGCTGCAGTGCTCGAGAAACACGGAGTGACCAGAGCCGAGTTCGACTCGTCGTTGGTTTACTACTATACCCGCGCCGACCGCTTCGTCGACATCTACAAGGAGGTGTCAAAACGGTTGAGCGATGCCGCGCTGGACCTTGGAGCCTCCGACGGCGAGGTGAACCGCTTTATGACGCTTAATGCCAACGGCGACACGGCAAACGTCTGGATGGGCAACCTATCAGCCATACTCAAGCCATACGTGCCCTACAACCGCATGGACTTCTACCAGAAAGCAGACACGTCGTACAGAAAGGGCGACTCGTTCATGTTCGGCTTCACGGCCAACTTCTTCTACCAGACGGGAACGAAGGATGCCGTGGCGTACATAGCTGTGAAATACGACAACGACAGCATCGTGAGCCAGGTCGCACACATTCACAGTTCGGGTGACAGCAGGCTCCGCATACCCGAAATGGCCGACCACAAGGCCAAGGAAATCAGAGGATTTATCTTCCTCGGTTCCAGCAACGACGACTCGAACGCCCTGAAGATGATGGTCATCAAGAACCTGCAGCTCATTAGATTCCATAAAGAGAATAAGGATGCAGAACAGAAAGAAACGAATAGCAGTACACCGACTCCTGACACCGACAGCGGCATACGGGCTGTCGATCGTCGAGATTCAATCAGGAGGGATAGTGGAGAAGTATTACCCCCTGCAAGAAGAATTAGCCCAAACCGAATGGTGGGGAGGAACAATTAGTCTTTTGGCCGGCCCAGACGGACACCTCAGGGCATACAGGGACGGCAACTTGATAGAATAACCAATTTAAAAGTATAACGATATGAATCTGAAAATCCGTTTGGCACTGATGAACTTCATGGAGTTTGCCGTGTGGGGTGCCTATCTTACGTGTATGGGAAACTATCTTGGCGTGGCAGGACTGGGCGACAAGATTTCCTGGTTCTATGCCATTCAGGGCATCGTCAGTATCTTCATGCCTACGCTCATGGGCATCGTGGCCGACAAGTACATTCAGCCGCAGAGGCTACTCGGACTCTGCCACCTCATGGCCGGAGCTTTCATGCTTGGCTGCTGGTGGTTAGGACTGCAGGCCGGCTTCGGACAGGAGCTGCCAGACAAGGGACTGTTCATCACCCTCTATACGCTTAGCGTGGCGTTCTTCATGCCGACCATCGCCCTGTCGAACACAGCGGCGTTCACCATTCTGAAGAACAACGGCCTCGACACCGTAAAGGACTTCCCACCCATCCGCGTGCTTGGCACCGTGGGTTTCATCGCCACAATGTGGTTTGTCAACTGCGCTGTTTGGGACGATGGGGGATTCTCGTTCACACTGGCCGACAACGCCCATAAGTTCCAGTACACATATATGCAGTTCTTCGTCTCGGGCTTCCTGAGTATTCTGCTCTGTGCATATTGTTTCACCCTGCCAGAGTGCAAGGTCGAGAAGAAGGAGCAAGCCGCATCGCTGGCCGAGACTCTGGGACTGAATGCCTTCCGGCTGTTCAAGACACGCCAGATGGCACTGTTCTTCATCTTCTCAGCGCTTCTGGGCATGTGCCTGCAGGTTACCAATGGCTACGCTGGACCGTTCATCACGAGCTTCAAAGGCTCGGCCGATGCTGCTGTCGCCACGTCGTTCGCTGCCAACAATGCCACACTGCTCACCAGCATCTCGCAGATCAGTGAGGCACTCTGCATACTGATGATTCCGTTCTTCCTGAAACGCTATGGCATCAAGATAGTCATGCTTATGTCCATGTTCGCATGGGTATTCCGCTTCGGATTATTCGGTGTGGGCAATCCAGCCATGCCCGGCGTCATTATGTTCATCCTCTCATGCATTGTCTATGGCGTTGCCTTCGACTTCTTCAACGTCTCTGGTGGCATCTTCGTCGACCAGGAGTGCGAACCCAGCATCAAGGCTTCGGCTCAGGGTCTGTTCATGATGATGACCAATGGTATCGGTGCGACCTTCGGCACACTCGCTGCCGGCGAGATTGTCAACCACTACTGCACTTGGCAGGACGGCTACCTGACGGGCGACTGGCAGACTTGCTGGTTCATATTCGCCACCTTCGCACTGGTTGTGGGCGTCAGCTTCGCACTGGTGTTCAGGCCTAAGAAAGTCTGATATAAGCCTGATAGATATATGCTCCGTATACAACTGTTCTTCAACAGCATTTCCGAAATCATTGGCAGCGACGGACTGTCAGTGGTGCTACTGGTCGATGCCAGTCAGCAGCGGACGCTGACCGTTGTGTGCGATAAAGCCATGACCACACAGATTTCCATGCGCATCAACAAGATGCCGGGCTGCAACACCTTCCTACCTGAAGTATTGTGGGAGATGATGCTGTCATCCGGACATGACATCAAGGATTTCGAACTGCAAATTTATGATGTCAAGGATGGGCAGTATATGGTCATTCTGCTGAATAAGTCGACCACTCTCAAGCATATCCGTATGAGTGATGCCATCCTACTGAACTACTTCTCACACATCCCCCTGTACATCGAAAGGGAACTGTTCGAACGGCAGGCCTCGCCAATACCGACCGCACAGACGGGCATATCCATTCCCATCAACACCATCGACACAGACCAGCTGAACCGGGAACTGGAAAAGGCTATCAGCGAAGAGAACTACCGGCTGGCTTCACATCTGCACGAAGAACTGAAGAAACGAAAGAAAGAATGAAAGAGGCTCGCTTCTTCTATGTACCACAGGCCGACACGGCTACTGAGCTGCCCCCCGAGGAGGCGGCCCATGCTCTCCGTGTGCTACGGTTGAAGGAAGGCGACGAAATCATGCTCATCGACGGACAGGGATGTTTCTACCGGGCAAAGGTCACTGCAACTGTTGGACACCACTGCAACTACCATGTGCTGGAACGGCAGCCGCAGCAGCCACAATGGAACGGGCACCTGCATCTGGCCGTTGCACCAACGAAGATGCTCGACCGCATGGAATGGCTGGCCGAGAAAGCCACGGAGGTGGGCATCGACGAACTATCGTTCCTCGACTGCCAGTTCTCAGAACGCAGGCAGCTCAAGACACCACGCATCGAGAAAATCGTCATTGCCGCCGTCAAGCAGAGCCGCAAGGCTTGGATGCCTGTTGTCAACGATATGCTGGCCCTGCAGCACTTCATCAAAAGCCACACCCAAGGACGCAGGTACATAGCACACTGCTACGATGAGGTGCCGCGCACCAACCTCTTCGACGAGTTGCGCAAACCAGCTAACTCCGACGACGCCCTGGTCATGATAGGGCCGGAGGGCGATTTCTCCATCGATGAGGTGCGGGCAGCCGTCAATGCCGGATTCATCTCCGTGGACTTAGGCAAAAGCCGTCTTCGCACAGAGACCGCTGGCCTCGCCGCCGTTATGATGCTCCACCTCTCTCTATGTCCTAACTCTCAAACCTAATCATAAACTTCAAACTTCAAAATTCAAATTTCAAAAACAAAATAATATGACTGACGAAAAAATCATGGCTACCATCAAGCCCGACGGCGAATACTGGCAGCCCGAACTCGAAACAATGCCTCGTGAGCAACTCCAGCAGTTGCAGTTGAAGAAACTCAAGGACACCATCAGCATCTGCCTGAATTCGCCCTTTTACAAGAAGCGCCTCGGTGAGCTCGGCATCACTGCCGACAGCATCAACACGCTGGACGACCTACGCAGAATTCCTTTCACAACCAAGCAGGATCTGCGCGACAACTACCCCTTCGGCCTCGTGGCAGGAAACATGGACGATGCCATCCGCATCCACTCCACCAGTGGCACGACGGGACACCCCTGCGTAGTGACCTACTCAGAGCACGACATCTGCTCATGGGCCAACATGATTGCCCGCGACATGTACATGGTGGGCTGCCGCAAGAGCGACGTGTTCCAGAACTCCAGCGGCTACGGCATGTTCACCGGAGGACTCGGCTTCCAGCACGGTGCAGAGTGGCTCGGCGCCACCACCGTTCCCGCCGCCGCAGGCAACTCCAAGCGCCAGATTATGTTCATCCGCGACTTCGGCACGACCTGCCTCCACGCCATTCCCTCATACGCCATCCGCCTGGCCGAGGTGTTCAAGGACGAGGGCATCGACCCAAAGACCACGAAGCTGCGCACACTCTTCATCGGTGCCGAGCCACATACCGAGGAACAGCGCCAACGTATCGAGCGCATGCTCGGTGTCAAGGCATACAACTCTTTCGGCATGACCGAGATGAACGGCCCCGGCGTTGCCTTCGAATGCAAGGAACAGGCTGGCATGCACATCTGGGAAGACAACTATATCATCGAAATCGTTGACCCCGACACCTTGGAACCCGTGCCCGACGGCGAGATGGGCGAGATGGTGCTCACCACGCTCGACCGTACCATGATGCCTATATTAAGGTATCGCACGCGCGACCTCACCCGCATCATTGCCGAACCCTGCAAATGCGGGCGTACACACCGCCGCATCGACCGCATTAAGGGCCGCACCGACGACATGTTCATCATCAAGGGCGTCAACGTCTTCCCCATGCAGGTTGAGAAGATCCTCGTGCAGTATCCCGGCCTCGGCAGCAACTACCTCATCACCCTTGACACCGAGGATGACAACGACATCATGACCGTAGAGGTTGAACTCGACGGACTTGAGACCGATGTCTATCCCGAGCTGCAGAAGATGATGAAAGACATTCAGAGAGCACTGAAAGATGAAATCCTGCTGACACCGCGTGTGAAGCTCGTCAAGAAGGGCTCGCTCCCGCAGAGTGAAGGCAAGGCTGTGCGTGTGAAGGACTTGAGAGTAGGAAGAGGATGAAGAAACTGCGACTGTCATTCATTACAGCATGTATGATGCTGAGTTTCACCACTGCCAAGGCAGAGGGGACACCCAGCCTTCGCGACTTGTTCCGCCAGATGCCCGACTCTCTCCTACCCTACCTCACGCAGAACAACCGGCTCGACTTCATCGACTTTATCGACTCAAAGATGAAAGCCGAAGTCCGGAACGCCCTTGACGGCACCAGTGAGATGACCGCACTCACTGATGACAGTCTGTCCATCAGGCTGAGCGAAGCATCGACCATAGACATCCACCTGCTTCAGACCATCGCACAGCCCGCAGACAGCAGCCGACAAGTAATATGCGTGGTCAGGACCTGGAGTATCAATAACGGAGGAACAGAAAGTCGGACCGAGTTCTACGGGACAGACTGGACCCCTCTGGTTACACCGCCCGCACTCTCTGCCGAGGACCAGCGGCGTGTGGAGACGTGGAATAAGTCAACAATTCTTAAAACTATCGAAGAAAAACTTAATAAACAATAAAATTACCGAATTCACGCATACGTAGATACATGAATTAGATAAAAAAATGTATCTTTGTCGCGTGTTTTTCATGGTATTAGATTATTAAGGTTAATTTATCCAGAAAATTAGTTGTCGTGAGACAATGAACTTCTAATCAAGTCGCAATACATTATTAGTAATGCGAAAACAAAATTTAAAAGGGTTGCCTGTGAAGGTTGCCCTTTTTCTTGGTAACTCTCATTCTCTCTTTTTTCGGGTCAGTGCCCTCGCACACTTTTTAATTTTATAGGAAATTTTGCGTTTTAGGGTGTCAGGGTGTACAAATGCTGTTGTACAGGTCGTTTGCACCCTGTTTGGCAGGGTGTCAGGGTGTACAGAGGGTGTACACGCCTGAGTGTCGTGACTTTGGGGTAGGCTAACCTTGACAAGGCATTAGGCGTAGTTGATGAAAGAAGGTGGGAGATGGTTAAATTCTCGAGAGAATTCAGAGACAAATCGACAGCTTGAAACACGATAGAGGCCGAGTGGAAACGGCTTGGACGGCACTAAAAAGGCGGTGTGTGCGCAGACAGGTGTACACCCTCTGTACACCCTACACCCTGCCAAACAGGGTGCAAACGACCTGTACATCAGCATTTGTACACCCTGACACCCTAAAACGCAAAATTTCTGATCAGTCGTTTTTCTGGTGCATGACAGCGCAGCCACTCCCCTCTCCCTTATAGGCAATTGCGAGGAGGGAGCAATTGGGGAGCGAAGCGACGGTGGGGCGAAGCCGGGTTGGGGGTGGGGTCAGTATCCCTCACACTAACAGAAAGTCACAGACCCCACCCCTGCCCCTCCCCTTGATGGGAGGGGAGTGGCTGCGCACTATTTAGACTGTATGCACCGGAATTATCGACTAACCCAAAAATCCCCCTGTCAACCGTAGTTGGCAGGGGGATGTAAGTTACTCTGTGTGCAGTTCGATTAGTTGAAGATACCGAAGTCGAACATCTTGGTGAGTGCGTTCGTAGCGTCGTTTTCGGGGAGAAGCTGACGGATGAGGTCTTCACCTGCATCCCCGGGGTCACCGATACCACCACCACTTTCAGTCTCAGTAGAAGTGAGTTCCATTTCACAAATGTTCTCAACAGCGAAGTTCACAACTTCTGCTTCTGGCTGCAAATAAATCTTTTTCATTGCTTTGTAAGTTTAATTAAAATATGATTCGTTACTAATTTTGTGGCAAAGGTACTAAAAAATCCGATAAGTCACACACTTTCCTTCGCTTTTCTTTCTTTTGTTAACGAAATTTAAGGATTGCAGGCTTGTTTCTCGCCAAAATTGGTTACTTTGGCAACATCGATGACTTTTTTGTTCGGAAATTCCACAAAACATTTGGCATTTCGCCCGCTTATTAGTAACTTTGCAGCCATTATGAGAATGAATACTGGATATAACCGTGTGGGCGACTACGATCACTATGTGGTAAACGAGCCCGCCCCGCTGTTGGAGTGGCTGCTGCAGAATGTCGGGCAGAGTCGCTCAAAAGTGAAGGCTACGCTACAGGGTCGTGGCATCAAGGTGAACGGAAAGACCGTGTCGCAGTTCGACTTCCCGTTGGAGCGCGGCATGAAGGTAGCCGTGTCGAAGACGAAGCGTAACCAGCAGGGCTTCAAAAGCCGCTGGGTGAAGATTGTCTATGAGGACCGCTGGCTCATTGTGGTGGAGAAGTCTGTCGGTATCTTGTCGATGGCTGCCGGTCACTCTACGCTGAATGTGAAGTCTGTGCTGGACGACTATTTCAAAAAGTCGCGCCAGAAGTGCTCGGCGCATGTCGTACACCGGCTGGACCGTGACACCAGCGGACTGATGGTCTATGCCAAGGACATGGAGACGGAGCAGATACTGGAGCACAATTGGCATGACATTGTCTACGACCGTCGCTACGTGGCCGTCTGTTCGGGCGAGATTGTGCAGGACGAAGGTACTGTTGAGAACTGGCTGAAGGACAACAAGGCATACGTCACCTATTCGTCACCTGTTGACAACGGCGGCAAGCTGGCTATCACCCACTGGCACGTGCTGGACCGTACCACGGAGCACTCGTTGGTGGAGTTCAAGTTGGAGACGGGACGCAAGAACCAAATCCGTGTCCACTCGGCCGACATGGGGCATCCTGTCTGTGGCGACACGAAGTACGGTAATGGCGACGACCCGCTGCACCGGCTGTGCCTGCACGCCTGGCTGCTCTGTTTCACCCATCCTGTGACAGGCGAGCCGATGGAGTTTGAGACGCCCGTGCCCACGGCGTTCAGGAAACTATTTTAAGTTTGAAGGCTGCGATTAAGCGAGAGTAGAGCGATGCTTGCATCAGCTATGCCGAGCGTGAGCAGACTCGATACGAAGTATCAAGTTTGAAATTTGAAAATTGAAGTTAGCTTATGGAGAACAATATTGTTTATTACATTCTTATTCTGGTGGCCATCATCGTGGCTTTCCTCGTCATCAAGAAGGTGACGTCGTGCGTGATTAAGGCGGTGGTGGGCGTTGTAGTGCTCGCCTTCCTCGCGTACATCTATTATATGTACCTGAGATGACGCAGGAGTATCAGATACGGGTATTGCCCCACGTGGCAGCTAACGAGCAGGCACTCAAGTCATGGCTTGCCGACGAGCATGGCTTCGATGTGCGCACAGTGACGGCTGTGCGCATACTGAAGCGCAGCATCGATGCCCGCCAGCGTACTATCTTCGTCAACCTGAAGGTGCGTGTCTATGTGAACGAGCAGCCGACGGACGACGAATATGTGCATACCGAGTATGGCGACGTGTCCGATAGTCCGCAGGTCATTGTCGTAGGAGCCGGGCCTGGTGGTCTGTTTGCCGCCTTGCGTCTGATAGAGCTTGGTCTGCGGCCTATAGTTCTGGAGCGTGGCAAGGATGTTCATGAGCGGAAGAAGGACCTGGCCGCCATTGCCCGCACGCAGCAGGTAGACCCTGAAAGCAACTACTGCTTCGGCGAAGGAGGGGCGGGCGCCTACAGCGACGGCAAGCTCTATACCCGTTCTAAGAAACGTGGTCCTACGGAGAAGATTCTGAACGTGTTCTGCCAGCATGGCGCCTCGACAGCCATCCTGGCCGACGCCCATCCGCACATTGGCACCGACCGCCTGCCACGGGTCATCGAGAACATGCGCAATACCATCTTGCGCTGTGGCGGCGAGGTACATTTCCAGACCCGCATGACGAGCCTGATGGTCAATGGTGACAAAGTCGTTGGAGTTGTAGCCCAGCAGATGTTCAATGAAAAAGAGTTTCTTGGCCCGGTGATTCTGGCAACGGGTCATAGCGCCCGCGACGTATATCGCTACTTTGCGGAGGCTGGCATTGAGATGGAACCCAAGGGCATTGCCGTGGGCGTGCGGTTGGAACATCCTGCCATGCTAATAGACCAGATACAGTACCATTCGCGTCAAGGCCGGGGACATTACCTGCCTGCTGCCGAGTATTCGTTCGTCACACAGGTGGACGGCCGTGGTGTTTACTCGTTCTGCATGTGTCCCGGCGGCTTTGTCATTCCCGCAGCCACCGGCCCGGAGCAGATTGTGGTCAACGGCATGAGCCCTGCCAACCGCGGCACGCAGTGGAGCAACTCAGGCATGGTGGTGGAAATCCGGCCGGAAGATTCTTCACTCATTTATGGTGAGCATTGTCGAACCACTCTTCACTCTTCACTTAAAATGATGGTCTTTCAGGAGCAGTTGGAGCGAATGTGCTGGCAGCAGGGAAACCGCCAGCAAACGGCTCCGGCACAGCGTATGGCCGACTTCGTGAATTCGCGTCTGAGTTACGACTTGCCGAAAAGCTCGTATGCGCCGGGACTGATATCCTCGCCTTTACACTTCTGGTTACCGCCATCCATCGGCAAACGGCTACAGGAGGGATTCAAGACGTTTGGCCGACAAGCTCACGGGTTCCTGACCAACGAAGCCGTGCTAATAGCCACCGAAACGCGCACATCGTCGCCTGTCCGCATCACCCGTGACGGTGAAACGCTACAGCATGTGCGTCTACGTGGACTCTTTCCTTGCGGCGAAGGTGCCGGCTATGCTGGCGGCATCGTCTCTGCAGGTGTCGACGGCGAGCGTTGCGCCGACATGTGTGCGGCCTACCTATCCGAACAGAGCCCGTAGCGCTTCCTCGACCTTGCGCACCGGGTGTAGCTTGATATTGAACTTCCGACGGTCGAAGCCCTGTGTGTTATATTTTGGTATGATCATGTCGCTGAAGCCCAGTTTCTCGGCTTCGGCGATTCTCTGTTCGATGCGGTTCACGGGACGCACCTCGCCCGACAGTCCCACCTCGCCGGCCATGCACCAGCCTTGTTCGATAGGCGTGTCGACGTTCGATGACAGTACGGCAGCAATGACCGAGAGGTCCATGGCCAGGTCAGTGACACGGAGGCCACCAGCAATGTTCAGGAACACGTCCTTCTGCATGAGTTTGAATCCAACGCGCTTTTCGAGCACGGCCAACAGCATGTTCAGGCGGCGCTGGTCGAAACCCGTTGCCTGCCGTTGCGGTGTGCCGTAGGCAGCCGACGACACCAGTGCCTGCGTCTCGACTAAGAACGGGCGCAAGCCCTCGATAGCCGAACTGATGGCAATGCCCGACAGCCCGTCGTGCTCCTGTGACAGCAGCAGCTCAGAGGGGTTGCCGACCTGTCGTAGTCCTGTCTGCTGCATCTCATAAATACCTAATTCCGAGGTACTTCCGAAGCGATTCTTCATGCTTCGCAGAATGCGGTACATGTAGTGCTGGTCGCCCTCGAACTGTATGACCGTGTCGACGATATGTTCCAAAATCTTAGGGCCTGCTAATGTGCCCTCTTTGGTGATATGGCCAATGAGAATGACGGGTACGCCACTGGTCTTGGCAAAGCGGAGCAGGGCGGAGGCACACTCACGTACCTGGGCAATGGAGCCTGCAGACGACTCCACATCGTCGGTGGCGATGGTCTGAATGGAGTCGATGATGATCAATTCCGGTTTCTCGTCCTTGATATGCTCAAAGATGTTTTCCAGCGAGTTCTCGCATAGTACCAGGAAGTTGTCGTTCGCCTCATGGGGAATACGCTCTGCACGCATCTTCAGCTGGTGGGCGCTCTCCTCACCACTGACGTAGAGGATTCGCTTCTCAGGCATCTGCAACGCCGTCTGCAGCGAGAGTGTGGACTTGCCGATGCCCGGTTCGCCGCCCAGGAGCACGATGGAGCCTGGTACGAGGCCACCGCCTAAGACGCGGTTCAGCTCCTGGTCATGCATGTCGATGCGAGGGTCGTCCTTCGCACTGATGTCGCCTAACCTCAGCACCTTGTTCTGGCGCAGCTGGTGACCAGCGGATGCTGCTGCACGGGTGGCCGTCTGCTGACGGGTGTCGGCAGCTACCTTAATCTCCTGAAACGTGTTCCACTGGCCGCAAGCCGGACATTTGCCTATCCACTTGGGCGATTCCTGTCCGCAGTTCGAGCAGACGTATGCTATCTTGTCTTTTGCCATAGTGGCTGCAAAGTTACAAAGAAAAGGGCGATTTCCCAAACGAAAGAACGAAAAAATAAAGGAAAAGCTGTAAGGTTATTAACTTATGCTTCTATAAGATGATACTGACCTATTGAGCTATGTTGACATCTCACAACTATTTAGTTAGTTAAACATAAAGAATTAAAAGTAACTGTTTTATTAATTTTGTCAATCAATTAAGATTTAAACTGTTAATCGCAAAGTAGCGTTAACAGTCGATGGGGAATTGTTAAATAGGGACAAATCTTTGTGTCATTTTGTCAGTTTATTAAACTTTGCGAGTAATTTTGCAGTCGAATTTCTGAAACTGTCAAAATGAGAGGATGAAAGTCTGATTCATTCAATACAGGATAAGACAAAGTTTAATTTAATTCAATATGTAATATGGATATGAAAAAGATTGTAAACATTGCAGTGCCAACATCATGCTTGGCAGCATTAGCTTTCTCGGTAGCAGCTTTCACACACACCAACGCCGCCACGACGACGTCGCCTGAACAGTCGCCGTTCACTCAGTCGGCACCTGCAGGCCAACCCGTTGACCTGACTTATGCAGCAGAAAAGTCACTGCCGTCGGTGGTCTACATCAAGAACACACAGAACTCGAAGGTTCAGACGGTGGAGTATAGCGACCCGTTCGAAGATTTCTTCAACGACCCGTTCGGAGGTTTCTTCGGTCGCGGACAGGGTAACGGCAATGGCGGGCGTCGTCAGCGTCAGGTTCAGACACCTAAGCGCACGGCAGCCGGATCGGGCGTGATTATCTCGTCGGACGGTTACATTGTGACGAACAACCACGTCGTTGACGGTGCTGACGAACTGACAGTGACACTGAACGACAACAAGGAGTACTCGGCACGCATCATCGGCGCTGACGCTACCACCGACCTGGCTCTTATCAAGATAGACAGCAAGCAATTGCCTGCCATCCAGATAGCCAACAGCGACAATGTGAAGGTGGGCGAATGGGTGCTGGCAGTTGGCAACCCGTTAGGCCTGAACAACACCGTCACCGCTGGCATCGTGTCGGCCAAAGCCCGCACTACAGGTCAAGGCGTGTCGTCGATGATTCAGACAGATGCTGCCATCAACCAGGGTAACTCTGGTGGCGCACTGGTGAACACACGCGGCGAGCTTATCGGCATCAACGCCATGCTGGCCTCTCCCACTGGCTCGAACATCGGCTACGGCTTTGCCATACCGACTTCTATTATGAATAAGGTTGTAGAAGACCTGAAGAAGTATGGTACCGTGCAGCGTGCCCTTATTGGAATCCAAGGTAGCGACGTCAACGATTATGTGGACAGTGAGAAGGAGAAGGGCAACGAGGTAGACCTCGGCACTATGGAGGGTATCTACATTGGCAAGGTTGTTGAGGACGGAGCCGCTGCAGAGGCAGGCATGAAGGAGGGCGATGTCATCACCCACATCGACGGACAGAAGATCAAGTCGTTCGGCGAGCTGCAGAACGTCATTGCCCAGAAGCGTCCTGGCGACAAGATTACCATCAGCTACCTGCGCGACAAGAAGAAGAAGGATGTCACACTGACGTTGAGGAACGAGCAGGGCAACACGAAGGTGGTGAAGAATGCAGACATCGACGTACTGGGTGTTGACGTACGACCCATTACCGACAGCCAGAAGCAGCAAATGGAAATCAGCTACGGTCTTGAGGTGATTAAGGTGAACGGTGGCAAGATGAAGGATGCCGGCGTGCCAAAGGGCTTCATCATACAGCGTGCCAACGACGAGCCGATGAAGAGTTTCGACGACTTGCAGGATGCTGTGAAGAATGCATCGAAGACGAAGGACCAGATGCTCGTCATCAAGGGCATCTATCCGACAGGCAAACGCGGTGGCTTCGTGGTGTACTTGCAGGAGTAAGACTACATAATCAGCCGTTCCATCTGGGGAATCTCAATCCGACCGCGGTGAAGGGTAAGCAGGCCGTCACGCTGCATCTGGTTGAGTTCCCTGCTAACATCAAGACGGCTGTCATTAAGCTCCTTGGCCAGGGTGGTCATCAGAATGTAAAAGGTCTTGGGACCAGCTGGCCGCAACACACGGGCAGTAAAGAACCGAACAATATGGTCGCGCAGCGAAGACGGAGCCATCCGCCAGTAGCTGCGCTCTTTTTTTTGTGCCTGCGTGGCAAAGATGTTCAGCAGGTTCAGTCGGAATACGAGGAACTCCTCGGACAGTCGTACCACCTCGCTCTTGTCAATGGAGACGAGGCTGACATCGGTCAATGCCGTGAACGTGTGGGTGTAACGCTGGTTGTAGCCAAAGATGGCCTCTGGCTGCACCATGAACGGTGCCGCTGCCTGCTCAACGACGCTATAACTGTGGTCATGGGCTCGGCTCTCCACCTTTAGCACGCCACTGAGCAGGAAGAAGAGGTGTTCGCAGGCCCCATCTTCTCGGACCACTGGACGTCCTGTTGGAAACTTGACAAAATCGAACTTTGTGTGACCTGCGACCTGCGAGAGGTCTTCACGGCTCATTCCTTGAAAGAGCGGGTACTGCAGCAGCTGGTCGAAAAGTTGAAGGGTAGCCATAGGAAAGGTTTTCTGTTAATGGTATGAAAGGAAAAGTGACAATCAGTCTTCTATCTTGCTTTTCAGCGATGGCGAATACCAGACGGCGTTCTGTCCATCAGCATCGGCATAGATGAAGTAAACCATCAGTTCAGGATGACGGCCCAGTACCTCCTGAGCACGCTCCAGCCCCATGACCATGAACGACGTGGCATAAGCATCGGCAGTGGCACAATCAGGAGCCAGCACCGTTGCTGAGAGTATGGAGTGCTGCACAGGATAGCCTGTCTTGGGGTCGATGGTATGGGCATATTTCTTGCCGTCACGATAATAGAAATTGCGGTAATTCCCACTGGTAGCCATAGCGAAATCGGTGACGTTGAGCACCGTCTGCAATTCTCCGCCCACGCTGAGTGAATCGTCGGTAGGCTTGGTGACACCTATTTTCCATGGCACGCGCTTGGGGTTAATGCCACGAGTCACCACTTCGCCACCAATCTCGACCATGTAGTTCCCTACCCCACGACGGTTCAAAAAACGTGCTACGACATCAGCCCCATAGCCTTTGGCAATGGCCGAACAGTCGAGCATGATGCGTGGGTCGGTCTTCGTGATTTGACCGTTGTCCAGTGAGACCTTCTTGTAGCCGATAATCTGGCGAAGGCTGTCAACGGTCTGCTGTGTCGGCCTAATGCCGCTTTTGAATCCGAATCCCCAGGCATTGACCAGCGGTGCTACGGTAATATCGAACGCTCCGTCAGTATCTTCAGAGATTTTCATGGCCATACGGAACACGTCGCAGAACATGTCGTCAAGCTCAACTGGACGGTTCTCGTTCACGGCTGTAATAACTGACTCCTCATTGAAGGGCGACAGTGAGTGGTCGACACGCTGCAGCTCCTGCCAGATGCTCTCATGCATGTCGGAGTCGCACTGGTATGTGACTTTATAGAAAGTGCCGAAAACCATACCCTCGTTGTACTGATAGGGCATGGAGCGCTGCTGACGGATGATGAGCACCGTACCTACGATGAGCACTGCCAGGAACGGCAGCTGCCACATTAGTTTTTTCTTCTGCTTCTCGTCCATACGCTTGACCTCCAGCTATTTAAATATCGATTATTACATTGAAAGTACCGCCCAAGTTGGAGTCATCGCAAATGCCATAACCAGGCACATACCACGTCTTGCCCATAATACCTTCGTCATGAACGATGCGGCGCTTGTAGCGTACAGACCAACCCAAATGGAGAGGGCCGTAAATCTTGGCATCGACGGCGAAAACGGCCTCAAGCCAGTGTTGCGAGCATGGCTCATCGTCGACACCAAAGCCCGTGTCCCACAGCCAGACAGGGTCAGGAAGATCATGACGCCAGAGATCCACTTTATAAGATGTATAGGCATAGCGGAAACCGCCATAAAGTCGATTGGGCGCATGCTTGTTCTTCATCAGATTGAAGTCGACACCAACCTTAAAGTATGGAGCGGCAGTCTTGTAGTTGAGACCCGTCACCTCGTCGTTCAAATGGCTGGCCTTACCATAGCCCAGTTCGACAATGGGGAACCACTGGTCGTGCAGGTTCAGGCGCAGCGCACCTTCATAGTGGCCGTAGTCGCCTATCTGCATCATCACCACGCCGACGGCATCGAACGACACCTGGAAACCGCGCATCAGCGGTATCGAGTCCTTCTGCAGCTTGAACAGCTTCAGCTTCTGACCCGATGCCGGCACGCAGAGCAACAGCGCCGCAATGAGGCTAATCGCCGCCCTTGAAATAGACACGGAAGTGCTGGTTCGATACATCATAATTGACATCTGCATGATTGATGATTATGGAATCCAAGCCGTTATGGCTGTGCCTGACGGCAGTAATCTTATGGAAGAAGGATGCACTACAGTCAACCGACTCAAAGTGCGGATAATTCTCTTTCTTAATCCACACTGTGTCCAAAAGGAAAGAATCGTCGGCTCCCACACGCAGGAAGTAGAGCGTGTCCTCAGGGCAGGTGTAGCTGATGGGCAATGAGAACGAGGTCACGTTGATGCCTCGGTTGAAAAGCGTTGTGTCAGTACCGTCGGCCTTCATGGAAAAGACATAGAGCGTATCGTGCAACGTGTCAACGACACCGCTACTCTTATACAGGCCATAGTTCGTGTAGACAAGGTTCTGCACAGGACAGTCGATGCTGGAGCAGGAGAAAAGGATATGTAGGAACATAAATGACGAGAGCAGAATGAATGGTGTGAGCAACATTCCCCTGCGCCTTGCCGATTCCGACCTACGACGCCCCTTTTCGCATATTTCCGTCTTATTACTCATTCTCAATTTCTCAATCTTTCCTCAATTTGATAGTCATTGCGCGTAGTTGACGAACGGCTGATGAGGTCGCCGATGAAGCCAGTAAGGAACATTTGCGTACCAATCAGCATCATGGTCAGCGCTATATAAAAGAAAGGTGAGTCGGTCACTAACCGCTGCGGAATATTATTTGCCAGACACCACAACTTGCCTACGCCAATGATGAAAGTAGCCAGAAAACCGATGATGAACATAATGGTACCCAAGAAGCCGAAAACGTGCATGGGCTTCTTGCCGAACGTTGACAGGAACCATAGTGTCAGTAGATCTAAATAGCCATTGACAAAGCGGTTCCAACCCATAAACTTCGACGAGCCGTACTTACGTGCCTGGTGATGAACCACCTTCTCGCCAATCTTCTCAAAGCCGGCCTGCTTGGCCAGATAGGGCATATAGCGATGCATCTCGCCATACACCTCGATATTCTTCACCACTGCCTGACGGTAGGCCTTTAGTCCGCAGTTGAAGTCGTGCAGGTTACTGATGCCGCTAACCTTGCGGGCAGTCGCATTGAACAACTTCGTAGGCAGTGTCTTCGACAGCGGATCGTAGCGCTTCTGCTTGTAGCCACTGACCAGGTCATAGCCTTCCTCGCGTATCATGCGGTAGAGTTCTGGTATCTCATCGGGCGAGTCCTGTAGGTCAGCATCCATTGTGATGACCACATCGCCTTGAGCCTCTTGGAAACCGCAGAATAATGCCGGACTCTTGCCATAGTTACGGCGGAACTTGATGCCTTTCACACGGTCTGGCTGTTTCGCATGTAGTTCAGAGATGATGTCCCACGAACGATCAGTAGAGCCGTCGTTGATGAAAATCACCTCATACGAAAACCCATGCTCGTTCATCACCCGCTCTATCCATGCATAAAGCTCAGGTATCGATTCATCCTCATTATAAAGAGGTATTACTACTGATATATCCACCTTATTATTAACTGTTTATGGATTTACTTTCACTATCTGTTTACAATTTGCTGGTTGTCTTGTCCACCATTGGCTGCAACGTCACGGCGTGTTAATGCCGCAATTGGCAGCCCAAGAAAAATGCCCAACAAGATATTCATCGTCAGTACGTTCAGGGCATAGTCTATCGGACGCATCTGCTCCATCATCTTTAAACTGTCATTTATGGCCTGTTGCATACCATACTGGCGAATCATCTCCTGATTCTCAGGAGCCGTCATTATGCTGGAGAACTTAGCCAACAGATACCCCTGGTCCATATAGGCAAAATAGATATATTGAACTACAGCCAACAAAATTGCTGCATAGAAAAAAACCAGTATCGAGTATGCCCAACTCCGCCCAAACGATATGACGCCTTGGCGATCCTCATCACGGAAACGACAAAGCCGCCGACCCACGAAGAAAGGCGTCACTATCATCAACAACAAGGCGGCCATCGAATACATGGGATTGGAAATGCCTATCAGGTAAAAGGCGAAACTTAATATCCAAAGCAACGACAGAAATGCCCCGTCTACACGGGCAAAAGCCTTCAGTTGAACATATTCTTCCGGTGTCATCTATTTAACATTTACGCTTTCAAGGTGCAAAATTACGCATTTTCTCGCAGATAACGAGTGCTTTGCCATAAAAAATAGTTAAAAACAAGAAAATTCTCTCTCCTCACTACTTATTTCTCAAATTTTATACGTACCTTTGCACCCGCTTTTTACGAAGCAATGATATGGGCAAGTCCTGTACGGCCAGCTCCCTCGGAATCCTCCAGGACGGGAACGTAGCAAAGGTACTTGGTTGTAGCGGCGCGATACAGTAAGCTTGCCCACCCGCCTCTTTAGCTCAGTTGGCCAGAGCACGTGATTTGTAATCTCGGGG
>Ga0310786_10005197_pt1 | contig 17792 bp, 30 predicted proteins | sample AusTroGonzalo_MG_FD_203881 | JGI IMG/M metagenome (GOLD analysis project Ga0310786, IMG submission 203881) | Bovine rumen microbial communities from tropical cattle in Woodstock, Queensland, Australia - Gonzalo_03 (v2) (version 2) | ecosystem: Host-associated > Mammals > Digestive system >... | reverse complement strand
GTCTGCCCCACGGAGGTCTGCCCCATAGAGGTCTGCCCCATAGAGGTTTGCCCCACGGAGGTCTGCCCCATAGAGGTCTGCCCTCTCTCCGCCTTCCTGATTCCATGCCCACTTCTTGTGTTTATCTAATATCTCATCCAGTTTTTCTCTATCCATTAATATCTCCTTTCTGTTCTGGCTTGTGACCGAACCGCACATTACCTCCCTCCCCATAAGGGGAGGGGGTCACTTTGTTATACAGACTACCGTTCTGGGGTTGTCTCTTCTTCTGAAAACAGTTTGTCCGTCAGCTTTCCGCTAAATATCGCAAACAGGAAGAACACAGGCGGATTCGAGGCGATAAGTTCTTTAAGGTCTTTATCATTGGCCAATAATTCAGCCGTTGCCTCTTGTATGTCGAACTTGCTGATTGTCTTTTTTATTTCCCTGTTTTTCTTGATAATTCCTTCAATACCCATTTTGTTTCTCCTTTATTCTTTAAATTTTGTTATACAGACTACCGTTCTGGGGTTGTCTTTGTCATAATGCACCCTTGACCCATCATGGCTCACCACCACTTTGCAGTTGTCATCTATGATTACCTTGTATTTCACGAGTACATCACAGGTTGCCTGTAGGAGGTTTACCAAATCCACTCTGCGCCTTGTAGGCATGTAGTAATGACATTCAAGGGTTATTGGACAGTCGATTTCCAAAGGCACTAGAAATGGCTCACAGGCTTTCTCATAATCTTTGTATTTCTGGGAAGGCAATACCATCAAATGTCCCTTTGCCTTGACTATCCGACTGCTGTTCTTCTTGGTCACTGGTGGAACAGGAATAATAAACTCAACAGTATCCGTTTTCATGAACATATTCCACCACCTTATTGAAAACCATTATCCTCATGGCCACTTGGTATCTTCCCATTTCGTTCTGTTCCATAAGGCGCTTCAAATATTCCTCGTAATCATCTATGGTGTCTTCTAAACTTCCGTTGACTATCTTCTCACAGTAGTCTCCGAAGGCTTTGGCCTGTGGGCTGAGTTTAAAATGTCTCAGGACCCACTGCCATAACCACATCATGAATTTGCTCAAATCGTCTGCACCCCTTTGTTCATTCTGTAATTCCTCCTTATGTCCTTTGCAATCTGAACACAGAAGTCTCCGCACTTTTCCACTATCCGCCCCGCCAGAGCGTCATCATATCCGTACAGTTCTTCCATCAGAAGCTCGGAGGTGATGATAGTCGGAAGGTTGTTCACATACCGATAATCGATGATGTTCCTTGCCAACTTTATGTCCGCTTCTGTTGGTTTGGTGTTGAAGAAGTCATCAATCACAAGGTAATCTGCCTTCATCAGGGGGGTGACTTCCCTGTTGTATTCTTCTTCATCAGTCACAAGGGTCTTTATTCTCTGAGAATCCTGTATCCACAACATTATCTTCGGGGCCTTCCTCATGTGTATCAGCCTTCCGAATACGGCCATGGCCAGATGAGTTTTACCGCACCCCGACTGTCCGCCTAAGTAAAGCCATTCCCCGTTAGACGCTCTCAGATACTCTGTAGCCTTGTTTTTCAGTAAGGTGGTCACTTCATCGTTTGCGATGTATTTGTCGAACGTGGAGCGTTTCAGGAGTTCTGTGAGGCCCATTCTTTCGACATACTCCAACGCCCGTCTGGACTTGGCGCATTTGCAGGGTACTGTTTTCCACCAGTCTCCAGTGTCAGTGAGGGTCATCACTTCCCCTTTACCATGACAGATGTCACAGGGGACCTTTGCCATTCCCTCCTCGTCCACTTCCTCGTTGTATTCTTTTATGAGGATGCGTAACTGCTCTTCTCTCGGAAGGCTCTTGTATTCTTCTATCTCTGGGGGAGCGGATTCCATAATCTGTCCCATGATGCTTTGTATTGAACTCATATGACCACCCCGAAGTATTTAGAATCTACCTTCTCTTCTTCCTTGGGAGCTTTCTCTTTCTTCATGTTCTCCCATGTGAGAAGTTTCTGCTTCCAGTTCTTTACCTTGTTGCCCTTGCTGTCTGTCCAGTTACCTTCTGTGAAGTAGTTGTAGAAGTCTTCAGCCTTGACATACTTGAGTCCTTTTTCTGAGATGTACTGCTGTACCTCTTCAAGGGTTGGAGGAACGAAGCGCAAAGAGTGTTTTTTATCTGGTTTACTATCTGTATTGTTTACTATCTGTTCTTTATAAGATTTGCCCTCAACGGCAAATCGAGTTTCCTCTATGGGCAAATCTACATTCGCCTCTGTGGGCATTTCGATTATCCCGTAAAGGGCCATGCCCTTGGCCGTAACCGAATACCATTTTGTGTGGTTGTAAGGATTGTCTGATAGCTTGTCTGCAACAATCAGCCCTTCCTCAATCAGCTTGTCCAGAGCGGTTCTTATCTGCTTCTGAGAAAGATACGGAAATAGTTCTGTGAAAGCACTTATCGAGTTGAAGGTCCAGTATCTACCATCTCGAAAGTTTGCCTTATTGGCTTTGTTCTTCAACTGCCAGTAAACAAGGTTATGCAGAATGACCGCACAATTAACACCATACTTCTCAGCAACCTCTACATTGAAATGATGTTCCAATTGACTTAACCTACCTTTCTGTGGTAGAATCCCTCATAGCAAGGGACTCTACCGAATTTGTTTCGGGAATATAATCGGGCGGATTATGCTTCCTTGCTTTCTTTATGCAGTGAATACCTTGCGTGGGTGGACTTCTCACCATAGCGGTTTACCGAAGTCTCATCTACTGTGTCGAACTGAACCCCATCCTTTTTAAGGTCGAATACCACGGACGCAAGCCTTGTGATGCCCAAGTCGGCAAAGGCTTCATAGGAAGAAATGCTTCCGTACTTCTGGATATAGTTCATCACCTTATCTTTCTGTCTCATTCATGTACTCCTTTCTTAAATCAATCAACATTTCATAGGTCTCTATGACCTCATCCAACTTCTGATTACCAGTGGACTTTGTAATTCCCAGAAGGAAGTCGGGCTTGATGTTCAGCGACTTGCATATCGAGAACACCCCGCTTAATGTCATTTTTCCTTCATCCTTCACCCAACTCTGATAAATGGCATAGGTGATACCTGTTTTCTTTTCGAACTCTTTCCAGTTGAGTCCCAGTGAATCCTTAAGCAATAAAATCCTGTTCATTAAATCCTCCTAAAACGGTAATGCTATTTCGTCATCGGGGATTTCATCGAAACCCACCGCAATGACCTTCTCTTTTACTTCATCCTTCTGTGCGGGTGAAAGGAACTGTATCTCGTTGCAGATAAGCTCCATCACAAAGAACTTCTGTCCGTTCTTTTCATAAGTCCTTGTCTGCAAGTAGCCCTGTATTGCCACCAGTGTTCCCTTATTGGCGTACTTTGCTATGATTTCTGCCGTCTTTCTCCATGCCACAACAGGGATGAAGTCTGCTTCCTTTTCTCCCTGCTGATTCTTGTAATTCCTGTCACAGGCCACCGTGAAGTTAACGACCGTTGCGGCCCCCGCCTGATGAACCTGCGGGTCTCTTGTAAGTCTTCCGACTATGATTGCATTGTTTATCATCTGTAATTCCTTCCATACCTTTTCATCCACTCTTCCCGTGAATGGTCAAATTCATAAATCGTTTGTGCTATTTTCTTTAACTCCATCATCAGCTTTGCGTTCTGATGAACCCCCCTGCTACCTGTGTGGCACTCCATACAGAGCCATACCCACAACCCGTCCTTGTCTGCCTTGCTTCTGTTGGAAGCGTTCATAACATGGTGCTTCTGAAGACCTTTTGTGGTCCCGCACAGGAAGCATTTCTTATCCTTCTGCATTATCGACTTCATTCTGGATTGCCCCACTCTCTGTTTATCTGTGACTCAACGACCCTTATCTGAAGCTTCAAGACATTGATGCTCTCTTGGTTGGCTTTGTACACAGCTTCCGCTATGTCCCTCTTCTGCCTTGCCTCAGCGACTTCGGGGATACCGTAACAGGTCTTGTCTATGATTCCCACGGCATACCCCGCGTCCTTCATCTCAAGTACCTTCTGTCTGAGAAGTATCTTGTAATCCTTCTCCGCTTCTGCGTACTTTGCTCCGTTCATTCTTAAGGCCCTCAGAGAGTTTCTGAGGTCCTTGAATAACTGCTCAAGGTCATTTACAAGGTCAAAACTTTCAAGCTCACTCATTCCACTTCACGGCTTTCTTTACTTCTTCCAGAGCGTGGGCAAATTCTTCCTGCGTGGACTTCTGATTCAGTTTGTATTCCTTTGCCACATCCTCCATCGTGAGGGCGGTGTTCTTCTGAACAAAGTCTATAAGGGCCTGTCTGTAATCGGTTATCGGGGCGGTTTTCGGTGTTTTATTTACCGTCATCTGAGCAGTTATCTCATCTGAATGTACATTGTCGGTGTCTTCCCCGCTGAACAGGCAAAAAGTCTTGGAAAACATATTCTTGAAGGCATAGGTGTAAGCCTTACCCACACCCTTATCCTGTGAATCTGTCCCCTGTCCGAATCCATACACGATTTCGGACTCCCCTGTCTCGACATCAACGATTTTCCAACCGACCTTCAGTGTAGTCATCGGTCTGACTGTCGTTCCCTTTGATGTCTCAAAGGTGTCGCAGGTCTCTGACATCTCGTATTCCACAGGAAGGCATACCAGTTTGTGCTTCTTCAGCAGGGGCTTAATCTCATTGAGAACAGCCGCTTCACTGACCGCCTTGTATTTACTGCCCCCGTAACCTACTTCCATGTTCTTGTCGAGCGCTTTGGTCTCACTCATCACGCTCCAAATTTTTTCATATAACCCCATAATCTTCTCCTTCCTCTGCTATGCAATCTTCGTATTCGTTGGTCTCTATGAACTCTTTGTCGCATACATACAGGTCCTTTACACGGTCCCATATGCAATGCTCACACTCTTCGGGACGGCACTTCATAACAGCAATCCGATGAACAGCTGTCTGATGAACATGACCACCAGTCCTGCGATGAAAAAGCCGATAGGTGAAAAGGGCTTTATGCGTACTCTTCTTCTAGACATTCATCGTCCTCCTCTCTCATCTGATTGAATCTGTGACACATCCCGTCATCATAATCGGGGCACTCCCAACATCTTCTGATATGAGTTTCTACATAATCGACACTCCCACAGTCAGGGCAGTGTCCTTCAGCCATAGGTTCTCTGCCTACAGGACGGGCTTCAAACCATTCTTCCCACTCGGGAGTTTCAAAGACATTGCCGCACTCGTCACACCTAAACATTTCCTTCCTCCTTTAATCCTCGTACCCGTATTTGGGTTTGATACCCAACAGCGCTTCCAGTGGACAGCCAAGAACATCGGCAATTTTCATGAGCTTATCGACCTTTGGCTGATATTTCCCGTTTTTCCATTCAGAAAGAGTAGAGGTGGAAATACCTGCCAACTTGCTTACTTCATGGTCATTCATGTTGTTGCTGTCCCTGATGGAAGCATACCTTTCATAGCTTGTGGGCTTCTCCATGTTCCCTCCTTTCCGCTTGACAAAATCTCGGATATCCGATAAAATGTATTTGCAAAACTATCTCGGATACACAAGGGTGTCTTGCTCGGTTTTCTAAGGATATACTACCACCATATCCTCCGTTTGTCAAGCACTTTTATTAAGTTTTCCGAAAATAATGGAGGATATCTATGTACTATGAAAAATTCGCAGAATTATGCGAGAAAATGAATGTAAGACCCAATCAAGTATCAGTTGCTACAGGTATTTCCACGACCACTTTGACGGAATGGAAATATGGGAAATACACTCCGAAACTCGAAAAACTACAAGCAATTGCAGACTACTTTAATGTCACCCTCCCTGTTCTTTTGGGTGGAACAGACGAAACGGAAGAAGATGACCTGATATTAATTAATGCATACAAGAAAGCATCCCCAGAAATACAGCTTGCCGTCCGTAAGCTCCTAGACATTAGGGAAAAGGAAGACTCTGGATATTCAAGAAAGGCAGAGTGATACCCTATGAAGAAGAATAAAGACGGAACATACACCATAAGGGCATCCAAGACGATAGAGGGGAAGCGTTATCAGAAGTCTTTTAAGGCACGGACGATTAAAGAGGTACAATCCCTAGTCGATGAGTGGAAAAACGCTCCTGTGCCCTCTCAGCGCGTCACAGAAGAAAATTTAGGGTACTTTATAGACCGATACATAGAAAGTGTTGACGGAATCCTGTCACCTTCGACCATCAGACTGTATGTCACAATGAGAAAGAACTGTTACAGGGACATTGAAGAAAAGACAATAGAGGAATTAGATAATTTCATAATTCAGAAATGGATTAAGAAACAATCACAATCTTACAGCCTTAAGTATTTAAAGAACATGTATTCATTATTGACAGTGGTATGCAAGGAACAGGGGAAGACCTTTAATGTAAAACTGCCAAAAGAAACAAAAGAAGAAAGATACCTTCCCGATTTAAACGACATCCAAGAGATATTAAAAGTGACAGAGGGAACAAGGATAGAGGGACAGATTAAATTTGCGATTTATTTAGGACTCCGACAATCTGAAATATACGCCCTGCAATGGGAAGACATCACAGGCAATCAAATATACATCCACAACGCCAAAGTCATGAACAAGGAACACAAGTATGAGAAGAAAAGGACCAAGACCAGAGCGGGAACAAGGACCCTCACCATCCCCGACCCCTTAATGGAATGGATAGAACCAAGAAAAAAAGAACAGGGTAATATATTTGAGACAACTCCCTGTCATGTGAATCGAATATGGAAAAAAATAAAAGAAAAAAATAGTCTGCCCAACATCCGAATCCATGACCTCAGAAAAGCAAACGCTTCAATCCTGCTTTTACTGAATCTGCCAGATAAATACATCATGCAAAGATTAGGTTGGTCAGACTATTCCACAATGAAAAACATATACCAGTATGTTTTCCAGAGTGAACAAAGGAAGTTAGATGTGCAAGTCAACGACTTCTTTAGTCAACTTACAGTCAACTAAATTGCACGCAACTTGCACGCCAAGGCGGGGGCATAGCCCACGGATTTTGATAAAACGTGGCTTAAGTAAGCCAAAATATATGGCAGGGGCAGCAGGATTCGAACCTGCGAATGACGGAATCAAAATGGCTTAGGTAAGCCAAGATTAGTCCAAGTTAGTCCAAGTTGCACGGAAATTGCACGCAAGAAAATCAGAGAAATAAAAAAGAGGGGGCATTTCTGCCCCCGAAAAAGGGATTTAAATGAACTACTCAGTCAACATCTGAATAGCCCGCTCAAGGAATTGAGTCTTATTAATTCCCTCAGCGTCAATGTAAGCAATAATCTTTTCATAGACATCAGGCTTCAGATTGCATTGATACTTTTTGTAGTTCTTTGCTATCCACCTGTTTTTCACCTCAGCACTTGTCTTTCCCATTAATATCACCATCCTTTACAACATGATATCACAGGAAACAGGGGGAATCAAGCCCCCTTAATCCCCTTGACATTAGCCCAACGGGCAATTGCATGTGTAAGCGTTGCTTCCTTCCACCATGTGCCGTCTTTGTTCTTGTGAACGTTCCAGTCACCGTCACCATACTCACAGATAAACCACATATCATTATGCGTCACACACAAATACTGTCCTTCTTTCTTCGGGAATCTGTCCGTAATCCATGTAATTGTTTGTCTCATATTATAACCTCCTTAATCAAAGACGGGAAAATAAGTATCCTCGTCCAAATATGTTTCAACCCATTCGTGTATCTCTTCGATATTATCGCTTTCAAGTATCCAGTGTAGCAATGTATCAATGCTGATTTCTTCAATCATGTCGCTGAATGTCCTTTCTTTTGGTGTATAATACAGGTGTAGCACCTCGATAAATTTCTGAATCCATTAGTATTAAAATCCTTTCTGATAAGCCCCCGTTAAGGGGGCTTTGTCAGTTACATCCATTCCAGACAAGGCAAGACCTTATTGTTACGAATCAACAATGCTTTCGGGTATGAAAGCTGATTTTCCAACCACCCCAACTGCTCATCGTCAAGGTCACCAAAGTCATAACCGTCATCAGTCAGAACATTGCTACAGAAAAAGCACTGTCCAACAATTACATCTTCAAGCGCTCCATTGAGCATAGCCCCTGCCACAGGGGGCAAGTTGAAAAGCTTGCCCTCCTCATTGACTACACAGATAATCTCATTCGGGAAATACATACACTCGATATAGCCCCCTACGATGTCCTTGTAGACCTTGTAATCGTCCTTGATGTCCTTCACATCCCAACCGTTTTCATTCAATACAACAACTCTCATTAATCAATCCTCCTGTATCCAAAATTGCTGTAAATCCATTCGGGCACTTCTTCGGCCCAGTCAGGCCATTTGCCCGTTTCTTCTTCGACCTCATCCATCATCCTGTACAAACTGCACAGAGCGTATTCATTAAGGGCTTCCCCCAATTCGCTGTAAGTCATCTTTCCACCTCCAAAGGTCAAGCGGCTTCCTCATCATCGATTGAATCAATTATCGCTTCGACCTCATCAGAAAGGCACAGGTGGTCCCTAAGCTTGATAATCTCATCAATGAACCAGTATTCCAGATATTCGCTGTAGTCCTTGAAATCGGCGGACTCAAGCCCGTACATACCGAATCTGAAATACTCATCACAGATATTGAAATCATCACTCAACATCTCGACTATCGTTGACGGGCTTTTGTCGCTCAGAATGTAATCAAATTCGTCCATGTCATAGTATCTGTCATCCGCCAGATATCCGTTGTAGTCATCCAGTTCCTCGATAACTTCAATAAACTCTTCCTCGTTGTCCTCGAAATACTCCAGTAAATCATTTGTGGTCATAATTTAAATCCTTCCTCCCCGTATAGCCGATAGGACAGCTTATTTATTATTTATTGATTGTTAATATAGGCTGTACGTTGTTGATTATGAGTTTAACGGCGTTTTCCTCCGTGCCTTTCCATTCAAGGGGGCGGGCAAGCCAGCCATAAAGCCCTTGTGCCCCTCCGTCAGCCGTTATGCTCTTTTTATTGAGCTTGTATATTGCATTCGGGTTATCATTGACCCTGTAACATCTCATTACCCCGTCTTTGGTAATAATCAACGTTCTGTCCTGTACCTCTATTTCATACCCTGCAAGCTCCACCATGTTTACACCTCCTTAACCTCAAGCTCACACTTACAGCGCCCACAGCGGTATAAATGCGGGTGCTTTACTTTGTCACAGGCGGTTTTGAACCTCCACTCATAGCCGCATTCGGGGCAATACACGATGTATTTATATCCCCTTTTCTTATGCTGTACTTCCTCCCGCTTTATCCCGCATTCCTCAAAGCTTGCCGTCCGTTTAATGTTGTAGCCGTATAGCTTATTCATTCTTTCGGCGTTTGCTTTCCATTCCCCCGTATGTTTCCATGAGTCCTTGCAAGTGTGCAACAACTCATGTATAAGGGTGTCCATAAGGCCGTTTTTTTCGTCCGTTGACTTTTCCAGAAGTCCCGATATCTCTATCGTGTATACATCCGTCATTCTGTTGTAGCTCGTCCGACCAAAACAGGCCGTCAACCTGTTGTTTACCTTTACCCTGTCAATGTTTCCAACGTGGATATTTGCGCATTCCAGTTGATACATTGCAAGGGGTACGGCGTTCTGTACCTTTGTCGCAAAATTCATGATTTTAAATCCCCTTTCCAAAGGCTTAATTAGCCTTTAAAATAAGCACTGTTTCCAGTGCTTACCTCAAAAGTTAATTAAGTGCTAACCTTACCTGTCCGCTTTCCTCCTCGTCCCTTTTCGTGATAATCTGTGACCCGTAAAAGTCCCTTATCTCGTCCATTGAGAATTTTTTGTTGCTTGCTTTCCTGTATCCGACAGGGGCCTTATACCACGCGGTTTTATTTGCGCTGTACTTAAGCCCCAAAGCCTTTAAAGCGTCCTTATGCTCTTTTGTGTTACCGCTTACCCACACGAACGAACCGCATATTTCAATGACAATACCAGAAAGCTTGAAAAGGTTATTGATGAGGTCTATAAACTCTTTCGGCGTTTCATAGGTTGCCTTTGTGTACGTTTCCCCAGTATTATGATTAACGTGGATGTCCTTAAGCCTGTTGAATACCTGTTCAAAGGCAAGGTTCAACGCTTTCATGCTTTCGTTGTCCCCGCCCCTGTCGGGGTGCCACTTAAGGGCAAGCTTTTTGTAAAGTGCTTTGACTTCCTCCCCTGTTTTGCATTCGGCAAACATCGTCAAAAACTGTGATTTATTCATTTTAAATCCCCTTTATGAAATATTTTTTACGATATCCGTTATTAAATGGATATCACAGGGGGCTTAAAACGCGTTAAGCGCTCTGTGATATCCACTTAATAAAACTTTTAACTTCTGATAATCAATTAACGGCAATGTATCCACGGCTCTACAAAGTTGCGTCCGATAATCTCTAAACCTGTCAACCCTTACGGGTTGCCCTTTGCACTATGTTTGCAAGGTACTACAGCAAGCTTTATCCGTTCGGCCTGTGCTTGCTCAGTGACGGCCTGTAATCCCTTATTGTGCCCCTGTCAACGGGTTAGGGTAATTCAGTTATCAATCAACAATCCTGTACTGTGATAAGTTTGGAAAGCTCCGTTTCTTTGGGCCTTGTGGGTTACCGTGGTAAGCCCGCCCGCTGTCCTGTTGCTTTGTACAATTGCATTGTAGCATACATGATTATGTATGTCAACAGGAAAATACATGATTATGTATATTTAGAAAAAAACGTGAAATTTTCGGTCAACGTCCGCAGGGGTAAAATGTCGCTGAATGTCTTATAAATAAGCGATATAATGATAATGAGCATAAAGGGATTGAAAGCACAGGAAAAAGCCGAAAAGAAAAAGACACCCGTTGAAAGCCCCTATAAGCTCATATATACATAACACCTATACACTTATAGGCACAGGGAATAAAAACCCGTTACAGTACACCACAGCAAGCGACAACAGGCAATAAAGCAAGGAATAAAGAAAAAAAGGACAGGTAAAAGACAGTGGCAAGACCCTTAAAGTATAAAGACCCCGAAAAGGTACAAAGCATAATAGATAACTATTTTATAGACTGTGACAAAAGAAACGCCCCTTATACACAAATAGGGCTTGCAAACGCTTTAGATATATCCCGCATGACTCTATACAGGTATAATGACTACAAGCTTATTGATAATACCGACATAGACAGCGCCGACACACTTACAACCCAAACAAAGCAAGCGTTATGTTACATAATATCGCGCGCGGTTGATAAAGTTGAACAATATTTAGCCGAACAATTAACGGACCGCGACCGCTACAAGGGCGCGTCTTTCCTGTTATCAAGCAACTACAGCGGGTACACTCAAAAGCAACAGGTTGAAATATCAAGCCCACAGGATATAAATATCTCAATATCAGACTAGAACATACCACCAAAACACAATCAAACACCATAGAACAAAGCCCTTATTTCACCTATAAACAGGCTGATTTAAGGGCTATTTTTTTATAAATCGTGCATAAGGTATAAAAAAGGCGCTTAAAAGCCCGTACGCGGCCTTACAGCGGGTTATACAAAGGGGGATAAGGTATAAAAACAGGGTATCAGTCATTCGAACAACAAACCCCGTGTAACGCTTTGAGAAGCCCCACAGCAAGCGATTAGAACGCAAGGATATAGATATACACCCCGTATAAAAGGCGCTCACAATCGATTACAGCGGGTCAAGCTGAAACGGCCCTTACAGCGTGAGACAGGACCGCAGGACAGCAACGGGACAGATAGCGGGCAATCCTTACCCCTCTATATATCCCGACAGGGCGCACAACGCGGAGACAGGGCACAGCGCATAATATCCTATAGGTATATACAGCACACGCCCCGCACCCGCACCACAGGCGCGCACCTATAACAGAGCGCGAACCTATAGCGCACCCTATATACCCACTATAGGGGGGTGGGGTAGTAATTCTTTGTGTATATGTAAATGACACCCACCACCTGTCAAAATTATTTTCGGGAGGTTAAAATTACATCTTGAATGAATATTAATATAAGCAAAAATGTCTTTAATCCAGTGTATCTCCCATATTTGGAGAACGAGGACAGGATATTGATATTCTACGGTGGAGCAGGTTCAGGGAAATCATTCTTTGTGGCCCAGAGATATATCTACAGGATACTGCATGAGCCAAACAGGGTATTACTGGTAGTAAGGAAGGTCGGGAGAACGAACAGGGACTCCACCTTCGCTCTTTTTAAGCAGGTCATTTTTTCTTGGAATCTGGAATCTCTGTTTAAGTTCAACGAGTCGGATATGAGGATAAGGTGCAGTAACGGTGCTGAGATTCTTTTCTCTGGCTTGGATGACGCTGAGAAGATAAAGTCCATCACTGGTAGCAAGAATCCTCTGAGTGACATATGGATTGAAGAAGCCTCGGAACTGTTGGAGAGTGATTTTAACCAGTTGAATGTCCGTCTGAGGGGCGGGAAACTTTCCAAGCAAATAGTTATGTCATTTAACCCCATCGACATCAACCACTGGATTAAGACCTCCATCATAGATAAACACAAGGCCACTGTTCTCAAAACCACCTACAAGGATAATATTTTTATTGATGATGAGTACAAACGACAGCTTGAAAGCTTCAGAGAAACCGACCCGTATTACTATCAGGTCTATTGTCTTGGCGAATGGGGAGTCTATGGAGAGTCTATCTTCGACAAAAACAGATTGGCTGAAAGGTTCGCCGATGCCCCCTCGCCCATCAAATCAGGATTATTTATGGGTTCTAAATTTGTATCCGATAATTCGGGATATATTTTGATTTACAGGGATGTCGAGCCTCAAGTGCCTTATGTTCTTGGTGCGGATACCGCAGGGGAAGGTTCGGACTATTTCGCGGCCCATGTTCTGAATAATCTGACTGGGGAACAGGTCGCAGTGTTGCATGGGAAATTTGATGAGGATTTGTTTGCACAGCAGATTTATCAACTTGGGAGTTATTACAACACTGCTTTGATTGGCATAGAAGCAAACTTCTCGACCTATCCCATCAGGGAACTGGAGAGATTACGTTACCCCCTCCAGTATTGGAGAGAAGCCATGGATTCCGCCACCCATCGTCTTTCAAAGCGCTTCGGGTTCAAAACTACCTCCTCCACACGTCCAGTTATCATCTCTGATTTGGTGAGGATAGTCCGTGAAGAAGCCTATTTAATCAACGACAGGGAAACTCTTCACGAGATGCAGACCTTTGTCAGAAATGACAAGGGCCGCCCTGAAGCCGCTGAAGGCTCACATGACGATTTGGTGATGTCTCTGGCTATAGCTCACTTCCTGAGAGGGAGCGGTCAGCAGAGTTCAAAGATGTTCACAAAGAAAGAGAAAAAGAAAGAGGTCTTTAATTTCTCATTTGAGAGAAAGTCAAAGATAAATGTAATCGAAGGAGAAAGAATATATGATATCTGATTTGGCATTGCTTATCATAGCCCTCAGTTTCGCCTGTGTGGCGTTTTTTTTATGCAGGTATATAGATGCCCGCACAAGGGAGTTGAACACTCCCAAGCCTGTCACAGAGCGTCAGAAAAAGCCTCCCTCTCTGACCAAGGGAGAGCTTAACACCATCACCCTACTGGAGAATATCGCAAATTTCGGTACTGACATACCGCAGAAGGAGTACACATGAATACACCTGAAGAAATCTGGAGAGAGTACGAAAACGGCAAGAAGTACCTCGAGCAGTTCAATTATTACGAAAATACCGAAGAATGTCTGAGGTATTACAACGGAGACCAGTGGCATGGTCTGAATGTCCCCAACAACGGGGAGATTCCACCTATCCTCAACATCATCGAGCCTATCATCAAGTACAAGGTCGGCACGGTCAATTCCAACGGTTACGCCATCCAGTACACCCCCATGGGTTATGACGAGGATTATATGCGCAATGAGGAGCTTTGTACTCTCCTGAATCAATACGCCATGACCGAATGGGAGAGATTAAAGCTCGACTCCAAACTGTGGACCCATACCACAAGGGCCGCTGTCACTGGAGATTCCTATGCTTATTTCATGTTTGACACCGAAAACGATTGTATCGTTGATGAATTTATCGACAATGTTTCAATTCTCTTTGCGGATGAACAGCAGACCGATATCCAGAAGCAGAAATACATCATCATTCAGGAACGTAAATTGGTCTCGGAAATAAAGGAAATCGCAGAAGCGAACAAGGTCGATAAATCCGATATGGATTTGATTGTTTCCGATAACGACACCGAAAAAATCATGGGCGATAAGGCCAAGGAAGAAGTCAAGTCCGATAAAGACGGCAAGGCTATCCTTCTCACAAAGTTCTGGAAGCAGGACGGAGTGGTGCATATGCTTAAGACCACCAAGAATGTCATCATTCACCCCGATACCCCAATCATCGGTGAGGGGCAGGATGTTGGAATGAGGCTCTATCCCATCGCGCATTTCCGTTGGAAGGAAGAACACGGAGCGTGCAGAGGACAGGGGGATGTTTTAAGGCTCATAAACAACCAGAGAGAGATAAACAAGGCCAACGCAAGGTATTCCATCATCCTGAAACAGTTCGCCATGCCCCATATCGTCTACGACAACACAGCATTGAGTGATGAAGAAGCCGATAAGATAACATCCATCGGAGCAAAGATAGCGGTCGATGGCAACAGGATGAGTAAAATCTCCGATTTGATTAATTTCCTTCAGCCACCTCAGATTTCTTCCGAATCTTGGAGTTATGCCCAGACATTGCTTGAGACCACGAGGAATCTTGCGGGCGCGTCCGATTCCGTCACTGGCAATATCGACCCCACAAGGACGAGCGGGATAGCTATTCAGGCTGTACAGGATGCCGCCGCTCTTCCGTTGAACGACCAACAGGCTTCATTAAAGCAGTTCGTTGAGGACATCGCAAGAGTATGGATTGATATCTGGCAGATTTACAAGGGAGTGATGACTGTAGGCAATCCTGTTCCCATCGTTGACGAAATGGGACAGCCCATCCTTGACAACGAAGGTCAGGAGCGCATCGTTATGCAGAGAAGGGATTTCGACATCACCAACCTCAACTATATCGTCAAGGTCGATGTCTCCCCGTCAAATCCCTACTCGAAGTATTCTCAGGAACAGACTCTTCTGAATTTCCTCACTGGAGGACTCATCTCTTTCGAGGATTATGTCGAAGCACTGCCTGATGACGCTTCTGCACCGAAGTCCAAACTTCAGAGGATAGTCGATAAACAGAGGGCGCAGGCACAGGCTGAACAGGCCCAGATTGCCCAAGACCAGATGATGATGCAGGAGAATCAGGACAATATAGCGGCCATGCAGGCGCTGATGAATGAGAACGCAAAACTTAAAGCCGCTTTACAGGAGGTAGGAAATGCAGGCCAACAGTTATGAAGAATATCTGAAAAAAGCCTATGAGAACGAATTAGCCTCGATAGATGCACAGGCAAAAGCCAATGAGTATCAGAGGAACTATGATTCCCAGACAGCTTTATCAAATCACATTCAGACCAACCGTACTGCCGCAAATCAGTACGCCCATCAGATAAACAAGTACGGAGTCAATGCCGAAAGACTGGCGCAGGGAGGTCTTGCGAACTCAGGTTACGCACAGAGGGTCAATACTGGCAATTATGTCAACTATCAGAACGCACTGGGAAACTCCACCAAAACCTATCTGGGGGCTTTAGCGGGCGTTCAGAATCAGGGCTTACAGGCCCAGTACAACACTGAGTCTCAGAAGATGGACGCTCTCAGTAATTACAACAACAATCTCTATGCCGAATACAAGAGGTTAAGCGATTTGGAGTATCAGCTTGAGAGAGACCGCATCTCCGATGAACAGTGGAACAGGACCTATGACCTCAAAAGACTCTTAGCGGGAGGATGATATGACTGGTGAAGAAGCATTACAGGAAATAAAAGCAAGGAAGGATGCCCTTGCCAAAGAGGCCCAAAGCAATATAGCCTCGAACTATAACGTATATACGGATTATCTTAAAAAAACCGCTCAGAACGAAAATCAGGGGGCGTTAAACTCCTATAACAGCTATTCTGGCCTTCAGGGAACGGATTCCGCAAGGGCAAGAAGCGCTTACCTCAACAGACTGGCCTCCGCAAATGATGCCTATGCCGAGGGTTTAAGGGGACTGGATTTATACAGGAACAAGATTGGCGCTCAGTTAGAAGCCGATTCCCTTGACGCTGATGCGGCAATAAACGGGATAGAGTACAAGAACGCCCTCTATGACGCTCAGATGCAGTACCAGAAGGAGAGAGACGCAGTTGCCGATGCTCAGTGGCAGAAGAATTTCGACCTTGGTTATCTTTCCTCTTCTGGCACTTCGGGAAGAAGCGGAAGTTACTACAGCGGAGGGTCAGGCGGCGGGACGTATTCATATGCGGACTCCTCTCCTGCCGAATCAGCAGGAATAGCGTCCGCAATCAGCGGGGCCATCGGAGGCGCAGGAACAAAATATAATAACATTTACAGTGATTATCTTCTTTCTCAGGTTGGAAGAGCAGTAAAGGACGAGGAATGGTCTCCTGCATATGCCGCTTACTTCCTTGATGAAAACGGGTACACCCCATACGCTACTGCAAAGAAGAAAGGTACCGATACCACATACGGAAATGTTGTAACAAATATTGTGAGCAAGCCCGCCACATCTTCATCAAAATCTACATCAAGTGCAAAGGGAGCTTCTGGCGGAGCAATCAGAAAAACAAACGTGGACATGACAAAGTAAGGAGTTACACATGCCTATTTCAAAAGAAGAATGGGACAGATTAGTCCGCAAAGGGAAACAGGAAGCACAGTCGAACAAACAGAAGACAGCAACAGTATCTACTCCCAACCAGAGTGTTGTCGACAAATTAAGGGCGGCGCATTATGTCTCTCAGTACGAAACACCGACAACCAATGTTGACAATAAAAAGAAAGCAGAAAAGCTCTTTAACAGCATGGTGGACGAAAACTCCTCAAAAGCTGAGAAAAAGGAGGCCGAGGCCTTTGCAAGCCAGTATGAGGATTCACTCAACAGGAAGAACAGTGAGGACTTCTCGAAGAAACTGGCAGAATATGAGGACAGGTTTGCCCAGTACAATGATAAAGATTATGCCTCTGCCTCTGAATATATCAAAGATGAGGATGATTATCAGAAGGCCCTCAAGAGAAACAAGCAGAAGGCTGATGCATATGCTCTCAACGGCGGGACAGACCGCGATGAATACGAAGCGGCCCTCAACAAAGAAACCACCGATGCTTACGGCAGAAGGAAGGCCAACAGGGATTTCCAGTATTATTACTCGAATCAGTCCCGTGAAGACATGCAGAAGGAAATGGATAATCTCCAGAAGCAGTATGATGAGGAGACTGACGATTATAAGAAGTTCGCCATAGAACAGCAGATGCAGAGGGCGAAGTCCTATGATGAATCACTTATGTCTTCAAAAGAAGTACAGGCCAAAATCGATGAACAGCAGAAGATAATTGATGAGCTTGAAAAGAAATATCCCAACGGAGAGCTTCAGGCAAAGTCCGTCCTTGTCAGCGATGAGGAAAGAGCTATTTACAAACAGGCAAAAGCAGACCTTGCCCATTATAAGGATTTGCTTAACCCTGCTATCGTTAATGAATACGATGATGAAGTATACTCCCTTGAACCCGAAGACATGCAGGCGTTCTCTGTTGTCTATCAGTACAACCGTCAGGGCGATTACAACAACATCATAGGAGAA
>Ga0310786_10005196_pt1 | contig 17798 bp, 11 predicted proteins | sample AusTroGonzalo_MG_FD_203881 | JGI IMG/M metagenome (GOLD analysis project Ga0310786, IMG submission 203881) | Bovine rumen microbial communities from tropical cattle in Woodstock, Queensland, Australia - Gonzalo_03 (v2) (version 2) | ecosystem: Host-associated > Mammals > Digestive system >... | reverse complement strand
CTTTACGATCCCGCGGAGTCTACTACAGATTCCACATTGGAAACGCCGTCAAAGGATGATAGTTCATTGTTAACTGAATCTTCCTTCCCCCTATCCCTCTTCCAGTATGCATGGCACGAATCCCATAACTACCTCGTACGTGTGCTTCGCAATGTCAGTGAGTATGCTCCGCAGCCTATAGACCTTCAGGACATTCCTCTCACCCACGATCTTCGCGAACTCAGCGAAGCCATTGCCGAGAATGCCCACGACCTGTGGGCTGCAGCCCGCCAAAAGGAAGGATGGACTTATGGGCCGCAACGTGACGATACCCATCTTCGCCACCCCGACCTCGTGCCCTATTGCGCACTACCGGAGAGCGAGAAGGAGTACGACCGCCTGATGGCACTCAATACCATCAAGCTTGTTCAGAAACTCGGATTCCAGATCATCCAATCCTCTTCCCTCTGAAACGTTAATCCATGTCCATCGGATAGCGTACACCCCACTTGTGGCGTAGGCCATCCATGAGCTGCATGATGTAGAGCGTTTCGTTGAGCGGCATTTCTCGTGGTTCCAACAGCCCGTCGATAAGTGCCTGACGACAGGCGAGGAACTGATACTCATAGCCCGTAATCTGTTGAGGCACGCGGATAGTCTCCACGTAAGTCCGGTTCGGTCCGTTCACTGTGATGACCTGCGGGTTGTTGATATTGTCGATGATGAGATTACCTTCAGTGCCGGCGATGACACCTATATTATCACCTACGCAGGAAGCGCTCGACTGCACGTTGGCCAGCATACCATCAGCCAGCAGCATCGTGATAGCGTTGGTGATGTCCATGCCTGTGGCACTCTTCACGCAGTGGCCGTCGATGCTGATGATATCTGTGCTCTTTGCATCCGCCGAGACGCAGAACATCCTGACGAAGTTGAGGGCATACACGCCCAAATCAAGCAGGGCACCGCCACAGAGGTCGGCGCGCATGATGCGTGGCTTGTCGCCCATAGAGTAACCTAATGTGGCCGTCACCAGTCGTGGTTGACCGATACGCCCCTCCCGAATGATGCGGCGTACGATATCCACGGCGGGCTGGTAGCGCGTCCAGATGGCTTCAGCCAGGAATAAACTATGTTCTCTAGCCAAGTTGATGATCTCGCGGGTCTCCCGCGCATTTGCCATAAAGGCTTTCTCCACGAGGCAGGGCTTGCCGGCTAAGATCGCCTCGCGGGTCACATCGAAGTGGTGTGAGTGTGGAGTGCCGATGTATACCAAATCCACGTCTGGGTCTGCTACCAGGGCGCTGTACGACCCATAGGCCCGTCCAACGCCCCACTTTGCAGCAAAGGCATCAGCCGTCTCCTGTCGGCGCGAGCCTACGGCGAAGGCCTCACATTCTTCTAATCCATTTACGGTGATAGCAGCCTTTTCTGCTATCCATCCAGTTCCAATGATGCCGATACGCATCTTTCCATCGTGTTTCATTTTTTATAATTTTGAGTTATGTTTCGGTTGTTGTGGCAGCCTTGTAGTATTCTGTGTCTGCCTCGCAGAAGCAGCAGATGATGACCTGTCCTTGGTAGCCGTCGCGCAGATGGGCACAGATGGTGTCTAGTGCGATACGGGCCGCGTCAGCTTTCGGGAACCCATACACTCCTGTACTGATGCATGAGAACGCGATGCTTTCCAAATGATGCTCCTCGGCCAGCTTCAGGGCGTTGTCATAGCAACTAGCCAACAATTCCCGTTCACCATGTTGTCCGCCATACCATACGGGTCCTACCGCATGAATCACCTTTTTGCAGGGCAGACGATAGGCGTCAGTCATCTTACATTGTCCCGTCTCACAACCTCCTAACGTAGCACACTCCCTGACCAGCTCTGGTCCGGCCGCACGATGAATGGCACCATCCACACCACCGCCTCCGAGTAGGGATCTGTTGGCTGCATTCACGATGGCGTCCACCTTCAGCGTTGTGATATCCGCCACCACAATCTTTATTCTGTCATTATACATTTCCATATCTATTTGTTTATGAGTTGTATGGGATGAGAAAAACGATTATTACATTATACCAGGGCATCCAGCAGCAGGATGAGATTATATTGATGATTCTCTTATTGTTCTCCTCGGAACCTCTTCAGTGTCGCGACAACAGGTTGAGGGTATTTAGCTGCGAGGGCTTTCATTTTCTCCTGATATTGTACTTTTGCAGCTTCGTCACTGAAGGCTCCACGAAGCAAATAGACAGTGACGAGGCCGGGGATAACCTGCTCTATCTTGTCTTTGTCATTTGGGAAGAATTTTTCGTAGATGGCTAATGCCTTGGTGAATGCTTCTTCGGAACCGAAATCATCGAGGCTGGGAACTGTGGCGCCAGAGTCCTTCAGGGCTTTGACTTTCTGGAACTCTGCGGTGAAGTGCTTGAATCTGATGGTGGCTTGCAGAGTGTAGGGGGTGAACAGGCTTCCATCACCATTGGGATATAGCTGTTCCAGTATCGCTATGCTCTTGTTTATATACTCCAAGGCCTGCTCATCTTTGCCTGTAGCAGAGAACGTGGTGGCAAGTGTGTTATAACAATTCGCAATGTCAGCGTGGACACCATTATACATTACAGACAACAGGTCTAACGCTTGGCGGCAGAAGCAATATGTCTTCTTAAAATTATTTATTGAAAGGGATGCCGCAGCTTCTATCATGAAGGCGTATGCAATTTCCGAATAGGACTTCTGTGGCAATATTGCGAATACTCTTTTTGCTTCCTGATAGCAGGAATCAGCTTCGGCCTCACGTCCTAAGAAATAATACATGTGCCCAAGCTCCTGACACTCCAATGCGTAGTCTAAACGGAACTCGTTTGTGCGGTAGTAGTCGTTGTGTTCGATGAGTTTTTCGTAGTTTCTTAACTTGACATTCCTGTACTCAGCAGCTTTAACCTCGCGGTGCAGGCTGTCGTTGGCGACAAAGAGATTGCCGGCAATAGTCGCCATGAGGAAGTAATTGGTGGGATTCACCTCCTGCTCGATTTCGTAGGCACGGGACCAATGGTGACCAGCTTCCTCATAGTGTCCCAACTGGAAACATGCGATCCCCATGTTATTCTCAATCGTTGCCACGGATTCGTTCCGCTCCTCAGAAATGTCCAACGCTTCTTGCAGGATGGATAAAGCTTCGCCGTACTGCTTTGCATCATTGTGCGTATTACCTAGATTATTCAGACTTTGTATCACCAAGGGATGCGTATTGCCCAAAATGAGCTTGCGGATATCTAAAGCCTTCTTATGATATTCGGTTGCCAGCGAGATTTCACCCTTGCTTCTGCATAATTCACCTATATTATTATATAATAGAGCTACATTCGGATGCTGTTCCCCAAAGATCCGTTTGAACATTTCCAGACTCTTCTCATAATATGGCATGGCGTTGCCATAATCTTTCCGGTCATAATAAATCATCCCGATATTATTGAGGATGAGAGCATAAAGATGATTGTCGCCCCATGCCTCAACGTTGAACAACGTCACAACCTCTGTGAGCACTCTCAATGCCTCGTCATAGTGCCCAAAGCCGCGTTCTAACTCAGCCCAGTTTATATATAACGTTAGAATAATCTCACGATTATGAGGAACAAGTAGTGTAGATGCATCAAACCCTGGTTCAGACAGCATAGCACTCATCAGCGTGACGGCTTTTATATAATTATCCAACGCTAACTGTTTGTCACCCTTCAACCGATACACCTCAGCAAGATTGCCATAACTGGTCACAACATCAAAACTCTTCTCACCATTCAACTGACTATAAAGACGAATCGCTTCGTTCGTCTCCACCAAAGCCTCGTCATAAAGTCCCTGTTGGGAGTATATCACACCTAAATTACTGTGACACCCACAGACCAAACGCTCCTGGTTGTTAGTTCCGGAGGCGAGAATACGCAAAGCCCGCTGATAGTACGTTATAGCCGGTACATACGATGCAACATATCTCATGTGGCCGCCGGCGTCCATCTGCCACTCTACATTCGTTGTGTCCAATTCCGCCCGAGTTTCGATATACTGCGCCGCCTTCTCGTTATCGTATCTCGCGAGGGCAATAGTATAGAGTTGGTACAGGTATTCAGCATCTTTCTCCTGCTGCTTCAATACGGCGGCCATATCCTCGTTGGCCTGGGCGAGGAGCTGACGGGCCTGGGCCTCGCTTTGGCCGATGTGGGCGAGGGCTTCCTTGTTGCGCCGCAGGACATCGACGGGGTTGAAGAGGGCGTGGATGAGGCTGTCGGCGCGGTCGAGGTCGCCACGTTCTATGCAGATGTTGATTTCTCGCTCGTGCTCGTCGAGGAGGTCATAGTCCGTGTGGGCGTAGTGCTCAGCGAGGTCATCGATGAGCGACTGATATTTCTCGAACTTGTCTTGTAGGTCTTGGATCTCAGCGCGATACTGTTCTGTATCCAGTGAACCAGCCTCTCGCTGGCGTTCCAAAGCCTCCATCTTCGCCTTGTAGTTGCGCTCTGCCACCTGATAGGCCGTGTTCTCTATCCGTTGTTTATCGGCCTGCAACTGCGATGTGGATACCATAACGAGGGTCAGGGGCACTTTGTCCGAGAAGGCGTACTGCCGTCCGATCACTCCCTGCTCATTCAGCTCATATCCCGCCTTCCGCACCTGTTGCAGCACATACGCCTCCCCATTCTTCTTCCCAGGAAGGGTCATTGCGAAAGTGCCGTCTTCCCCGCTCAACACCGCATTGTGCTCGCCCTTTACTCTGACTGCCACCCCACTCAGTGCCACCCCTTTCTTGTCCGGTCGGCCTAAGCTGCGCACATATCCCTGCTGCACCTGTGCATCCGTCGCAACAACCGACAACAGGCAAACAAAGAACCATAATATCCTTTTTATATTCATGATTTTTTATTCATTAAACTCATTTGTTTTCCTTGATTTCAGCAGCAAAAGTAGTCGTTTTTCTTCGAATCGCCCAATTATTCATCAGAAATGTGGCGCGAGCCCAAAATTTTCACCGTTTTCTTTGGTCTATAGTTCGAATTGGAGGTGTTATTTTGTGCATTTCTCATCTCAATAATTATACATTAGAACACTTTCTACCTACTCCTCACTCATCTTCTGTCGCACATTGTCAATGCTCTCTCTTACGGTTTTTGTGTTTGGATGCTCTGGCCCCAGCACCTTCTCCCAGATAGCAAGTGTCTTCTGAAAGTATTCCAGTGCATTGGCGTAGTCACCTCGACGATAATAGACCGCCCCGATGATGCCGTAAGACTCGGCCGCGTTTGGCTGCTCAGGCCCCCGCACCTTCTCCCAAATGGCCAGTGTCTTCTGAAGGTTTTCCAAAGCTTTTGTGTAATCACCTTGAAGGTAATAGACCGCCCCGATGTTGTGGTAGGATTGTGCCACGTCCGGATGCTCAGGCCCCAGTGCCTTCTCGCGGATTGTCAGTGCCTTCCGATGATATTCCAGTGCCTGCGCATAATCACCTGATTTTTCATGGATTGTTCCGATGTTGTTGTAGGACAGTGCCACACTTGGATGCTCCGATCCCAACACCTTCTCCCAAATAGCCAACGCCTTCTGATTGTACTCCAGTGCCTTGGAGTAGTCGCCTTGATTCGCTAAGATCGTCCCAATGTTGTTGTAGGACATTGCAACATCTGGATGCTCCGGTCCCAGCACCTTCTCGCGGATTGTCAGTGCCAGCTGATGGCATCTCAGAGCCTTCACGTAGTCACCCAGTTTTTCAAAGACCGCCCCGATGTTATTGTAGGATTGTGCCACGTCCGGGTGCTCTGGCCCCCTCACCTTCTTGCGGATAGCCAGTGCCTTCTGAAAGTACTCCAGCGCCTTCACGTAGTCACCTGATTTTTCAAAGACCGTTCCGATGTTGTTGTAGGACGTTGCCACACTTGCATGTTCCGCTCCCAGCACCTTCTTCTTGACGGCCAGCGCCTTCTGAAAGTATTCCAGCGCCTTGGCATAGTCACCTTGACTATGATGGACCGCCCCGATATTACCGTAGGACGTTGCCACGGCCGGATGCACAGTCCCCAGTACTTTCTCGCGGATTGTCAGCGCCTTCTGATGATATTCCAATGCCTTGGCGTAATCACTCAAATCGTCATAAACCATTCCGAGATTGTTGTAACCTGTGGCTGTCCACGCACTCTCTTCCCCATATTGCAGCTGCGATTGGCGCAGCACGCGCTGGCAATAACTGAGGGCAAGGGGATAATTGGCAAGACGTGCATAAACAAACCACCCAGCCTGATTCTGCCACTCCACATTTGTTGTGTCCAGCGCAGCTCGGATCTCTATGTAATGGCTGGCTTTTTCATTATCAAACCTTGCCAATTCAATCGTATAGAGTTGATACAGGTATTCGGCATCTTTCTCTTGCTGTTTCAATACCGCGTCCATATCCTCGTTGGCCTGGGCGAGGAGCTGGCGGGCTTGGGCTTCGCTTTGGTCGATGTGGGCGAGGGCCTCCTTGTTGCGACGCAGGACATCAACGGGGTCGAAGAGGGCGTGGATGAGGCTGTCGGCGCGGTCGAGGTCGCCATGTTCGATGCATAGGTTGATTTCTCGGTCGTGCTCGTCGAGGAGGTCATAGTCCGTGTGGGCGTAGTGTTCTGCGAGGTCATCGATAAGCGACTGGTATTTCTCGAAGTTATCCTGCAGCGACTGGATTTCAGCGCGATACTGTTCGGCGGCCAATGAGCCCGCTTCGCGTTGTCGCTCCAATGCCTCCATCTTCGCCTTGTAGTTGCGTTCTGCCACCTGATAGGCCGTGTTTTCTATCCGTTGTTTGTCGGCCTGCAGTTGCGACGTGGATACCATGACGAGGGTCAGTGGCACCTTGCCCGAGAAGGCGTACTGCCGTCCGATCACTCCCTGCTCGTTCAGCTCATATCCCGCCTTCCGCACTTGCTGTAGCACATACGCCTCCCCATTCTTTTTCCCTTGCATCGTCATCGCGAAGGTGCCGTCCTCTCCACTCAGCACCGCATTGTGCTCGCCCTTCACTCTGACCACCACCCCGCTCAATGCCATTCCTTTCTTGGCCGGTCGGCCTAAGCTGCGCACATATCCCAGCTGCGTCTGGGCAGAAGCGGCGAGGGGAAGCAGAAGGAGCAGCGCGCATAAATATATAATAAGGTGTCGGTTCATGATCTACATTTTTGAGAGTGCGATAGGTTTATTCGTCCAACTTTGACCTGACTCGTTCTATAAACTTTCTTACCCTTTGGGTCTCGGATTTCTCAGGGCCAACGGTCTTTTCAAAGATTGTCAATGCCTTCTGGAGGCTCGCTAATGATTCGGGGTAGTTCCCTAATTTGTAGTTGTCTGCGGCGATATATGTATAAGTCATGGCTATATCATAATGTTCAGGCCCATGCTTTTTTTCGAAGATTGCCAACGCTTTCTGAAAGCACTCCAAAGCCTTCGGGTAGTCATTAAGGTGTTCGTATACTATTCCGATGTTTGTGTATGTTGAGGCTACAGTCAAATGTTCAGGGCCATATGACTTCTCTGTGATTCCCAGAGCCTTTAGAAGGTATTCAAGCGCCTTGGGATAGTCTTTTAGTTTCCTGTAAGTTCCAGCAACGTTCCTATAGGAAGTTGCTAAACTTGGATGTTCTGGTCCTAATGACCTCTCTTCGATTTCTATAGCCTTGATATGGAGCTCCAGTGCTTTGGCGTAATCACCTTGTTTGAAATAGACTTCTCCTATGTTGTTGTAGCATATGGCTATTTCTGGGTGCTCATTCCCTACGGCATTCTCGCGAATGGCTAATGCCTTTTGGTGGAACTCAAGTGCCTTGGAGTAGTCTCCCTGTCTCTGATATGTTAATCCGATATTGTTGTATAAAGTGGCGAGTGTCGGATGCCCATCCCCTAATACTTTTTCTAACGTGGTCTGAGCTTTTTGGAGATATTCTAATGCCTTGGTATAATCACCCGTTTGGCTATAAATCATTCCAACGTTGTTGTAGGAAGTGGCAACTTTTACGTGTTCCGGTCCTAATATTTTCTCGACAATAGTCAGGGCATCCTGATAGTACTCTAATGCCTTTGGATAATCACCTTGTTTGTCGTAGGCAAATCCAATATTATTATATGATGCGGCAACATTTAGATGTTCCTCTCCATACACTTTCATGTGAATGGTTAAGGCTTTCTGATAAAACTCTAATGCCCTCTGGTAATCACCTTGATTTGCATATACTGAACCGATATTATTATAAGATCCTGCTACCGAATAGTGCTCTGTCCCAAACACTTTTTCGCGAATAGTTAATGCTTTGTAGTGGTAATCCAACGCTGTCGTATAATCACCTAATTGGTTGTATACAAATCCACAGTTGTTGTAACCTCTGGCCACCCACTCATTCTCTTCTCCGAATTGAATCAAAGAATGACGCAGGACGCGTTGATAGTAATATAAGGTGCGGCTATAATCACCAATAAAATCGTTAATATATCGACCCGCATCATTTTGCCAATCCACATTCATGGTATCCAATTCCGCCCGGGTCTCGATATACTGTGCCGCCTTCTCGTTATCATATCTCGCGAGGGCAATGGTATAGAGCTGATAGAGGTATTCTGCATCTCTCTCTTGTTGCTTTAGGATGGCGGCCATATCCTCGTTAGCTTGTGCGAGGAGCTGGCGGGCTTGGGCTTCGCTCTGGTCGATGTGGGCGAGGGCCTCCTTGTTGCGACGCAGCACATCGACGGGGTCGAAGAGGGCGTGGATGAGGCTGTCGGCGCGGTCGAGGTCGCCACGCTCGATGCATAGGTTGATTTCGCGGTCGTGCTCGTTGAGGAGGTCATAGTCCGTGTGAGCGTAGTGCTCTGCCAGGTCATCGATGAGCGACTGGTACTTCTCGAACTTGTCCTGTAGGTCTTGGATTTCAGCGCGATACTGTTCTGCCGCCAAGGAACCCGCCTCGCGCTGGCGTTCCAAGGCCTCCATTTTTGTCTTGTAGTTGCGCTCTGCCACCTGATATGCTGTATTCTCTATCCGCTGCTTGTCGGCCTGCAACTGAGAGGTGGACACCATAACGAGGGTCAGAGGCACTTTGTCCGAGAAGGCGAACTGCCGTCCGATCACTCCCTTTTCATTCAGCTCATATCCCGCCTTTCGCACCTGCTGCAGCACATACGCCTCCCCGTTCTTCTTTCCGGGTAGGGCTATCGCGAAGGAGCCGTCGGCACCACTCAGGACCGCATTATGCTCGCCCTTCACACGTACTGCCACACCACTCAACGCAACCCCTTTCGCATCAGGTCGGCCCAATGTACGGACATATCCCTGTTGCGTCTGAGCAGAAGCGGCGAGGGGAAGCAGTAAGGCGCATATAGATATAATAAGGTGTTGGCTGATAAGTGCAAAATTTGAATATTGATGCGTTTCCATAATGAAGTTAAGAAGTATGATAATCTCCCCTGCTCATCTCCGCTGAAGCTCTATTCTGTCAATATAACGTCGTTCGGACCACATGGTAGATAGACGGTATCATTTGCCAGGGGTACGGAGGATTTGATGGCATACTTTGCCTGTTGCACTTCCAGAGGAACAAAAAGAGAGACCCGACCGTCCTCGTCTGATGTAGCCGTTTGTCCGGCAATCTCTATGACCTCGTTTACCAGCGGCTTTTCCGTTTCGGGATTCCATAAGCGGAAATGCACATTTCCGAAAACAGACGGATTACGACTGATGTTTAGTACGACATCCTTATATAATGTGATCATTGTATCAACATCAAGGTAGTCTCGACAGGTAGCAGTCACTCGCACCTCTTTGCCAATAAAACGATGGGGTATGTTCGTGAAGACAATGCTGTTGTCAATATTGTGGAGCGTGTCAGTTTTTGTCTCGTTGTCAAGTGTAATCGTGATGATGGCATTCTGCAAGGGTGGCAACTGGTCGTTGTGGACAGATGCCTCCTTTAACCTCATCTCAACATCTACGGGTTGGTTCGCTATCCAGACACCAATCAGTGAGGCAACAACGACGATAAGCAGGATTGCCCATGTGATGATTTTCTGGATGAGCAGACGTTTGTGACGCTGCCAGATGGCATCGAACTCTACGCCAAGTAGTTTTGAGATGAGCTGCACATAGGCTCGTTCCTTGTTCATCCAGGGCCATCGGTAAATCTTCTCGTGGATGTTCGCCCCAAGAATCTCTGGCATCCCTAATGTATTGACGATGGGATTGAAACACTCCGTCTCAGGATTTCCACTATGTGGCGTCCCCTCGACGATGAAAAAATGTATCTGTTTGGTACGGCCTAACTGGTGGAAAAACTCTATCTCCCGACCGACCCATTCCGACTTCGCCGAGTTGGGTGAGCAGATAACGATGAGGTTCCTACTCGCCCTTAATCGATCTTGCAACTCCTCTGTCAGTCCTCCCGGCTGTATGTCGGTTGGCGCGAAGAAGATGGGACTGATTGGCTTCCGCTCCCATCCATGTTGGCTGCACAGCGTTGCCGGCATCCTGTAGTGTTCCAGTTTCTTCTGAACCTTCTTGCCCCACTCCGTGTCCTTGGAGTTATAGCTGATGAACGCGAAATATTTGAATTGTTGTTTTGTCATTTCCTTTTGCGGGTTTGTATGTTAATTCATTGTTTTAGTGCCTCTATTTGACGGGTCAGGGCCAAGACCTCCTCATGCTCTTCCCCGTATACTATAGTCTTCACTTCCAGGGACTTTTTCAGACAATCTATAGCCTTGTCTATCCGTTCAATAGCGATATACTCTTTAGCAAGATTTTCAGAAAGGTTTGCCAACTGTAGGGCATATTCTATATCTTTGAGGATAGCTTCCCTATCAGCATTAGCCTTGTCTATGACGGCCTGTGCAAATCGGATTCGCTCTTCAATCTCCTTCTTGGCAGCCCGATTACGTTCCAGAACCGTTTCAGGATCGAAAACGGTATGAATCAGCGAGTCTGCCTTTTCCAACTCACCATTTTCTATGCAGATGTTGATTTCTACATCTATGGAATCCAGTTCGTCATAGTCAGTACGTGCATACCGGTCTGCCAAATCTCCAATAAGAGCAAGGTACTTCTCGTACTTTTCTTCTAGGTCCTCCAGTTCCTTCCGGTATTTTTCTGCTGTCAATTGATGCCTGCTGTTTTCTTCTTCTAACTCAGCTTTCTTCTTTTGGTAATTCTCCTCAGCCACTCGCCTCGCATTATCTTCAATGCGTTTCTTGTCGGCTTCTAACTGCCGACTATCTACCATCGTAATATAAATAGGAACATGAGAGGAAAACACCAAAGTCCTTCCGATGATGTCTTTGTCTTTCAACTCATATCCATTCTTCCGGACTTTCAGCAGCTTGATGGCATCCCCATCTTTCTTGTTGTGAGCAGAAAGGTGGAACTCGCCCGTAGCAGAACTTGTCGTAGCATTCATCATCCCCACCATCTGGATGGTTACATTCTCCAGAGGCCCCCCAGGTTTACCTGGTCGCCCGATGGTCTTTACGAAACCTTGCTGAGTTTGAGCCTGCAGCTGTCCTATCGCAATGAAAGCTCCCATTACGATAGACAGGATTTTCTGGCACATACGATATCTCCGGGCTCTGTAATTAATGTTCATTTTTGATGGTTGGGAATCCATATGAGTTTGTTTTTGATCCGTCTGCTTTTTAGCTGTTAGCATTACTGTCCATCTCTAACAGACGGAATGCTTGGGTGTAGAAGATCATGGCCAGGATGGAAAACAGGATGCCGGCAATGAAGTAATACTCCCAATGGTTGCCAATGATGAGAACCATAGAGCAAAGCACACCGTCAATCAGGATTGGCAGAAGCAGCGACAGCAAGAAGTTACGTAACTTATGCTTCTCCCTGGCCAAAGCAAAGAAATATCCCATCATGGTTCCTGCGGCCAACTGAATGGGCACCAGGATGAAGATGAGGAACAAGATCATTTCCAGAAGTGTCAGAGCGTTTGTTCCCATAACATCCGTCAGGAACCACACGCTCCATAGCCCGGCGAATCCCATCGCCAAACACACAGAATACACGATTCCATCGATATACTCATCATAGTATTTGTTCAACGACAAGAAGATGAACAGCGCGATCCATTTCACAATCTCTGCAGGAATCGCAACGTCTAAGAACCCCGTAGTAATACCCTCTTGCCAACTCGGTGTCGTTCCCACCTGTGTGCCTGCAGATGGCCAAACATATTTGACCGCGAAGGCGGCTCCGATGCCCACCAACGCCCCCATCAACAGCGCCAGTGGCGGCTCCGGTTTGTCGTCGTCGAACGCAATGATATATAGCATGTAAAATGCCGCCGGTACGAACGCGGCAACAAACAGTATCAAAGTTGTGGTATCCATCATCTTATATTTCTATTATTGGTTTTATCCAAAAGTATTCCTACGCTTGATCCTAGGGGCCGGGCTTTACAATACACTTCTTCTGTAATCTCTCAGTATCTTATGAACGATGGCCAAGAGGGTGGTGTCGTCAGAATAGTGGCGGACTTCCATGTCTCGGAACATAAATGGCGGTGACTTTCGGGGCTCCTTGGCTATGACGTATAGATCAGTGCCGGCTCCTCTGGCGATACCTGCTTCGATGCAGGTGTTGAATCTGAAGTCTTTGTCCTTTTCTGACTTTCCTATCTTTTTGCATTTAATACATTTCGCGTTACCTGTGATGTCGGCAATCATCACGTATGCGTTCCTTATCCTGTCGATTATCTGTAGCTGTAAACCACCATTATTGATATCTTCACCTAAGATGCAGCGAGTGGCTGTTACAACGCCCGCAAGGTTTCTGATAAATTCGTTAATCATTCGCCTTTCTCTGTCTAAATTGGTAGCAAAGAAGACGTGTGGTGTTTTGGGGCGCTTGGCTGTGATTTTATTGATATGGCTTAAGAGGACGTCGTCTTTAATGTTCTCTGGATTTTCAATTCTTAGAATGGGGTAGGTGAAATCATCTAGGTCCTTCACTCGGGAGTCTGCAATCAGTATTCCCGGGAGCCCACAATTCAGTGCTTGTCGTATCTCATCCAAAATATATATGGAGGTCGTACATGTATCTTCGGCTCTGTAGGGTAAGATCCCTGCAAATGCTCCACAGGTATTCATTATTCGCCGAATCCTCTCGTTATCATCATATTTCGATTGATTGCAAGCATCACCAATGAGCCTGTATTGCTTCCGCTTCAATTGCTTGAAGACTGCATTAACCATATTCCGTTCCTTTTCTCTCCAGGAATAACTGACATAAACATCCCTCTCCTCTCTCATGTTCTCGGAGCTTCCATATAATGCCGTTAGTATATCGAAGAATGAACTTGGGGTCAGTCCCTCCTTGCAGTCCAACCACTTATAATTGTTGTAAAAACCTGGTAACTCGCAGTCATCTATCACAATTGGGATAATGGCACTGAGTTTGGACTTGTCCATTAAGTTTCGTGCATATCCATATTCGTCCTGAACCCATGAGGACTTGCATGAGTTTTGGGAGAGAACCACGATAAAGGCGTCACTGTCGTCAATGTATTTGGGCAGGCCCGATAATAGTTGGGTGTTACCAGTCAACTTCTTCTCGTCATACCACACATTAAATCCTGACAGCTCCAATAAATCATGAAGCTTGTCCGTAAACTCCTTGTCGGAACTGGAATGACTCAAGAAGATGTCATACCTTTTATTCTGTGCCATTTTCTGATTATAAGTTAGCTATTGGAATCGTTTTGCGGCCACAAAGTTAGGAATCTTTCTTTAGTTGGCCAAAAGAATTAGGAGTTTTTTCGATGAAAGACGGGAAATGTGGACAGATTATGGATGTTCTCGCCCATTATGTTCCTATTATTATAATATAATGTGAACTATGTTATGCTATTGTTCCTATTTTGTTTTGCGAACAGCACCTATTTCCCTCCAGATCCAATGCTCGACCCTGTTATCCAATCACGTAGGTGTTGAATGAGTGTGGGGCGGCGGTGATGTTGAGGTACTTGTTGTTCACCTTGACACTCAGGACGGCGCGGACATCAGTGAAGTTGCCGGCGGTAACGATGAACTGCTGGCCGTTGCGGAAGACAACGACGGGAGTGCTGCTAAGGTTGCGACCAGCGTAGGCTATCATCTCGGTGCCTGGCTCCACGAACTGACAGAAGTGTTTATAAGCATAGTATTCGGCAGTATATCGTTTCTGACGCGTCTTACTGTCGACCTGAATGAGGGCGTTCTGCGTCCACCCCCAGGTGGATTGTCCGTTGTCGGGCAGGATGAAATTCCAATTGTAGTACTCGTCGCACCCGTTTCCGAGGTTGTCGCTGAGCAGGAAGAAGGTGTGTTCACCGGCCTTCCAGTCCATCGAGCCATTGCCGCACTCGCTCTCGCTCATCATCAGTCGCAGCTGGGGATAGCGTTCTCTGAGCTGGGGCAGGTTCTCGCGGCATTCCCATTGGGTGGCGATACCCTTGACGTTGGCCTGCAGCGTATGGTCGTCGATAATCTTCTCAACATAATCCAGACGGTTGGTGTTGAAGGTTCCTATCCACAGTTCCACCTCGGGATGTTTCTCCCGCAGCGTCGGAGCCAGATATTCGTTGTTGAAACGCAGTGTCCCCTCCGCCGTCCAGGCGCAACCCGGATAGGGCGTATAACTATAGGCCTCGTTCTGATACATCACTTTTGTGATGGGCAGTCCTTGCTCGGCATAGAGGTCGATGAAGCGGCAGAACATGTCGGCATAGCTCTGCAGGTAGCGTGGATCTTGGATGAAGTAATCCTGCGAGGCCAGCCTGCGGGGGAATACGCCGTTGCGCTCGCCCACCAGCTTCATCTCGTCGGGATCCACACTCCCGCCGTCATACAGCAGATAGTCCTTCTCCTTCGGTTGTGTGTTGTACGGACTGCTCAGCACGCAGTAGTCCTGGTTGATTTTCATCCAAGTGGGCGGGCTCCACGGACTCATGAAGAGCTGCAGTTGCGGACAGTACTTCTGGGCGGCGCGAGCCAGCGGTATGATGTTCCGTTTGTCGCGCTCGATATTGAAATACCTTAGTCCGAGGTCGCCCACCACATCGTCACACTGGTACCAACTGCGGGCGTAGTCATTGGCGTTCATCGATACCCGTCCATGCGTGAACCGCAGGTCGCCGTCTTTGGCAAACAGACGGTGCATCACCTCGTCCTGGTCGTCGCGGCTCAGCAGGTTAAAGGCGTCCCAGTCCAGCTCGTTGAACGTGGTGCCCCAGGCGCGGAACGTCACGCCCCGTTCGTTTTCATCCACCGTCGCCACCACCGTTCCTTCAGCCTTAGCGGTGAGTGCTGTCTTTCCTGCCACCCACAGAGCCTGCTCAGTGGTGGTATACGTTGTCACTTTCTGCGCATTCAGCGCCAGCGTTCCCGTCATCATGACGGATAGAAAAAGGTATTTCATATTCATTTTCAATATGCCTGACCGCAATAGATATGAGAAATGCGGTTTATTTTTTGATTTGGAAATATTGACCATAGGTGCATATGCGCCAGAACCACTCCAATGGACCGAAGCGGAAGTAGCGAAGCCATAGGCTGCTAAGCAGAATCTGGATGAGGAATATGGTAAGTGCAGTCAACTCAATGTAAATGAGTCCAAAATGAGTGCCAAGACCTAATCCAAGACCATAGAAAAGCAGTATCCCAATCAGCGACTGGCCGATGTAATTCGTCAGCGCCATACGACCGGGTGCCGCCAACAGCGTGAACACGGCGGAAGGATGCTTGCGCTTGGCATTCTTGGCGTAGAGCAGGCAGAAAACAGCGACATAACAGCCAGCCAAAGGGATGACACTCAAAGCGTAGAGCAGGGAATGTAGAGTGAGACCCCACGGTTGTCCGTTGGTGGCGCTCCAGGCGTAGAGTGCTGAAAGCAACAGGGCGGGCAGTGTGCACCAATGTAGAAAACGAGACAGCGGTAGCTCCGTAAGTCTGCTGTAGAGACGATGCTTGCCTATCAGAAAGCCAAGAATGAAGAGCCCTAAGACCTTGGGCAGACGGTGACCGGCCACGAACTCCCATATCCGTTCGTAGGCACCCTGACAGAGGAAGGCGAACATTTGTGGATATGTGTCTGCATCCCTGAGCCATGTGGCGAAGTTCTCTTCCGTAATACCTTGTTTGTTAGCCTCCGCCCACCAGGCTGCATAGAACGGTGCTGCGAAGTCCATAGCGAAGAGTTCTGTGAGTGCATCCAGCCCTACGGGCAGCAGGATGAGCGCTGTCGCCGTCCACAACAATAGGCGGTCTGAGCAGCGTACGAAAAGTGTCAGCAGCAGGCCGCCAACAGCATAGAGCAACAGGATGTCGCCACTCCAGATGAACAACAGATGTGCTGTACCGATGAGCGCCAGCAACAGCATCCTTCGGACGAAGCGCCTGCGGCTGTGACGAGCCAGAAACAGCGAGAACCCAATGCCGAAGAGCAGCGAGAATATCGTATAGAACTTACCATCAACAAACATATATTGCAGAAAACGGACACACCCGTCCACAACTGACGTAGGTAGTGACGCCTGTTCATCGGCACTGAGGAATGTCCACAGCCCGAATTCCGGAAAGTTGGCAAGCGCAATACCTAATAGTGCCAGTCCCCGCAGGGCGTCCAGCACCACATGTCGCTCACGTCCACTGGTGGGACCCATAGGGTTTTCTCGTGAGTAACTGATGAATGCGTCTTCTATCATATGATGTTGGTAGAGTCCTGTTTATGTCCTTACGTATTGCATTATTCATTCTCAGCTTCAGCTTCCAGGTCATCGAAGAGGATACTTTGCTGGTCGACAATCTCAGATTGATGCCTAAACATCGATGCGTATCTGGCAATCTCTGCTTCCTGAAATTGTTCATATTCCTCTTGAGATAAATCCAGTGGTGTTCCATTGGGGAGGTTCGTCCATCGCTTGGCCAAATCAAAATGAGTTTTCCTTGCGGATTTCGGCAAGAGGGAAAGGGTCCCTAAATAGCCATAATACAATGCATTGACACTGTTCTGGTAACCCTTGAAGTTCATTTCGATCAATTCTTGAGCAGTTTTACTATGGGAATGCTCGTTGATAAAAGCTCTAATGAGTACGATTTGTTCTTCTAAATCAGTGAATTCGGAATCATACCATAATATGAATGCTTCTAATTCTTCAGCCTTGATTCCACGCAGTCTCATGAGGTATAATTCTAAGGTTCCTAATTCGAACGAATGTTCAGGAATTGTTTCCACATAGGATTTCAATCCTTTTTCAAAGACATCGAGGACCTCGAGCATTTCGCTTTTTACAGCAGTGCGTGCTTCATCCGTCTTCGCCTTTTCTAGTGAAGTGACAAAAGACTGGAATTCTCTTTCCATATCATGATTGTCACCTGCAAGTAGGTCGACAACTGCCATAGAGGATGTCATATGAGCACCGACCCTCTCCCCAATGGAGCAAATCATATTATATCCCCAGCCAACTAATGCTGCAAAGATAACTGCCAGAACAGCAAGTACCATGGCAGTTTTCATCAGCCAACGTCTTATTGGCTTTGATGGCTTGCTTTTAAGATAGCTCTTCAAACGCTCCACAGCCATATCAAAGAAATCGTGGCCTGTCGAAGTAATGGCTTGATAATTCGACAACTCTTCCATGCCCTCTGGCATTGGTTGAGGCCAAGTGAAACCAGCCAGCATCACAGGGATGATATTCTTGTCGTTCTTCATGGCATGAATCACTTCTTGCCTTATCCAGTCTTCCGGCTCAGAGCACCGGTCAAGAGCATCCTTTGGCAGCAC
>Ga0310786_10005195_pt1 | contig 17799 bp, 34 predicted proteins | sample AusTroGonzalo_MG_FD_203881 | JGI IMG/M metagenome (GOLD analysis project Ga0310786, IMG submission 203881) | Bovine rumen microbial communities from tropical cattle in Woodstock, Queensland, Australia - Gonzalo_03 (v2) (version 2) | ecosystem: Host-associated > Mammals > Digestive system >... | reverse complement strand
AACGGAATGTTCCATGTAAAGACTAACTGATACGGCAGGCATGTTTGGTTTAGGCATGGTGGAATTTGTTAGGTTAAGGCGAGTTGGGGTTTGGCAGGCTTGGTTAGTCTTGTTGGGTTTAGGCAGGTTGGTGTGTGGCAAGGCAGGCACGGTACGTTGCGTTAAGTTTTGTTTAGTCATGGCAATGCGTGGTTCGTTAAGGCAGGTAGGGTGCGTTTTGGCACGTTGCGGTACAGCGAGGTGAGGTGAGGTGCGTTTTGGCAGGCATGGTCAGTTATGCTACGGAGCGTTGTGTTTAGGAAGTGCTGGGTGTGTTAAGGCAGGCTTGGCAGGTTATGGTAAGTTATGCTGTGTCACGGTGAGTTCAGGTATGTTATGGTAAGGCAGGCGAGTTTTGGCAAGGCAAGGCATGTATAGGTTAGGTTTGGTCTGGCATGGCAGGTATGGTACAAGCGCAGAAAGGAGTGAAAAATGAGCGCATACAAATGGAAAACAGGATTTCACGGTAAAGTTAAAGCAGAATTAGCAGGTCAAGTATTTGAAGAACTTGAACAAACAGTAGGTCTTACACCACAGAATCTGGTCAATGCAAGCAGATGTGAAACTGCACCGATGCACAAAGCCTTTGAATGGGATGATGCAAAAGCAGGTGAAGAGTGGAGAAAACAGCAGGCAAGAGTTTACATCAATCATCTGGAAATTGTGGTAGATAAGGCAAATGAAGACATACCTGTTACAAGAGCATGGGTACAATATGAGAAAGGAGAAAACTACGAAAACATCATGACCGTATTAAGCGATCCTGTTAAAAGCAATTCGTTCTTTGAAATGGGATTGAAGATGCTGAATGATTTTAAAAGGCGATACGGTGAAGTAAAAGAATTTGCAAAAGTTATATCCGAGATAGACAAGTTAAAAGGTGGTGAGTAAATGAAGTACACATTGAAACAATGGAGAGGTGTCAAAGAAATGACACAAGACGAATTGGCTGAACGTAGTGGGGTATCAAGAATGAAGATAGCCTTGCACGAAACGATCACGGCAGAAGATGTTCAGAAGTTACGGATGGCACTTGAACTGAAATCAAGCGATCATATTATTATGCCGTAAAACTTAAGGGAAATTATAGTTATGAAAGACGAAATTATACTTTTACTTGAGAAGCTATTAAACGATCAGAAAGGAGAAAATCAATGGAGCGTGAAATCAACATCGCATTCTATATCGGAGTAGCCTGTCTTGCATGGCTTCTGTTAAGGGCGGTGAGTATATGACCGAACTTACACGGAGAGCAGAAGAACTGCAAAAGGCATACGAAGCAATCATAGAAGCAAATGCCAAAATCATGGCGATGTGCCACGAAGAATGCGACAGATGCCCGATATTCAAGATATGCGATTCGTCTTGGATTATCTACGATGATAACGAATTTAAGCAGGTAGAACCGTGGGCAGACTTCGTAGACAGGCACGACAGATACGAAGAAAAAGAATGGCAGAAAAGTTTCGAAGATGTAGGCATCAAAACATATTGCGGACATTATGAAGACCGCACAGACCCAGACAGATAAAAAGGAGAAGCTATGTACAAACTGACAATATTTGTGCCGTATGTAACCACAGAAAACGGCAAGCCCGTATTTAAAGAAGCGGAACAGACCTACACGTATACAGAATGGAACGATGTTCTGAACATGGTTGAACTTATGGTGGCAGGTAGAGATAGAGCAATCAAGTTTGAAATTGAAAGGAGCGAAAAATGAGCAGATTAAAAAACCTTGAACCGAAAGTCAGATACGTTCTGAAAAACTATCCACGTGCCAGAGATAATGACGAAGAACTTCGTCTGAAAGTATTGGAAAAGTTTTATGGCATAAACCCATATGCACCGCTTATTCAGATCGCACATGACGATAGCTTGCCAAGTGTCGAAAGTCTTGGGAGAGCCAGACGAAAGATTCAAGAAAAGGAAATCGAACTGCGTGGAACGAAGCGAAAAGAAAAAATCAGATTGGAAGCGCAAAAAGATTATATAGAGTACGCATTATCGGACAACGAATGATGTAAAATACAAACAGATGTTCGAGAAAGGAGAAAAGAACATGAACGAAGTTGCATTTGAAATATTAGAACACATCGGCACACTTAACGAACGTGAAAATCACGATGAAACGTGGACGATGGAAATAAACGTAGTATCTTGGAACGGCAGACCGCCTAAAATAGACATCCGAGAATGGAACAAGTCCCACGATCGGATGACCAAAGGTTACACAATGACCGAAAAACAGGCAGAAATTATGACGATGTGCTTACACAATTGGTTCAGAGAAAGGGGTAACAAATGACATTTGAAGAACTTGTAAAAGCAAATGAAACGATCACCACCACACCTATCAAGGGAAAGAATTATGCGGAAGTACCGCAAAGGGTGAAAGCGTTCAGAAAGCTTTATCCGAACGGAACTATATCAACAGATATCATTTCAAACGTGAATGGGGTAGTAGTGATCAAGGCTATCGTTGCTGATGACGAAGGGAACATATTAAGCACAGGTCACGCATACGAAAAGGAAGGGTCTACCTTCATCAACAAGGAATCATATATTGAAAACTGTGAAACGAGTGCAGTTGGTAGAGCCTTGGGGTTCATGGGTCTTGGAATAGATGCTTCCATCTGTTCAGCAGAAGAACTACAGAACGCTATCATCAATCAGAATCCCAAAGTCGGAAAGACCGAGATTCTGAAAATCAAAGGTCTTGCGAAAGAAAAAGGGGTCGAGATATCCGAGATATTGGAAAGATTCACCATTGACCGTCTGGAAGACATGGACATGAAAACATACGTTAGCGCAGTACACGCACTTGATGCGACATCAAGAAGAAAGGAAGGATAGGTGTTAAAATGGGAAGCAGATACACAGAAGAAGAAAACAAGATTTTGCGAAAATTTTTAATGGATCACAATGAAATATGCACAACCGACCTTGCGACTATGTTAAAGGAATATGGATTATTCCCAGAAAGAACGCACAAAGCGTTGGAAATACAAAAGCCAAACAAATAACAGGTATTGGGCATAAAAAGAAAAGAGCAGATGGGTATATTGCACTTTATTATCCTAAATACCCAAGTAGCAATAAAGATGGGTATGTAATGGAACACGTTTATGTAATGGAACAGCATTTAGGCAGATCCCTTACCAATGATGAGATTGTGCATCACAAAAATTTTGATAGAGCAGATAACAGAATTGAAAATCTGCAAGTGATGTCATTGTCAGAACATATGTCATATCATTCAACAATCAGATGGAATAAGAAAAGAGGTGATGACTTATTAATTCAGTAATTTTGATCGGTAGATTAACAAGGAAGCCAGAAATAAGCTATACCAAAAGCAACATGGCTGTCACACGTTTCAGCCTTGCGGTAGACAGACCAAAGCGCAACAGCAACGAACAGGGTGCGGATTTTCCGACCATCGTAGCGTTTGACAAACAGGCAGAAAACCTGTGCAGGTACATGGACAAGGGCAGACAGATTGCCGTTGTGGGAAGGATTCAGACAGGATCTTACAAAGACAAGGACGGCAAGACCGTTTACACCACAGAAGTTGTTGCTGACAGGATCGAGTTTATCGGTTCTGATAAGCGTGAACCTGCGGAAAAGCCTGTAGAATACGGCAGATTCGATAGTGTAAGCGATGGCATACCGTTCTAATTTACAGGATGACACGGATTACTGTTTTGTCTGTGGTCGGTACGGCACGGAAATTCATCATGTGTACTACGGAGTTGGGAACAGGAAGTTAAGTGATCGCTATAAAATGGTCATTGGATTGTGTTATTATCATCACAGAGGTAATCAAGGGGTACACTTCAACAGGGAATTAGATTTGGAGTTAAAACAGATGGCACAAAGGCGGTTTCAAGAGATTTATCCAGAAGCGGATTTTTTAGCCATATTCGGCAAGAATTACTTATAATGCATAAATCATTAAGTTAAACAATAACTTCGCTTAAATCAAATTTAATCGCCTTTTAAGGCTATCAGAAAGGGGAAGACATGGATGATTTGATAAAATCACTTGAATCTGTACGAAATGACCTGCATGTAGCAATGAAGATGTTACGGCAGAATGGAAACGCAATGGCACAGGCTGAAGCAGAATACCAATCAATCAAGTATCAGACCGCCATGAAGATGAGAGCGGAAGGAATGCCTGTCACGCTGATAGAAGCAATCGTTAAAGGGCATCCAGAAGTAAATGAAAAGCTGTTCGAACGCATGACCGCCAAAGTCATGTACGAAAGCAACAAAGAAAGCATCAACGTGAGCAAGAAGGATCTTGATGTTATCAACGATCAGATCAACAGGGAGTGGCATAGCAATGAATGACAATTCTTTCATCAAACTGTACCGAAGCTTGCTTGAATGGGAATGGTGGGATAACAAGAATGTCACAAGGCTGTTTCTGACAATACTGTTGAATGTAAATTGGCAAGACAAGAAATGGCACGGCATCACCATTGAAAAAGGGTCTATGTTCACATCGTTGGATCACTTGAGCGAAAAAAGCGGTCTTTCAATACAACAGACAAGAACCGCACTAAACAAGCTAATTTCAACAGGCGAAATAACAAGCAAACCAACAAGCAACGGAACGCTTGTAACCGTTGAAAATTGGGGAAAGTATCAATTTGTTCCGACAGAACCAACACACGATTCAACAAGCAGGTTAACAAACGATCAACAAACGGATAACAAACGAACAACAAACGATCAACAACAACTAAAGAATAATAAGAATATTAAGAACCTAAATAACTTAAAGAATGATACTACAGAATCAATCAAGGTCGGTGAACCTTATAAAGACCCTGTTACAGGCAGAATAAGGTTCAAGGTCGGATAGGGGTTGCTATGGTAGAGATCAGTAACTGCAATGAACCATGCTTTGCCAAGTTGGAAATTGGATGCTTGATAACAACAGCATGGGCAGAATGCAAATGTGGTTTTTACAAGCCTATCGGCTGTGAAGATTGGATAAGACGGGAAATTAACGGTGAAATATGGCTTATACCGCCAGAAGAATATTTTGGAAAGGAGAATGAAGATGGCACAGATTATGATGAGGACTTCTATTGAAGAAGCGGATATGATCGCAAACGGAACGAAAGATTTTATATTTCGTGGCAAGAACCTTGTTATAGGACATGGGGACATCCTAACGTTCACGGCATACAAGGATAAGAAGCCGACACGACACAAAATTGACAGGATGAAATTCACAGTACGCTATATCAGCACGGAAGCACCGATTGAACACGGATTTAAGGTGATTGGTTTTGAAAACAAAATGTGATAATTGTGGACAGGTGTTCGAAGAACATCTAATGAAAGAATTGAACACAGGCAGAAAGAAAATATATATGTGTCCAGAATGCAACAAACGAGGTCAATCCGATGTTGCGTTCCGATCACGGAGATACTACAAGAAAGGAAAGTTGGTATGATATCAGATGCAGGTACGCTGATAAAGCTGTGCAGAAAGCGGAGCAGACTTTCACAACGGGAATTATGTAAAAAAGCAGGTATATCACTATCTATGTTATGCGACTATGAACAAGGCTTGCGTGAACCGAAATTTATCACGGTAGTATGGTGCTTGGAAGCGTGTGGCTTTGGACTCGAACTGAAAAAAAGAGGTGATGACCGTGAGACTAATTGATGCGGATGCGCTGTTGATTAATCAGCGTGAAGGATTAGCTGGTGAAGAAGAAATATGGATGTTAGAAGATATAATATCTGCACCGACTATAGATGCGGTCGAGGTGGTGCATGGGGAGTGGGTAGAAACCGAGGAAGATTGGAGACATCAGATGGCATGGTGGGAATGCTCCGAGTGCGGATTCCCCGTTTCGAGAACATATAACTATTGTCCACATTGCGGAGCGGATATGAGAGAAAGAGAGGACGAGTAGATGGCAGATACAGAAAAAGCATTAAGGTTGTTGCTTGAATGGGCAATCGAGTGTGGTTTTGGATATGACAATATTCCCGAAGAATATGAAAAGCATAAGAACGATATTGCCGATATGAGTTACACAGATGGATTGATTTATATAGCAATAAAGGAGGGCGAGTGATGGTAGACGGAAAACCGAGAATCGGTGATGAAGTATATATACACGGCTATATAGACGAGATACGGAATGATGTGGTCATCATCAGAAACAAGGGCGGTTATTTTGGAACAAGTGACAGAGAAATGTTCTACTACGAAGAGGATGAGCGTGGATATGGAACGATGAACGAGGCAGACCGAGCCGAGCCAAGTGGTTACAATTTGTCACCAGTTGAGGACGAGCAGACGGAAAGAGAGGGCGAGTGAATGAAGCGTTACAAGGTATCCTGCTACACAGACACAAGTCTTGGCAACGATGATGAGCCTTGTAAATGGATAGTTAGATACGGAAACGGCGTCAAGTATTTCGCATTTACTACTTGCAAGAGAGGTTTCAATCCGCTTCGTGGAAACACAGTAGAGCAAATTAAAGAATTGTATGAGGGCAGATATTGTCCGATATGTGGCAGACCGATAACGCTTGATACTTGGATAGTAGAAGATGAGTAAGGAGAGCGAGTGATGCTTGAGAAGAAATACTACGATGGAATGCAGATACACGATGTCTTATGCGAGTGCCTTGATGACTATGACACGATACTCACAATACTTGAGAAATTTGCATCTTTACCGAGTGCAACAAAGGCAGACCGCAAGACCGAGAACTGTTCGGAAAAACCGAACAACTGCGAACACATAACCGAAGATGGCGTAACTTGCGCAAGATATCCCGCTTGCGATGATTGCCCTGACAACCCTTTAAACAGAGTAAAAGGTTCTAAAAGGTCGCTAAAAGGTTTGGAGCAAGACCCATTACACGATGATTGCTTCGATTGCGACAAGTTCTTTATATGCGACAACAAAGGTGATGATTACAAGACGGATTGTCCGTGGAAGTGAGGTGAATATGCTGACAACAATCGTAACGATCATCGGGTTATCTGTAATGACAGGAATAATAATAATCTGCGGAATATGTGAAAGGAGAAAATAACATGAGCGTATCACTTTGGAGTTGGGAAGCTGATAAATGTGACGGGGATTACTGTATAGGCGATTGTGACCTGTGCCAGAAAGCGGAAGAACATGACGATCAAGACCTTTTTGAAACAGTACCTAAAAGCCATGCGTGAAGTAACCTGTCTTGAAATGGAAATCTGCGAACTGCGTGACAGGCTCACAAGCGTACCGTCTGGAATCGGTGACGGAATGCCAAAGGGAAGCAGAGAAGACAAGACAAAGTTATATGCAATCATGGCAGACAAGGTAAAGGAAAAACAGCAGAAAAAAGAACGTGCTGAAGAAATCATGCTTTCCGTGCTTATGGTCATAGACAACGTGCAAGATCCTGTGTTTCGGCAACTGTTGTTCGAAAGATACATACAGAACAAGAATTGGGATGTTATAACAGCAGACCTGCGTTATACATCAGAAGAATACGTTCGTGGCGAACTGCACGGAAAGGCACTAAACGAAGTAAGGCGGTTTTATTGCCCAGACAGTTAAGTTAAACAAGAAAAGGGGTTAAGTTATGCCTAATTTTTTAAAGCAATATAAAGACAAGGATAAAGCCAGAAGAGCAAGGAACAGGCAAAGAAAACGAAATTATGATCAGACCGCTATTTACGAACCAAGGGAATGGACAGCATCAGAAGATTCATTGGTTCTTGAACATTCCATGTCAGACAGGGAACTGTCAAAGCTGATAAAAAGGGGAACAAGAGCGATACAGGTCAGACGATGCAGGTTAAAGAAGGAGTTGGAAAATGCTTGATTGTGGATATTACAACATGGATTGCATGGAAGGGATGAAGCACTTCCCAGATAAGTATTTTGACCTTGCGATAGTTGACCCCCCATATGGGGGGGGGGGTGACACAAGGTGGTTATATGTCAAATAAAATGGGCGGTGGGGTTGCCAGAAATCCGAATGATTACGTTCTGGATCTGTGGGGATATGAAGCACCAGAACAAGCTTACTTCAACGAGTTATTCAGAGTATCAAAGAATCAGATCATATGGGGGGCGAACTATTTCATAGAACAGATCAACAGAAATTCACAATGTTGGGTTGTATGGGATAAGGAGAAACCAGAAGGTGTAGGTTTTGCGGATGTGGAATTAGCTTGGACATCATTCAACCGCAGTGCAAAGATTTTTAGGTTTGCATGGAATGGCATGATTCAAGGTGATATGAAAAACAAGGAGCGGAAGATACATCCAACCCAGAAGCCAAAAGCCTTATACAAATGGTTGTTGATCAACTTTGCAAAGGAAGGTGACAAGGTTTTGGATACTCATGTTGGTAGTGCTTCAAGCCTTATCGCCTGTAGAGAATTGGGATTTGATTATGTCGGATTTGAGTTAAGTGCAGATTATTACGCATTAAGCAAGGAACGATTGGAACAGCATGAAAAGCAGGTAAGTATTATACAGTTGCTAAATGATTGGAAATTGCCATAAAAGAGAAATTAACCTACACAACCTTACAGAAACTTAAAAAATTTTTTTGTAGAATCTATAATGCCCAAAGGGCATCGGTTGGAGAACCTAATAAAAATCATATGAAAGGTTGGAGTACCTATGAAATGTTGGATATGCGGAAAAGAAGCGACACGCACAAAACTGGTATTTGATGGTAAGTTCTGGGATGAACCGAAATTATCAGAAAAACGAAGGTGTTACTGCGACAAGTGCTTTAAGGAATTTGAGCAAAAGGAAAGTGAAGAAAGAAAGCTTTATATCAAATTGCGGAAACGTGAGATGGTAAGAAAAGCGGTCAATCTTCTTGAAAAGCAGAACACCAATATGTATCAGTACAAGGAAGCAATTGAAGTAGTTCAAGATTTCATAGAAGCTAACCCAGATAAGATTGATAGTTCCTACGAAGCTTTAACGGCAATAATCCTTGTTCATAACAGGATCTATTCCAAGATGCAGTACAAGGTCGGAAAGTATCAAGTGGATTTCTTGCTACCAGACTTGATGGTTGTTCTTGAAATAGATGGTGACCGACACAAGCACAAAAGGGATTATGACAGCATCAGAGATAAAGAGATAAAGAAAATGTTGGGTGAGTATTGGGAAATAATACGCATACCAACAGAAAACCTTGATCAGAATGCAAAGAAAATTCCAAGAGCGATCAACAAGGTGCTTGAATACAGGGAAACCAACCACATAAATTGGAGAAAGTTATGAGTATAAACAGCAGAACGAAGGGCGCACAAGCCGAAAGGGAAGTCGCACAGCTTCTGCGGAATCAAGGACACATTGAAGCCAGAAGAGGTCAACAATATAGCGGATTGAAAGGCGATGCTGATGTAGTCGGTGTCAAAGGAATCCACATCGAAGTCAAAAGACAGGAACGTGTGATAGACGAAAAATGGCTAAATCAAGCTGAACATGACGCAAGATTAGGCGATGTACCTGTAGTAATGTATAGGAGAAGCCACGAAAAATGGAAAATCTTAATAAGGCAAGATATTGCTGACCTTATCTGGCAGACATTAACAGACAAGCAGAAAGACGATATAAGGAACAGACTCAAGCTTTATCCATAGTCTTTTCATTCATGTTTTAACTCCTTTCGCAATTGGGCAGGTGTAAAAGCCTGTCCTTTTGCGTGGTGAAAAAGATGACAGATCAACAGGAAAGATTTGCAATTGAATATGCGATGACAGGCAATGCCACACAATCTGCGCTAAAGGCAGGTTATAGCAAAACAACCGCAGAAAGCCAATGCAGTAGGTTGTTGGGGAATGTCGAGATTCAAGCCAAAATAAATGAAGTCAAAGCACAGATATCTCAAGAGTTAAGAACCAAAATGGCAAGAGAAGCTTCGACAGCCTTTAATGTGCTTGTTGAGATCATGGGGAACACAGAAGCAAAGGATGCAGATAGGATCAAATGTGCGGTGGATCTTCTTGATAGGGCAGGTTATGTTGCCGAAAAGAAGGTTGAAGTATCAGCGCAATACACAGATATAGACAAGATGGAAAGCATTCTGAAGCAATTTGGTATGGTGCATGAGTGATTTCGGTTGGACAGAAAAACAAAGGGCATTCTTGCGAAGCAATGATGCAAAAGTAGAGTTTCTGGAAGGAACAACAGCAAGCGGTAAAACAACAGTAGGCGCATATAAGTTTCTGTGCCGTGTTATGGCATCAAACGATCAAATGCACATCCTGTCAGCAGAGGATACAGGCACAGCAGAAAAGAACATCATACAAAAAGATAACGGCATTGCGGATCTGACAAGAAGCACGTTCTTCGAATACAAGGGGAACGGAAGCGCACAGTACAAAATGCCACACATCATATTGCACACCAAAAGAGGTGACAAGGTGGTGTTTGTGGTAGGTTACAGAGATAAAGCACGATGGAAGGATGCGTTAGGCGGTCAATATGGATGCTTGTATATTGATGAGATCAACACAGCAAACATGGATTTTGTCCGTGAAGCCATGATGAGATCAAATTACACGATAGCAACACTTAATCCAGATGACCCCAATTTGCCGATATACAAAGAGTATATCAATCACAGCAGACCATTAAAGAGGTGGGAAGCCGAAGAACCGAAAGAAATCCTTGCAGAATTGGTCGAATCTCCCAAAGATGGGTGGGTGCATTGGTTCTTCACTTTCGATGATTCTGGCATATCTGAAGATAAGAAGCGCACGATCATCGAAAATGTTCCTGTCGGCACGAAGCTATACAAGAACAAAATACAGGGGATTCGATGCAAGGCAACAGGATTGGTATTCAGCAACTTTGACCAGAATAACGTAGTCAAGGCAAAAGAACTGAAAGACCGAATCAAGCAAGGCAAGCTGAAGTTCAAGCGTTATTCAATGGGCGTGGATACATCCTACTCCCAGAAGTCACCAGACACCATAGCAATGGAATTCTGCGGTATAACGGATGACGGTGACCTGTACACGCTTGAAGAAAGGATATTCAATAACGCTATACGCAAAGAGCCGTTAGCACCGTCTGATGTAGTCACCGAGATCGTAGGATTTGCTGATTTCTGTCGCATAGCGTGGGGCGATTTCAGAAACATCTTCATTGATTCGGCAGACCAAGCAACAATAACCGAGTGTATCAAGTACAAAAGGGAAAACGGATGCATATACAACTTCATTCCAAGCTACAAGGGGATGAAGGTCACAGACAGGATAAACCTGCAACTTGGATGGATAGCAAAAGAACAGTATTTCGTGTGTGATCATTGCACCGAGAACATAAGGGAAAAAGGTGTGTATAGTTGGCAAGAAGACAAGGACATTCCTTGCGATTCTGATGATCACACCATAAATTCTGAACAATATGCGTGGTTGCCTTATGTACATGATATAGGTATTTAGCAATGACAGAAGATTCGTGGGAATATGCGGAGTAAACAGGGGTAGAAATGGGATTCATGGATAACTTAAAACGTAGAATGCAAAGTTGGTTGAATATTAACCCACCGATGGCAATGCTTATCAACTTGCAAGAGGTTCTGGATTATCAAGGCAATGCGATAAAAAACCGTATATGGTATCGTGGCGATCCGAACGAACTTGAACAGCTTTACTTCCAGATTCCAAAACATCAAGTAGAGATGCAGAAGTTCTGGGCAAGTCATCCGACCGCAGGTATGGAAATGCGGAAGATACACACAGGTCTTCCGAGCATGATAGTAGACCTTCTTGCAGGTATCATCGTATCCAATATCAACGATTTCACCTTTGACAAGTCCGAGCCTGTCAAGGATGTCTGGGAAGATGTAGATACAGAAAACCACATCAAGAAGCTGATCAAGAAGTGCGTGAAGGAAGTGCTTGTGGTCGGTGACGGTGCGTTCAAGCTATCGGTTGACCCAGAGTTATCACAGTATCCGATCATTGAGTTCTGGGGCGGTGACCGCATCGAATACAGGTGCAAGCGTGGCAGAATAAAAGAGATCGTTTTTAAATCGTACTTTGAGAACGAGAACGGCACGCTTGAACTGAAAGAGATATACGGACACGGCTACGTTGACTATGAGTTATACCGTGGCGGTGAACCGATTGACATGAGCGTAGATGACCGCTTCGAAGGTCTGACAAGGATCGAATGGGATTCTGATGACATCATGGCTGTTCCTGTCATGTTCTACGATTCGGATAAGTTCGAAAACCGTGGGCAGAGCATCTTTGACAAGAAGATAGATGCGTTCGACAGCTTCGATGAAGCGTATAGCCAATGGATTGATGCGTTAAGGGCAGGTAGAACTAAAGAATACATACCAGAGAATCTTTTACCAAGAGATCCTAATACAGGTGTGGTGCTGAAACCGAATGCTTTTGATAACAGGTACATCCGCACAGATGCCGACATGAAAGAGCGTGCCGAAAACAAGATCGTGACGGCAAGCGGTGAAATCAAGCATGATTCATATCTTGCGACTTATGTTACCGCTTTAGACCTTTGTTTACAGGGGATCATATCACCGTCAACAATGGGTGTGGATGTAAAGAAACTTGACAATGCAGAAGCGCAACGTGAGAAAGAGAAAGTTACCTTATACACAAGGGATACCATCATTGAGGTGCTTCAGCCTGTCCTTGAAAAGCTTATCCGTGAGGTCATCACGGTATACTACCGCAGTATCGGTGAAGTCGAACCAGAATACGAAGTTACAGTAACCTTCCAAGACTACGCTAACCCAAGCTTTGAAAGTCAGATAGAAACGGTGGGCAAGGGCAAAATGCAAGGCATCATGAGCATAGAAGCCTGTGTCGAAGAACTGTACGGTGACAACAAAGACGAAGAGTGGAAAGAAGCGGAAGTCGCAAGGCTGAAGAAAGAACAGGGCATAGAAGAATTCGAAGAACCTGCATTAAGTGCGGATATAGTCTGGGATGATTATCAAAGTAGCGAACAACTGTTATCAGATGCCAAAGGGCAAAGCAATAGACTTGCTTAAGGTCGCATCAGAACAAGTGCCGAATGGGATATTTGCAATAGAGCATATCGGAAAAGGGTATATCGAACTGATGAACCTGCCGATGACGAACGCAGAGATCAAGAAAGCACGGAAGGAATACGGCAGAAAGGGCATCAAGGTCTATGCCAACATGGGGTAAATAATGTCTAACGAATATGACCTTTCAAGAGCATTCAAGAAAATAGAAAACGAACTGATCGATTCGATGATGCGAAACCTTGAAAGGCACAAGGCAGAAGAGGATGAAGAAGGGTTCAATTGGGAACAATGGCAAGCCTTGCAACTGAAGGATCTTGAAAGATACAGAGCGCAGAACAAAGACAAGTTCCAAGGCAGATTTGCTGACCTAAACAAAAGAATAGAAGACCTTTACCGACAGACTTATGGAGATGCCAAGACGGCGCAGGAACAATACTTGCTTGAACAGATCAAGAAGAAAGACTTCACCCCTACGCAGACCAAGGACACGCAGTTTTTCAATATCAATGACGATAAGCTGAACATACTGATCGAACGCACCAAGGCAGACTTCACAAGGGCAGAATATGCCGTGCTTCGCAAAGCAGATGACGATTACAGGAAGATCATCTTTGATGCGCAGGTTTATGGAAACGTAACCAACGATTACAACAAAGCCGTGGACATGGCAACGGAAGACTTTCTTAAGAAGGGAATCCAGAGCATCCAATACAAGAACGGCGCAAAGCACAACATAGAATCCTATGCACGGATGGCAATCAGAACAGGCAACAAACGTGCTTATCTGATGGGTGAAGGGAGCGCAAGGGATGAATACGGAGTGCATACCGTACAGGTCAACAAAAGAACGCAAGCCTGTCCTAAATGCGTGGGTTATCTTGGCAAGGTGCTTGTTGATGATGTGTATAGCGGTGGCACGATAAAGGAAGCGGTCAAGGCAGGTGTTCCGACCTTATCACAGGCGATGGCGCAAGGCTTTCTGCATCCTAACTGCAAAGATATCTATTCGACCTATCTGGAAGGTGTTTCGAAACCTGCCGAACCGTGGACAAAAGACGAAATCGAAGAGATCGTAGGTGATTACAACAGCGAACAGGCTTTGCAACACGCTAACGAGATGAAAGATTCCTATCAGCGGATGGCAAAGTATGCGCTTGACCCAGACAATAAGGCAAGGTATCAGCAACGTGCAGACATATGGGAACAACGTGCGGATATTATTAAGCTTACAGAACGTAGGAAGCAGAGAATGACAGGGCGCAAGATACAACCGCTTCCAAGAAGTTCGTCTGTTGACATTTCGTCAATGCCAAGCACTCAATTAAAAGAATACGCAACGAACAACTTAAAAACGGAATTTGTCGGTATTGAAGGGGCGAATGCCGATTTTGTTCGTGAAGCGGTTAAGGTGATAGATGAATTCGAACGGAAAATGGGGGGGAATTCAATTGAAGGTTTAAGAGTGCAATTTGGTGGATTGCCAAAAGGAGTGTATGCCAAATACGATGATAAAACCAAGACATTGCATTTGAAAAAAACAGGCAACATTGAAAAATTCGTTGAATCACAGAAAAAGGCAAACGAGCGTTACAAAAGAAAGTGGAAAACTGACAAAGATTATTATGCCACGGAAACATTCAGCGGTACGATATTGCATGAACTTGGTCATGCAGTAGATGTTGATGTAGGACAAGCGTTATCCAAGAGCCTTTCCGCAAATTCAACTATTGATGAACTGTCTGTAAAAGTGTCAGCATATGCAGGTAGTACACAAAGCGTAAGGGCAACAAAGCGGTCTGAAGCATGGGCAGAGAACTTTTCGGCATATATGGACGGTGGGAAGAACCGTGCGAATGTTCCGAAAGAGATCGCTGATAAAATAGAAGGATATTTTGAATCTAAACGAGCAAATCAACGCTAATTGCGTGGTGGAAAGCCATAAATTTGCGTTTTAAGCGATTTTTTTACACATCAAGGCATTATATCACCTTGCGATTTAGACCGCTTACAGGCGGTTTTAGTGTGCTTACAGAGTTAAATTAAACTATAACATGGAAAGCAAAGACCTTATAGAAGTGCTGATTGACCTAATAAGAGCCGTGCATAGAATCGAAGCGCAACTGCGTGACATCAACCGCACATTGGCAAAGATGGAGAAGAAAAAATGAACGATATAGTCTACATCCTTAAGGAAGATGTGACCGCAGAAGAACTGAAATATTCGATTCGGTCGGTATGCAAGAATTTCAAATTCCGCAAGCTGTGGATATATGGTGGAAAACCAGAAGGGATAGAGCCAGACGAATATGTTAAGTTCCGTCAGAAGGGCAATATGCCGTGGGAGAAAGTCATATCAACCATATATGAGGTCAGTAAAAACAAAGATATCACGGAAGACTTTTGGCTGTTCAACGATGACTTTTACATCATGCAACCTGTTGAGGATATGCCAAACTTCTATGACAGGACATTGCACAGACGGATACAGGCTATAGAAAAGAACCGCATGGGGTCACGGTCTTTGTACACCTTACAGTTAAGGCGCACAAGGGAAGCGTTACAGAGTGAAGGATACAAAACCTTCAATTATGAGGTACATATGCCGATGCTGATCAACAGAAGAAAGGCAAAAGCGTTGATAGAAAAGTATCCGAAAATGACGATGTTCAGAAGCACCTACGGCAACGTGTACAACATCGGCGGTGAACAGCACAAGGATGTGAAGATAGCAAGGACAGACCTTGAACCGTCAGAAGCCTGTGATTTTTTAAGCACGGCAGACGGTGACCTGTCCGAAAGCGCAGTAGGCAGATTCATCATGGAGAGATTCCCAGAACCTTGCAGATATGAAGTATAGCGTAATCGTACCGTTTTACAATTCAGCGATATGGCTTGAACGATGCATTAACAGCATGGTCAAACAGGAAGGTGATTTTGAATTCATTCTTGTGGATGATCATTCAACGGATGGTGGTGACAAGATCGTAGAATGCTATTTCGACCCACGGATGAAGCTGATGATAAACGAGCATGCCAAAGGTGTGAGCGGTGCAAGGAACACAGGATTAGACCATGCAAAAGGGGAGTGGATAACCTTTTTGGATGCGGATGACGAAATGTTGCCAGACTCATATGCCACGTTCGAACGCATGACCGAACACGATACCAATATCATCCAAGCCAATCATTTACGGCATTATCTTAACGGCAACAGGATCTACAACAAGTATCCGTGTGAAGCAGGTGATTATTCACTACAGAATCTGCCGTCACAATGGTGCATGGTATGGAACAAACTGTACAAGGCTGAATTTCTGAAAGATGTCAGATTTGTGGAAGGTGTCCAATACGGTGAGGATGAAGTTTTTAACCTTGATTGTCTGGCGAAAAACAACGAACTTATCTGCACCGAGGATCTGATGACATTACGGCACTTCAACAACCACGCATCATTGTCGAAATCGAAAGGCAGACAAGGTTTGATACTACAGGCAAGAGCGTTGGAAGATTTTATCATGCGCTGTGACAATGCAGAAGCACGGCTGACGGCTTGCAAAGTATTGTCTGATCATTGGGCAAGCGATACATACAGGAGAGCGTTTGAATGAAATATATCATCATGTGCGGTGGTCAGTACAGGGAATGGAAGACCCCACGGCAATTGGCTGTGGTCAAAGGTGAACGGATCGTAGAAAGAACCATCCGCTTATTGAGAGAAAACGGAATCAAGGATATAGCGATATCATCAAATGACCCTGTATTTGAGTTATGCGGAGTTCCTGTATTAAGGCATGATAATTTTTACTTCGTCTGGAAAGATTGGAATGCGGATGGTCATTGGTGCAATTGCTTTTATTTGACGGAAGAGCCGACCTGCTATCTGTTTGGCGATGTGTATTTTTCGCCAGAAGCGATCAAGACGATAGTCGAAACACAGACGGATGATATCGAACTGTTTGGGAGCGCAAAGCCGTTTGCTGACAACTACATCAAGCCGTGGGTAGAACCGTTTGCTTTCAAGGTAGTCGATGTAGAGCATTTTGAAGATGCGATCATGGAACTCAAAGAAAAGACCAAGACAAGTTGGCGAGAGCCAATCGCATGGGAACTGTGGTGCATTATCAAGGGCAGACGAATCGACATAGACGATTACCGAAAAGATTACACGGTTATCAATGACTACACCTGTGACATAGACCACAAACAGGATATAGAAGAACTTGAAAAGGTGCTGTGAAGCATCTTTTTTATAGCGGTTTAGCATAAAGGTAATGCAAACGGCTTTGAACCGTTAGAAATAGGGTCAGTACCTATAACCGCCACCAAGGTGCAGACAGCACTAAAAAAACTGTTTAGGTGCAGACAGCACGATAAAAACTGTAGAGATGTGCAGACAGCACGATAAAAACTGTAGAAAGGAAAATACTTATGGAAGACCAGAACACAAACGTACAGGAAACGAGGACAGCAGAAATCGACTATGACAAGCTTGCATCCATCCTTGATGGCAAGCAGAGAGCAACAGAAGATTCCGTTATCAAGGGATACTTCAAGCAACAGGGTTTGTCTGAAGAAGAAATGAAACAGGCTATCACTACATTCAAGGAAGAAAAAGCCAAGCGAACACCAGACATCAATGCGCTGAATCAGCAGATAGCAGATGCGAACGCAAGAGCGGTCAAGGCTGAAATCAAAATGCAAGCGATGAAGATGG